>Ga0209602_1000159_pt1 | contig 63806 bp, 67 predicted proteins | sample COGITO_mtgs_1205_3_FD_184810 | JGI IMG/M metagenome (GOLD analysis project Ga0209602, IMG submission 184810) | Pelagic marine microbial communities from North Sea - COGITO_mtgs_120524 (SPAdes) (version 2) | ecosystem: Environmental > Aquatic > Marine > Epipelagic ...
CCCTAAGACAGCAGAGAACATACGAATACTTTACGGGGGCAGCGTTAAAGGTAATAATGCTGCCTCATTATTTTCAAAGCCAGATATTGATGGCGGACTGATTGGCGGTGCTTCTTTAATTGCTGGTGAGTTTGTTGCTATTTGTCGGGCGGCGGCTAAACAGATTTAGGTTAGTAGAAGATGGATACAATAATTCTCGTTATACACATCATAGTCTCGGTACTATTGGTTGGTTTAATTTTAATCCAACATGGTAAAGGGGCTGATGCTGGTGCAGCTGCACTTGGTGGCGGAGGCGGCGGTGGTGGCGGTGCATCATCGAGCTTATTTGGTAGCCAAGGTTCGGCTTCCTTCTTGTCACGTAGCAGCGCTGTTTTAGCGATGTTGTTCTTTATTACGAGCATGAGCTTAGCTTACTTTGCTAATAAAACGAATCGTATTGAAAGTGTGACAGAAATGCCGGCAGCACCGACGACAATGACAACAGAAAAGCCTGCACCTGCGGCGCCTGCTGATTTACCAGACTTACCGTAAGAAATAAAACATAAGCCGACGTGGTGAAATTGGTAGACACGCCATCTTGAGGGGGTGGTGGACATAGTCCGTGGCGGTTCGACTCCGCCCGCCGGCACCAAAACTAGAAAGCCTATTCGATAATTCGAGTAGGCTTTTTTATTGGTTTAATTCTTGTTTTTAAATTGAAAAGGAGATGAATTATCAGTTATTTAACCCTAAAATAATTTTTTGTTCGTTTTTTAGGTGTGAGTTAAATAGGATAACGCGCCTTTTAACTATGCTCATTGTTGTGATTTTATCTTCTCATTGTTCCCTATACTCTGTAGTATTACGGGTTAATTAAGAGAGGAATGTGCGCTATTATTTTGGTGTCATTCGAATGATGTTGTTAGCCCATTTTTGTAATAGCAGCAGAAATATAGAAAAGAAGAATTGTTATGTTGGCGGAATACCTTCCCATTTTATTATTTGTCATTATCGGTATCGGCTTTGGTGTGATGCCGTTGCTCGCCGGTTTTGTTTTGGGCCCCCAGCGCCCAGACGATGAAAAGCGCTCTCCTTATGAATGTGGTTTTGAACCTTTTGAAGATGCTCAGATGAAATTTGATGTGCGTTTTTACTTAGTTGCCATTTTATTCATTATTTTCGATTTAGAAATTGCTTTCTTGTTCCCATGGGCTGTTGTGCTTGAGGAAATAGGTGTATTTGGCTTATTGGCAATGTTTTTATTTTTGGCCATCTTAGTGGTTGGCTTCATTTATGAATGGAAAAAAGGTGCGCTTGAATGGGAATAGAGGGCATTTTAGAAGAAGGTATCGTTACCACTTCTGCCGATAAACTGATTAACTGGGCTAGAACGGGTTCTTTGTGGCCAATGACGTTTGGCCTTGCATGTTGTGCAGTCGAAATGATGCAAGCCGGGGCTTCTCGTTACGATCTCGATCGTTTTGGTGTCGTTTTTCGTCCTAGTCCGCGTCAATCTGATGTGATGATTGTTGCCGGTACATTGGTCAATAAGATGGCCCCCGCTTTACGCAAAGTGTATGACCAAATGTCTGAGCCGCGTTGGGTGATTTCGATGGGTTCGTGTGCGAATGGCGGTGGTTATTATCACTATTCTTATTCTGTCGTGAGAGGCTGTGACCGTATTGTGCCGGTTGATATTTATGTACCTGGCTGCCCACCAACAGCTGAGGCTTTGTTATATGGCATTATTCAGTTGCAAAAGAAAATAAGACGTACAGAAACGATTGCCAAGCCGGCGAAGGTTACAATAGGTCGATAAATGAGTCAGGCGTTGAGATCAAAACTAACATCAACTTTGGCTGATGTACTTTTAGACTGTGAACTGATTGGTGGTGAAGTGACCATCTATGTGGCCGCTGAGCAGATAGTGTCGGTGTGCCAAACGTTGCGTGATGCGTTTGGTTTTGAACAGTTAATGGATTTGTGTGGTGTCGATTACTCTACTTATGGAGGTTCTGCTTGGCTAACGAAGGCTGCGACAGACCAGGGGTTTAGCCGAGCTGTTGATACTTCAAGTAATACTGAATCCGTCGATGATGGCTATCGATATGCCGTGGTTTATCATTTGCTGTCATTACAGCATAACCAACGCTTGCGTGTGAAAGTACGGTTAGATGCTGAATCGCCGATTATTGATAGTGTGGCGGCTATTTGGACCAGTGCAGGTTGGTTTGAGCGTGAAGCATTTGATTTATTTGGTATTTTATTTGATGGCCACCAAGATTTACGTCGTATTTTGACGGATTATGGTTTCATTGGTCATCCCTTTAGAAAAGATTTCCCACTCATTGGCAATGTTGAAATGCGTTATGACGCTGACAAAAAGCGTGTGGTGTATGAGCCGGTGAGTATCCAAGAGCGAATACTGGTACCGCGTGTGATTCGTGATGATAACCGTTATGACAAGGGTCAAAGTTAGTGGCTGAAATTAAAAACTATACGCTGAACTTTGGTCCGCAACATCCTGCAGCGCACGGCGTATTACGCTTAATCCTCGAGCTAGATGGCGAGGTGATTGAGCGCGCTGATCCACATATTGGTTTGTTGCACCGCGGTACAGAAAAATTAGCAGAGTCTAAACCGTTTAACCAAAGTATTGGTTATATGGACCGCTTGGACTATGTCTCGATGCTTTCGAATGAGCATGCCTATGTGATGGCAATTGAGAAGATGTTGGGTGTGCAAGTGCCGGAAAGGGCGCAATACATTCGTGTCATGTTCGATGAAATTACGCGGGTTTTGAACCATTTGATGTGGTTGGGAACACATGGTCTTGATATCGGCGCGATGACCATATTTTTATATTGTTTCCGCGAACGTGAAGATTTGATGGATTGCTATGAAGCAGTATCCGGCGCGCGGATGCATGCAACTTATTATCGCCCTGGTGGGGTGTATCGTGATTTGCCTGATTCGATGGCAAAATACAAAGCATCAAAGTGGCATAGCGAAAAAGAAGTTAAGCAAAAAAACCAAAACCGTGAAGGTAGCTTATTAGATTTTATTGAGGACTTTACTGAACGTTTCCCCAATTGCGTCGATGAATATGAAACTTTGTTGACAGATAATCGGATTTGGAAACAGCGGACAGTGGGGATGGGTGTTGTGTCACCAGAACGGGCGATGCAAATGGGCTTTAGTGGACCCATGCTCCGTGGCTCAGGTGTTGAATGGGATCTTCGTAAGAAGCAGCCTTATGCCGTTTATGATCGGATGGATTTTGATATTCCAGTGGGTGTCGAAGGCGATTGTTATGATCGTTATTTGGTCCGTGTTGAGGAAATGCGTCAATCCAATCGAATTATTAAACAATGCGTTGATTGGTTAAGAGATAACCCGGGCCCAGTGATCACTGGTGATAATAAAGTCGCGCCGCCAAGTCGTGTAGAGATGAAGCAGGATATGGAGTCTCTGGTCCATCATTTCAAATTGTTCACGGAAGGTTATTGTGTACCAGAAGGTGAAGTGTATGCGGCGGTAGAACACCCGAAAGGCGAGTTTGGCGTTTATATGGTGTCGGATGGGGCAAATAAACCCTACCGTTTGAAGATTAGAGCACCTGGTTTCCCGCATTTAGCTGCCATGAATGAAATGGCAAAAGGTCATATGTTGGCTGATGTGGTGGCGATTATTGGTACGATGGATATTGTGTTTGGTGAGATCGATCGATGAGTGAGTTGCAATTAACGTCCCCTAAAGAAAGTTTATTTAATGCTGATTTACGTCAACAGATTGATGTATGGGTTGCGAAATACCCTGTTGGCCAAGCCCAGTCGGCGGTGATTCCGGCATTGCTTATACTGCAAGATGCGAGTGATGGCTGGTTGTCGAAGCCGCTCATGGATGCTTTGGCCGTTTACCTCGATATGCCGTTTATCAGTGTGTATGAAGTGGCGACTTTTTATACTATGTATGAACTTGAGCCAGTGGGTAAAAATAAGATTAGTGTGTGTACTAATATTTCATGCATGTTGTGTGGCTCAGAAGAGATTGTTGATCATTTGAAGCAGCGTTTAGATATCGGTTTTGGTGAGACAACGGCAGATGGCAAGGTGACATTGAAAGAAGTGGAATGCTTAGGTGCTTGTTGTGGCGCGCCGATGTTACAGCTTAACCGAGACTATCATGAGAAATTAACGATAGAGAAAGTGGATAGCTTATTGGATGGGTTATCGTAATGGCACAGAATCAAGTTTGTTTTAGAACCCTTGAGTTTGATGAGCCGTGGTCGCTTGAATCTTATCGTCGGGTCGGTGGTTATGAAGTTTTAGAAAAAATTCTAAAAGAGAAAACGACGCCCGAAGCGATTATTGAAGAAATTAAAACGTCTAATTTACGGGGACGTGGCGGGGCGGGTTTCCCAACCGGTTTGAAATGGAGCTTTATGCCTCGTAAAATACCGGGCGACAAATATATTGTCTGTAACTCGGACGAAGGTGAACCAGGTACCTGTAAAGATCGCGACATTATGCGATTTAACCCCCATCAATTAATTGAAGGGATGATTATTGCGGGTTACGCGATTGGTGCTGAAACCGGCTATAACTATATTCGCGGTGAATTTATTGAGCCGATTGAACGTTTTGAAGCAGCCTTGATAGAAGCGAAAGAAGCAGGCTATTTGGGCCAGAATATTTTCGATTCGGGTGTGAATTTTGAATTACATACGCAACCAGGTGCAGGCGCTTATATTTGTGGTGAAGAGACGGCTTTACTTGAATCCCTAGAAGGCAAAAAAGGGCAGCCGCGTTATAAGCCACCTTTCCCTGCTGGCTTTGGTTTATATGGTAAGCCGACGACGATTAATAATACTGAGACTTTGGCATCAGTGCCGGTTATTTTGCAGCATGGTGGACAATGGTTCCATGATATTGGTTTGCCTAATAATGGGGGAACGAAGTTATTTAGTGTCTCTGGTCATGTTAAGAACCCAGGTAACTTTGAAGTGCCGATGGGGATGCCCTTCGCAGAATTATTAGAGTTAGCAGGTGGCTTACATGAGGGCAGAACATTAAAAGCGGTGATTCCGGGTGGTAGCTCGACGCCAATCGTACCCGGTCATGTCATGATGGACTCGCTGATGAGTTATGACGGTATGAGTAAAGTAGGCTCAATGCTGGGTGCAGGCTCTGTGATTGTGATGGACGATACAACGTGTATGGTTAAAGCATTAGAGCGTATCGCTGAGTTTTATTATGAAGAGTCTTGCGGTCAGTGTACGCCTTGTCGTGAGGGTACAGGTTGGTTATACCGTGTTGTGAAACGGATTGAGCATGGTCAAGGGTCACAAGAAGATTTAGACCGTTTGTTAGATGTAGCGAACAATATTAGCGGTAATACGATTTGTGCTTTGGGTGAAGCTGCGGCCGCTCCGGTGTTGAGTTTTATTAAACATTTCGAAGAAGAGTTTCAGTATCATATTGACCATAAATGTTGCATGGTTTGGTCCAGCAAATCGAGCAAGAAAGGTCACTGATTATTATGATTAATATAGAAATTGATGGCATTCCGTTAACGGTTGACCCGAGTAAAATGATTATTCAGGCTGCTGATGAAGCGGGCATTGATATCCCCCGTTTTTGTTATCACAAAAAGTTATCTATCGCGGCGAATTGTCGGATGTGTTTGGTTGAAGTTGAGAAATCAAATAAAGCTTTGCCTGCCTGTGCGACACCTGTCAGTGAAGGAATGAAAGTTTTCACAGCGTCACCTGTTGCCAAAGCAGCACAGCGTGGTGTGATGGAATTTTTACTCATTAATCATCCTTTAGATTGCCCTATTTGTGATCAGGGTGGTGAGTGTGAATTGCAAGATTTGTCGATGGGTTATGGTTCTGGTATTGGCCGTTTTAGTGAAAATAAGCGGGTTGTTAAAGATAAGGATATCGGTGCTTTAGTTAAAACCGATATGACACGCTGTATCCATTGCACACGATGTGTTCGTTTCGGACAGGAAATAGCTGGCATTAAAGAGCTGGGTGCCACAGGTCGTGGCGAACATATGGAAATTGGCACTTATATTGAGCAGAGTTTGGGGTCGGAACTCTCTGGCAATATCATTGATCTGTGTCCTGTTGGTGCCTTAACGTCGAAGCCTTTCCGTTATAAAGCACGCGCTTGGGAATTATCTGCCCATGCTTCTATTGCGCCTCATGATGCAATTGGGTCAAATATTGATATTCATACCCGTCGTAATGAAGTCATGCGTGTTGTCCCGCGAGATAATGAATCTTTAAATGAAACGTGGCTATCTGACCGAGATCGTTTTAGTTATTTAGGCTTGGCACATGAAGAACGTGCCACAATGCCGATGGTTAAGCAAAACGGTCAATGGCAAAAAGTAGATTGGCAAACGGCTTTGAATACGGCGATTGCTGGTATTAAGGACGTGATTGCGCAATCAGGTGTAGGGCAAGTGGCTGGTTTGGCATCGCCAACCGCCTCACTAGAAGAAGCCTATTTGATCCAAAAAATGTTGGATGGCTTAGGTGTCACTAACCTTGATCATCGGATTCGCCAGCAAGATTTTGCAGATGGCGCGATGGATTATGCTCAAGATATTGCGTTAAGTGATATTGAGGCATCAGATACGTTGCTAATAGTGGGTAGTGCAATCCGTCGTGAACAGCCTATTTTGGCTCATCGGATTCGGCAAGCAGCCTTGTCTGGTACAAGCGTGAATGAATTAAACTTCTTTGCTAATGATTTGTTGATGCCGATTGATACGCAATTGACCGTTAATATTGCATCGATGTTAGTGCATCTGTCGGGTATAGCTAAAGCCTTATTATCATTAGCAAAAGAAGATGAGTCTGCTTGGGCCCGTTTATTAGATGATGTTGCGCCAGAAGCAGCTGATCAAACGATTGCGATGCAGTTATCCAATGCGGATAAAGCAACAATAATTGTAGGTGATTTAGCGAAAAACCATCCTGCAGCCTCTAAGATTAAAGCGGTATTAGCACTGATTGCACGTTTAAGTGGTAGTGCTTTGTTGGTATTACCTACAGCGAATTCGAAAGCAGCACAGTTAGTGGGCCTGTTGCCTAAAACTGAGACAAGTTTGAATGTACAGCAAAGCTGGCAGGAAAATTTGAAAAGTTATGTCTTATTAGGGTTAGAGCCGGAGTTAGATTGTGCTGATCCTGTTCAAGCATTATCAGCATTAAATAATGCAGAGTGTGTCGTCGTGATGCATAGCTATGTGACGAACGCGATGTTGTCATATGCTGACGTTATTTTGCCTGTTGCGAGTTTTGCAGAATCATCAGGGACTTTTGTCGGTATTGATGGGCAATGGCAGACTTATACTGGTGCTGTATCTCCAAAAGGCGAGAGCCGTCCTGCATGGAAAGTGCTACGTGTTTTAGCGAATTTGGCAGAGCTGGATGGGTTTGAGTATGTGTCATCGCAAGATGTCAGTGACGAAGTGCGTGAGACGTTAAAGCATAAATCATCGGGTGAGGGAGTGGCTTATTGCCCTGAAAATTTAGATGTTGCCACTACTGGGCTTCAAATGATTGCTGAAGTGCCGATGTATCAAATTGACAGTGTGGTTAGACGTAGCACTGCATTAGCCCAAACAATTGAGAATCAGAATGCGTTTGTGGCGAGAATGAATTCGTCTGAAGCCAGTCAGCATGGTTTGAGTGTTGCTAATCGTGTTTTGGTGAGCTGTTGTGAACAAACGGTAGAACTGGCTTTTGAAATCGACGATGCGATTGCTGATGACAGCATTCACATGCCTGTTGGTATTGTGGAGATGGCTGAGTTTGCACCTGCGTTTTCGGCGGTTGATGTTAAAGCAGTTGGGAGTGAGCAGTCATGATTGATTTTATGCTTAATACTTTATTGCCGATTGTACTGAAGATCATGTTAATCGTGATGCCGTTGATGATTGCGGTAGCTTATTTGACCTACGCTGAACGTAAGGTGATTGGTTATATTCAATTGCGCATTGGGCCAAATCGCGTTGGACCAAGGGGTTGGTTACAACCGATTGCCGATGCGGTTAAGTTGATGTTCAAAGAAGTTATTTTCCCGAAAAAATCTAACTTATATTTGTTTGCAGTAGCCCCCGTATTGGCGATTGGGCCTGCATTGGCAGCTTGGGCTGTGATGCCATTCGATGTTGGTTTGGTTTTGGCGGATATTGATGCGGGTTTACTTTATATTTTAGCGATTACCTCAATGGGTGTTTATGGGGTGATTGTGGCCGGTTGGGCATCGAACTCACGCTATGCTTTTTTAGGTGCGCTGCGTAGTGCGGCCCAAGTGGTGTCTTACGAAATTGCGATGGGCTTTGCTTTGGTCGGCGTCTTAGTAGCGGCGGGTAGTTTGAATTTGGGTGAGATTGTGTTGGGCCAACAAGGCGGCTTTTGGCATTGGTATTTCATTCCTTTGTTTCCCTTGTTTGTGATTTATTTCTTATCGGGTGTCGCCGAGACTAACCGTGCGCCTTTTGATGTGGCTGAGGGTGAATCTGAAATCGTGGCGGGTTTCCATGTCGAATACTCTGGCATGGCATTTGCAATTTTCTTCTTAGCTGAATATGCCGATATGATTTTGATTTCGATGCTGGCATCGGTGTTATTTATGGGGGGGTGGTTATCGCCTTTCCAAGGTACGGTGCTCGAACCCACTTTTTCTTGGGTGCCAGGTTTAATTTGGCTCTTGTTTAAGACCTCTTTCTTTTTATTCTTGTACTTATGGTTTAGGGCAACATTCCCACGTTATCGCTATGACCAAATTATGCGGTTAGGCTGGAAAGTATTTATTCCGGTGACTTTGGTGTGGTTAGTTGTGGTGTCGACGGCGCAAGTGTTGGATATTGGGCCTTGGTTTACTGAAGCGAGCGATCTGGCTGCCGTTATTGAACCTGCTGCAATAGTCGATAAGGTGAAGGTGGATATCCTATGATGCGTTCCGTGAGTCACTTTTTTAAAAGCTTTTTGCTCTGGGAATTATTACTGGGCTTAAAGCTAACGGGCAAGTATTTATTTGCTAAAAAAATAACGGTGCAATATCCAGAAGAACAGACGCCACAATCCCCCCGTTTTCGTGGCTTGCATGCCTTACGTCGCTACCCTAATGGTGAAGAACGCTGTATTGGTTGTAAGTTGTGTGAAGCGGTATGTCCTGCTTTGGCGATTACAATTGAGACAGAACCTAGAGATGATGGTACGCGTCGTACAACACGTTATGACATTGATTTATTTAAGTGTATTTATTGCGGTTTCTGCGAAGAATCTTGCCCAGTAGACTCAATTGTTGAAACACGAATTTTTGATTATCACTTTGAGGAACGCGGTGAAAATATTATGACTAAAGATAACTTGTTAGCCATAGGTGATAAACACGAAGATCAGATTGCTGCAGATCGTGCTGCGGATGCACCTTACCGTTAGCGGTTGGTTATAGATATGGAACAGATACTTTTTTATTGTTTTGCTGGTGTGCTGATATTTGCAGCAACGATGGTGATTACTGTGCGTAATCCGGTTCGGGCAGCATTGTTTTTAGTTTTGGCTTTTTTTACCAGCGCGGGCATTTGGTTACTCTTAGAAGCCGAATTTTTAGCATTGACCCTTGTGTTGGTCTATGTCGGTGCAGTGATGGTGTTATTCCTGTTTGTGGTGATGATGCTAGATATTAATTTGTCTTCATTGCAAGAAGGGTTTACCCGCTATTTGCCGTTGGGTATTTTAGTGGCGGCGCTGATTACGATCGAGATGTTAGCAGTATTAGGCGCGTCACACTTTGGTTTGGATATTGTGCCGTCTCCGGTTCCTCAGCCAGACGACTATAGTAATACCAAAGCGATAGGGCTGTTGCTATATACCACTTATGTCTATCCCTTTGAGATTGCCTCGGTGATATTGACGGTGGCAATTGTTGCTGCGATTACGTTGACTTTACGCGATAACAAAAGTCGTAAGTCACAAGTCGTGTCTGAACAAATTAAAGTGCGAGCGGAAGATCGTGTTCGGATAGTTAAAATGGATTCGGTTAAGCCAATTAATGATCAGGAGTCAGCGTCATGATTGCATTATCAGATGTGTTGACTTTGGGTGCCATTTTATTCAGTTTGTCGGTATTAGGTATTTTTATTAACCGTAAAAATATCATCATATTGTTGATGTGTATTGAGCTCATGCTGTTAGCTGTGAACTTAAACTTTATTGCTTTTTCCTATTTCTCTGGCGACGTTGGCGGTCAAATATTTGTGTTCTTTATTTTGACGGTGGCAGCTGCTGAGGCGGCGATTGGCTTAGCGATTCTCGTGGTGTTGTTTCGTAATTTGAATACGATTAATGTCAACGAACTCGATAGGTTGAAAGGTTAAGCATGGAGATACTTAATGAAAACCTATTACTGACCTTAGTCCTCGCGCCGTTATTCGGCAGTGTTGTTGCAGGCCTGTTTGGTAAAAAGATTGGTGAGACTGCTTCACACACGGTGACGATATTAGGCGTCGCGATTGCCTTTATCTTATCGGCCTGGGTGTTTAAGCAAGTTATTTTTGATGGTGCAAGTTATAACGACCGCGTTTACCAGTGGTTACAAGCCGGATCGTTAAGTATTGAAATGGGCTTTATGGTCGACTCATTAACAGCGATGATGTTGGTCGTAGTGACGTTCGTCTCTCTGATGGTGCATATCTATACCATTGGCTATATGAAAGGCGACGATGGGTATAGTCGTTTCTTTAGTTATATTTCGTTGTTTACGTTCTCAATGTTGATGTTGGTGATGGCTAATAACTTCATGCAGCTGTTTTTTGGTTGGGAAGCGGTTGGCTTAGTCTCATATTTATTGATTGGGTTTTGGTACAAGAAACCGACGGCTATTTATGCCAACTTGAAAGCCTTTTTAGTTAATCGTATTGGTGATTTTGGTTTCTTATTGGGCATTGCAGGGGTATTGATGTACGCCGGTAGTTTGGATTATTTAGACGTTTTTTCACAATCCCGCGTGATTGCTACGCAATCGATGACAATTTGGCCGGGTGCTGAGTGGTCGGTGATGACTGTGATTTGTATTTTGTTATTCATCGGTGCGATGGGTAAGTCAGCACAAGTGCCTTTACATGTTTGGCTACCTGATTCGATGGAAGGCCCGACACCTATTTCAGCATTGATTCATGCTGCGACCATGGTGACTGCGGGTATTTTTATGGTGGCGAGAATGTCACCGATGTTTGAATTATCTGAAACGGCCCTGTCTTTTGTGATGGTGATTGGTGCTATTACAGCGCTATTCATGGGGTTCTTAGGCTTGATTCAAAATGATATTAAACGGGTAATTGCTTATTCGACTTTATCGCAGTTGGGTTATATGACCGTTGCATTAGGTGCATCAGCTTATTCGGCGGCTATTTTCCACTTGATGACGCATGCCTTCTTTAAAGCATTATTATTTTTAGGTGCGGGTTCGGTCATTATGGCGCTGCATCATGAACAAGACATTCGTAAGATGGGTGGGTTGAAAAAATATTTACCGATTACTTACTGGACAGCATTGATTGGCTCTCTCGCTTTAATTGGTTTCCCTGGGTTTTCTGGCTTCTTTTCGAAAGATGCGATTATTGAAGCAGTGCATGCGTCCACGCTGGCGGGCAGTGGTTTTGCTTATTTTGCTGTGTTGTCAGGTGTATTTATTACGGCTTTATATAGTTTTAGGTTATTTTTCATTGTTTTCCACGGTGAAGAGCGATTTGAAAAGCATGATGGTCATGTGCCGCATGAGTCACCTTCTGTTGTGACGGGACCATTAATTTTATTGGCGATCCCATCGGTGTTAGCTGGTTTATTGATTGGCCCGATGGTGTTCGGCCACTTCTTTGGCGATGCGATTTTTGTGTTAGCTGAGCATGATGTGTTAAGTCAGCTTAATTATCATGGCGTTTTCGGCTTTATGTTGCATGGCCTTCAAGAGCCGCCTTTCTGGTTGGCGATGGCTGGTGTGGGGGCAGCTTATTATTTCTACATGGTGAACCCTTCGATTCCAGCAAAATTACACCGGTCATTTAATTGGCTATATCGAATATTAGAGAACAAGTATGGCTTTGACCGCTTTAATGAAGTGGTTTTTTCTGGTGGATCACGATTAATTGGTCGTGTGCTATGGAAAGTGGGTGATCAGACGATGATTGATGGTGCTGTGGTGAACGGCGCTGCCAAGACGGTTGGTTTAGTATCGAAAAAAATGCGTTTGGTGCAATCAGGTTACTTGTACCATTACGCCTTTGCAATGATTTTGGGTGTCTGGCTCTTGCTCACCTATTTTGTGGCTTGAGAATAAATTATGTTTTTTGATACTTCCTTATTAAGCTTGGTGATTTGGCTACCTATTTTAGGTGGCATAGCCGTCTTATTGAATGGTGATAATGGCTTTACACGTCCGTTATCTCTTATTGTGTCGCTGGTGACGCTGTTTTTGTCTGCTGGTTTATACACTGGCTTTGATATGACGACCCATGACATGCAATTTGTTGAACATATTCCATGGATTACAACCTTTGGCATTCATTATTCTTTAGGGATTGATGGCTTTTCAATGCCGCTGATTATTCTAACGGCCTTTTCGACGGTGATAGTGGTTGTGGCGGGTTGGGAAGTGATTCAAGATCGCGCAAGCCAATATATGGCGGCGTTTTTGATTATGGCGGGCTTGATGATCGCCGTGTTTGCGGCTTTAGATGCCATTTTGTTCTATGTGTTCTTTGAAGCCATGTTGATCCCATTATTTTTGGTTATCGGTATTTGGGGTGGCCCAAACCGGGTGTATGCCACGATTAAGTTTTTCCTTTATACCTTCTTTGGCTCGGTATTCTTGTTAATTGCGTTATTGTATTTACGTCATGTATCGGGCAGTTTTGCGATTCTTGAATTCCATGCCGTGGCACTCACGCTGACAGAACAGACTTGGTTGTTCTTTGCATTTTTGATCGCCTTTGCAGTCAAAGTGCCGATGTGGCCAGTTCATACTTGGCTGCCTGATGCGCATGTGGAAGCGCCAACGGGTGGTTCTGTTATTTTAGCGGCGATCACCTTGAAGATTGGGGGTTACGGTTTATTGCGTTTTGCATTGCCAATCACACCGGATGCAGCGATGACATTTGATTGGTTCGTGATTGCTTTGTCATTGACGGCGATTGTTTATATTGGCTTTGTGGCGCTGGTCCAATCTGATTTGAAGAAGTTGATCGCTTATTCGAGTATTGCCCATATGGGCTTTGTGACCTTAGGCTTGTTTGTCATCTTTGGTATTTTTGAAAATGCTGCAACGGGCAGTGGTGCGGTGTTAGCGGTGGAAGGTGCGGTGGTACAAATGGTATCGCATGGCTTTATTGCGGCAGCGATGTTCTTATGCGTGGGCCTGTTGTATGACCGAATGCATACCCGAGAGATTTCAGCTTATGGTGGTGTAATCAATACGATGCCTGTTTTTGCTGGTTTTTCTGTCTTTTTCGCGATGGCAAATGCGGGGCTACCAGGTACCTCCGGTTTTGTTGGTGAATTTATGGTGATTTTGGCTGCATTCCAAGCAAACTTTTGGTATGCCTTTTTAGCCGCGACAACACTGATTTTGGGTGCAGCTTATAGTTTATGGATGGTGAAGCGTGTCATTTTTGGTGAAGTGAGCAATGATAATGTGGCCGAATTACAAGATGTGAACCGACGTGAATTCTGGATGCTAGCGGTATTGGCTATTATTGTGCTCGCTATAGGCCTTTGGCCTGCGCCGTTAATTGATGTGATGCATGCATCAGTTGAACATTTATTAACGCAAGTTTTGCAGTCTAAGCTGTAAGGATGAGTGGACGATTATGATGTTTGAAGTTGTGAATATGTCTTTTGCCTTACCAGAGATGTTTCTATTGGGCATGGCATGTACGATTTTATTGGTGGTTGCGTTCTTCAAGAAAACGGGCGCAAGTTTGGCTTATGGCTTAAGCCAAATTACCATGATTGCCTCGGCAGTTCTGGTCTATCGTGATATGGGCGGACTTCAGGGCTTAGCTTTCAGTGATACCTATATTCGTGATGCGTTAAGTAATGTGCTCAAGATAGCGATTTTTTTGATTAATATTGCGGTGTTGATGTATTCAACCTCTTATTTAAAAGCACGCGAGCTGTTTAAAGGTGAATATTATGTGCTCGCAGTCTTTGCGACTTTGGGTATGTCAGTGATGGTGTCAGCTCATCATTTCTTAACGCTTTACCTCGGTTTGGAATTGATGTCATTGTGTCTTTACGCGATGGTAGCGATGCACAGGGATTCAAAAGTCGCGACAGAATCGGCTATGAAGTATTTTATTTTAGGTGCTTTGGCATCAGGTATGTTGTTATACGGTATGTCGATTATTTATGGCATCACAGGCAGTTTATCTATTTCAGCTGTTACAGCTGCGATTCAAACCGGGAGTATGGATAATACGGTATTGAGCTTTGGCTTAGTATTTTTAGTGATTGGGGTCGGCTTTAAGTTAGGTGCAGTGCCTTTCCATATGTGGTTGCCTGATGTGTATCAGGGAGCGCCAACAGCGATGACGTTATTTATTGCTACGACCCCTAAGTTAGCCGCCTTTGCGATGATGATTCGACTCTTGGTAGAAGGTTTGGGCGATGTGCAGCAGTATTGGCAAGACATGCTGATTATGTTATCTGTGTTATCGGTCATTTTAGGTAATGTGGTGGCGATTGCACAAACCAATATGAAACGGATGTTGGCGTATTCAACAATTTCTCATGTCGGCTTTATCTTGCTGGGTATTATTTCTGGGACTGAAGCGGGTTATGCTGGTTCCCTGTTCTATGCCTTAACGTATGCCGTGATGACGCTTGCTGCCTTTGGGATGATTATTCTGATGAGTCGCCGTGGTTTTGAAGCGGAAGAAATTAGTGATTATAAGGGACTAAGCCAGCGCCATCCTTGGTTTGCCTTAATGATGTTGATTGTGATGTTTTCGATGGCAGGGATTCCGCCTTTAGTTGGTTTCTATGCCAAATTGGCAGTGATTAAGTCTATCGTTGATATTGAACTAATATCGGTGGCGATTTTAGTCGTCGTGATGTCGGTCATTGGTGCATTTTATTATTTGCGGGTGATTAAGGTGATGTATTTTGACCAGGCTGATGACGCTTATGAAATCGATGCCCCAACGGATATGAGAATAATGGTGAGTGCCAATGCAGTTGCAATATTAGGATTGGGTATTTTCCCTGGTGCGTTAATGGCTTTGTGTGCCAGCGTATTTTCGTGATTATGATGACACCTATAATATTAATTCTAGTTATCCTGATTCTTGCCAATGTACCTTGGTTTACAGAGCGATTGTTTTTTGCCTTTCAAATGGAAAAGGGTAAGTCATGGGCTTGGCGTTTGCTAGAGCTACTGGTTTTTTACTTTTTGAGTTTGGTGGTTGCCGTTATGTCTGAGATACAATTTTCAGGCGATGTCCACCCTCAGCAGTGGGAATTTTTTGCGACGACATTTTGTGCTTTTTTAGTGTTGTCGACTCCGGGCTTGATTTACCGTTATCAGTGGTTAGCACCAACACGTAAATAAGCTTGGTTTGATTGGCAATGTGGTATAGATTGCGCATTTAGTTTTATATTTACCCTTGAATTTGATTGATTTGTTGTCGAAACTGACTTGATTTGTTGGTTACAAGGCCAGTTAATCGTTTTATCAGTGCATGGAAATTTAAACTAGTATAAAATTCTCTGGTTTATCTTCGTGTTAACGCACATTCATTATTTTTAGAGACAGGAAAATGGCCGCCGATTTATCTACGTATAGAAACATTGGGATCTTTGCTCACGTTGACGCGGGTAAAACCACAACAACAGAACGCATCTTGAAACTGACTGGTAAGATTCATAAAACCGGTGAAGTGCATGATGGTGAAGCAACGACTGACTTCATGGAACAAGAGCAAGAACGCGGGATTACAATCCAATCAGCAGCAACAAGCTGTGAATGGGATGGTCATCGCTTAAACGTTATCGATACACCGGGACACGTTGATTTCACGATTGAAGTTTACCGCTCATTAAAAGTACTTGATGGTGGTGTGGGTGTTTTCTGTGGTAGTGGTGGTGTTGAACCACAATCAGAAACAAACTGGCGCTACGCGAATGATTCTGAAGTATCACGTATTATCTTTGTTAACAAATTAGATCGTATGGGTGCTGATTTTTACCGTGTTGTGAAACAAGTAAAAGATGTTCTAGGTGCAAACCCATTGGTGATGGTATTGCCAATCGGCATCGAAGATGACTTCGTCGGTTGTGTTGACTTGCTGACGCGTAAAGCGTGGATTTGGGATAACGAAGAAGATACAACTGCCTTCCGTATTGAAGAGCCACCTGCAGATATGGCTGATAAGGTTGAAGAATATCGTGAGTTATTAGTCGAAACGGCGCTAGAGCAAGATGACGTTTTGATGGAAGCCTATCTTGAAGGTGAAGAACCTTCGCTTGAAGCGCTTCATCAGTGTATTCGTAAAGGTACATTGTCTATGGACTTTTTCCCAACGTACTGTGGTTCGGCCTTTAAAGATAAAGGTGTTCAAATGGTCTTGGACGCTGTTGTGGCCTACTTACCTAACCCAACAGAAGTAGATCCACAGCCTGAAGTCAACGAAGAGGGTGAAGAAACGGGTGAGTTTGCCATCGTTACCCCTGATGGGCCATTGCGTGCATTGGCATTCAAAATTATGGATGACCGTTTTGGTGCTTTAACGTTTATTCGTATCTACTCTGGTGTATTAAATAAAGGCGATACTGTCCTTAATACTTTTACTGGTAAAACGGAACGTGTCGGCCGCATGGTAGAAATGCATGCTGATGACCGTACAGAGTTAAATTCAGCTCAAGCAGGCGATATTATCGCTATTGTGGGCATGAAAGATGTACAAACGGGTCACACCTTATCTGATCCTAAGAACGTTGCGACATTAGAACCAATGGTCTTCCCAGATCCCGTTATCTCGATTGCGATTTCTCCGAAAGATAAAGGCGGCTCTGAAAAAATGGGTATCGCCTTGGGTAAAATGATTAAAGAAGATCCTTCTTTCCGTGTTGAAACAGACCAAGAAAGTGGTGAGACTATCATTAAGGGGATGGGTGAGCTTCATTTAGATATCAAAGTCGATATTCTAAACCGTACCCATGGTGTTGAAGTGACTGTTGGTGAACCGCAAGTAGCTTACCGTGAAACAATTACACAACGTATTGAAGACAGTTACACTCATAAGAAACAATCGGGTGGTTCTGGTCAGTTCGGTAAGATTGATTACATCATTGAACCAGGTGAACCAGGCAGTGGCTTTGTCTTTGAATCAACGGTTACAGGTGGTTCAGTACCACGTGAGTTCTGGTCTGCTGTAGAGACTGGCTTTAAGAAAATGATGCATCGAGGTGTCTTAGCGGGCTACCCATGTTTAGATTTTAAAGTGAACTTATATGATGGTGGCTTCCACGCGGTGGATTCATCAGCAGTCGCATTCGAATTAGCGGCAATGGCAGCTTACCGTCAATCTATGTCAAAAGCGGGTCCACAATTAATGGAGCCGGTTATGAAAGTAGATGTATTTACACCTGAAGATCATGTCGGTGATGTGATTGGTGATTTGAACCGTCGTCGTGGCATGATCAAATCGCAAGATGCTGGTGTGACGGGCGTTCGTATTAATGGTGAAGTCCCATTGAGTGAAATGTTTGGTTACATTGGTTCATTACGGACAATGACATCAGGCCGTGGCCAGTTCTCAATGGAGTTCTTACACTACAGCCCATGTCCTCGTAATGTTGCTGAAGAAGTCATTAAAGAAACAAAACAACGCGAAGCAGATGCGAAGAAGTAATCGCAGATTTTAAGTAGCGTTAGATTAAAAGGGCTGAATTTTATCAGCCCTTTTTTGTATGGGTATGTTTATATTTTTTAGGATTTAGACACTTGTAAAATGGCAGGGTTAAAATAACCTTTACTTATTAGCAGTGCAGAATTCGGTTAATATGCCAACAAACGAATACTCTTATGTGGTATGCTGGATGTGAAATGTGATGGTAGTTATGTCTATTTATTATAGATTTATATTCGAACCGGTGAATTCGGATGCAATTTTTTAATTTCACCAACAAAATGAGTAAAGAAAATGAGTAAAGGAATTGTTAAATGGTTCAACGCCGATAAGGGCTTTGGTTTTATTACACCTGAAGATGGCAGCAAAGATTTGTTCGTTCATCATTCAGAAATTCAAGCCGGCGGCGGATATGCATCATTGAATGACGGCCAGGCAGTTGAGTTTGAAGTTGGTGAAGGTCAAAAAGGCCCTTGCGCAAATAAAGTAACGCCAATTTAGTAAGAAAGAAACGTAAAAGAGCGCCTAGTGCTCTTTTACTACGGTTACCTTCGGCTAAGTGCATTCTTGTGCGAGGCTGGAGGCAGTCGTTAGCTATTAGAAAGCTTAAGCATTTTCACTTGTACAAAACCTCCAAATACTTGATTTATAGTCTGTATGATTTAGCTTTCCCCCCCATGGTTGACTGAATTAAGCGATTATTTTCCAGCCGGTTTTGAGGATGTTTAGATTAAATTAGTCCACTGTTTAATTTATTTATCTTCAGATCACTTGCAAATCCTAAAAGCGGTGATTTGCATCATCAGTATTCCCTCCCAGATTGTTTATTACTAATAGTGCTCTCTTCTCGTGCAAGGCCCTTTTTTTGTCTAAATTATTGCAGTTCTATATGGTAATCGACTTCTTGAGCTAGGCTTTTATTTAAATACTTTCTTTAACGTGAAAACTTTTGAGACCTGGCAGTGAGATTTGTTGGTACTCTATAAGTCTTTTATTTTGTTCAAAAGATAGACAATAACTATGGTTATGCCCGAGATTTCTGCATTAAAGTGGTTGCTGATTGCAATTAATATTGGTTTATTGGTTTATTGGTTTATTGGTTTATTGGTTTATTTTTTTATGCTGTTGAGATAGTTGAAAAACTAACGCCTAAGGTTGATGAGCAGCAAGGCAAGCAAGTGCATTTGTTTCGTGTAATTAATGTGGTCATTGTCGGTTTAATTTTGTACAAGGCTGTTGTGACGCCGAGAATTGAAGAGAATTGGTTGAGTAAAACGCTGACGATTCTTTTGATTACGTATGTGTTTTTTATGGTGTTTAAAGTTTATAGCTACTTTATGCATTCTCGTTATGGGAAACAATGGGAAACAATGGGAAACCGATAGCGGAATACGGCTGTCGGAGACTTATAATTCTCACGGTTTAGTTGTTTTTGGCTTTGTTGGGGAGATGCTAGCGTTAACCCAAGCGGCATGGGCACCAGATATTATCAGTGGTTTGATTATTTTAAATAGCAAGATGGTTGAAGAGGGCGATATTTTACAAATCAGGCAGGATGGCAAACAAGTTTATGCCAATGTGTATAAGACGAAGATGCTGCATACGGAGTTGTTGGATATCAGTAATAATCACCGCATGATGATTAAAAACTCGCAGCTTAGGGCCTTATTTTTACAGAATTTGAGTAAGTAGGGCTTGCGTGAGAAGCTGAGATTTAACATCAGCTATGATGTGCCGCCTAAAATGGTGAGAAGTTTTTTGCTCGGGTTGAAGTGCTGCTGCAGGAGGAATATGGCGAACAATACGAATCCCAGCGCCCGATAGAGGTGGTGATTGATGACACCGTTGACCATGCGGTTAAATGGATGATGTTTTTCTATACCAAAGAGATTACGCAGATATTGAAAACGCGACAGTTATTTTAGAGAAGAAATTTTGAATTTGTCTATTGCCGAAGGGATTAGTTTAGTGACACCATTAACGTATACACTAAACCAAACTATTGATGAAAAAGGCTGAGTTGAGGATGAGACATTAATGTATAACGATGAAGATTTAAATGCAGCTGTAGAAGAAGGCATATTTTCAGCATCTGCAGTCGAGGCGTTTCGCCATCAAGTGGCTTCGGTGAAAGGTTCATCTGCTGTTGATGAGGAACACTTTAAGTTAATCGGTGGCTTTAATGATATTTTCATTGTTATTGCTTGTGGCTTATTGTTATTTTCTTCTTTTTCTGTGTTGGAAGCTGTTGATACGAGCTTGGGTTATTTGGTATTTGCGCTGTTATCTTGGTGCCTAGCCGAGTTCTTCGTTTTAAAAAGGAAAATGGCTTTGCCTGCCATTATGCTGCTCATCGCCTTTGTCGGCAGTATTGCTGGCTTATCAGACTCTTTGCTTTCTATTCAAACTGAGCTGGGAGCAATACTAGCGGCTACATTGTCTGTTATAGCCGCATTTATCCATTGGCAACGGTTTAGTGTGCCGATCACTGTCGCGGTGGCAGTTGCAGGGGCTGTCGGCCTCGTTATCTCATCATTAGGAGCTGTTTTCCCAGAGATGGACAATTGGCTATCACCGTTGTTGTTTGTCTGTGGCTTATTAGTATTTGCATTTGCAATGCAGTGGGACTCATCGGATACAACACGCGTTAACTACCGATCCGATGTTGCATTTTGGTTACATCTTTTATCGGCACCGTTGATAATTCATCCAGTGTTTACGGGCTTGGATATATTGAATGGTGAACAAGGTCTCTGGAATATGGCATTGGTGATTTTGTTGTATTTATTACTGACTTTTGTTTCTATTTGTATCGATAGGCGAGTGTTGATGGTGTCATCCTTGATTTATGTTATTTATGCTTTATCTGGTCTTATCGATCGCTATGGTATGGTGGGATCAAGTTTTGCATTTACTGGGGTATTGATGGGGGCAATGTTACTATTGCTGTCAGCCTATTGGCATCGCGTAAGAACACAGCTTGTTACTCATTTACCGGATTCGATGCAGGCGTCTTTGCCAAAGGTTAAGTAAGGGTTTTTTGTAAAAGGATTTCTTATCTTTTAATAATCGTTATTATCAATCGCTTTAATCTAAACAATCAGTTTTACAAGTTATTAGTGTAGGACAATACTGTAATTGTACTTTGGTGACTTCAACAGGAGATAGAACTATGAGTGATATCAGCAAATGCCCAGTGATGGGACATGGACAGCAAGGTGGGGGCACATCAAATAGTGAGTGGTGGCCTAATCAATTAAAACTTAATATTCTTCATCAACATTCTGCACAATCTAACCCCTTAGATGCCGACTTTAATTATGCAGATGCATTTAAAGCTTTAGACTTAGAGGCCTTAAAACAAGACATCAAAGCCTTAATGACAGATTCACAAGATTGGTGGCCGGCCGATTATGGTCATTATGGGCCGTTATTTGTGCGGATGGCATGGCATGTGGCGGGGACCTATCGTACCAGTGATGGTCGTGGTGGTGCAGGCACTGGTAATCAACGTTTTGCGCCACTTAACAGTTGGCCAGACAATGTGAACTTAGATAAAGCTCGGATGCTGTTATGGCCGGTCAAGCAAAAATATGGCAGTAGCATTTCGTGGGCGGACTTATTGGTCTTAACGGGTAACTGCGCCATTGAATCAATGGGCTTAAAAACGTTTGGTTTTGCTGGCGGACGTGAAGATATCTGGGAGCCAGAGCAAGATATTTATTGGGGTGCTGAACGTGAATGGTTAGATGATCAACGTTATTCAGGCGAACGTGATCTCGAGAATCCGCTTGCAGCAGTTCAGATGGGTTTGATTTATGTCAATCCTGAAGGTCCCAACGGACATCCTGATCCTTTAGCATCAGCCGTTGATATTCGTGAAACCTTTGCTCGAATGGCCATGAATGATGAAGAGACAGTCGCTTTAGTAGCGGGTGGGCATACTTTTGGTAAATGTCATGGTGCGGCTGGCGCTGAACATGTTGGGCCAGAGCCTGAAGGAGCGAGTATTGAAGAGCAAGGCTTGGGTTGGAAAAATAGCTTTGGCTCTGGTGTCGGTGTCGATACGATCAGTAGTGGTATTGAAGGGGCTTGGACGACTAATCCGATTCAATGGGATAACGGTTATTTTGATCTGCTTTTAGGCTATGAATGGGAATTAACTAAAAGTCCAGCTGGCGCGCATCAATGGATACCGAAAGATGGCGCCGCTTCAGATGCAGTGCCTGATGCTCATGACCGATCAAGACGCCATGCGCCTATTATGACAACGGCAGATATGGCACTTCGGGTTGATCCGACTTATGAAGCGATTTCTCGTCGTTTTCATGAAAATCCTGATGTGTTTGCCGATGCGTTCGCCCGTGCTTGGTTTAAATTGATACATCGTGATATGGGGCCACGTTCACGTTATTTAGGGCAAGAAGTGCCAGCAGAAGAAATGATTTGGCAAGATCCTGTTCCTGTAGTGACACACACTTTGATTGATGATCAAGACAGTATTGAGATTAAGGCGAGTATTGCAGCATCAGGATTGACTGTATCCCAGTTGGTTTCAACGGCTTGGGCATCGGCATCGACTTTCCGTGGTTCAGATATGCGTGGTGGTGCTAATGGGGCGCGTGTTCGATTGGCACCTCAGAAAGATTGGGAAGCAAATAACCCTGAGCAATTGGCGACTGTGTTAAATATACTTGAAGCGATTCAACAAGCTTATAATCGGGCTGTGTCGAATGGCAAAGAAGTGTCATTGGCAGATGTGATTGTATTGGCCGGTAACGTTGGTATTGAGTTAGCGGCAAGCCAGGCGGGTAACGACGTTGTTGTACCGTTTACGCCGGGCAGGACTGATGCAAGGCAAGATCAGACTGACGTTGAATCAATCGCTGCGCTTGAACCTGAAGCGGATGGTTTCCGTAATTATATGAAAGCCAAATATCGGGTGTCTGCAGAAGAAATGTTGGTTGATAAAGCACAATTATTGACATTGTCAGCACCTGAGATGACGGTGTTAGTGGGCGGGATGCGTGTTTTGAACGCCAATGTCGGTCAATCTCAACATGGCGTCTTTACCCATAGGCCTGAAACGTTAACGAATGACTTTTTTGTTAATTTACTTGATATGAAGACAACATGGAAAGCTGTGTCGCAAGATGATGATGTGTTTGAAGGGCGTGACAGAACTACAGGACAGCTTAAATGGATTGGATCACGTGTTGATTTAATCTTTGGGTCTAATTCTCAGCTTCGTGCTTTGGCTGAGGTCTATGGCTGTGAAGATTCACAACCCCAATTTGTCAGTGACTTTGTCGCAGCATGGGTCAAGGTGATGGAATTAGATCGCTTTGATTTAGCCTAGGCTAAAGCGGTATTTTTCGACATTGTAAATGTCGTATTTTAAATAAAATGAAGGTCAGTATTTCTGATGAATACTGGCCTTTTTATACAGTGCTGTTATTAGTGTTAATCGCTATTTTGTAACTGATCTTTGGCGAGAATAGCTAAGATTTCTTTCATATCTTCTGGCATATCAACTTGCCATGAGATATCTTGCTCTGTCCTTGGATGCACAAACCCTAGCAGACCAGCATGCAAGGCTTGGCGTTTAATGCTTTGCAGGCCTTGTTGGCATTGTTCTGTTGCACCTTTAGGTAACCGGAGTCTACCGCCGTAGGCTGGGTCGCCTAGTAAAGGATAGCGAATGTGGGCCATGTGGACACGAATTTGATGGGTACGACCGGTTTCTAATTTACATCGAATATGGGTATGGGCGCGAAAGCGTTGTTCGACGCGATAATGGGTGATAGCCGGTTTTCCTGACCCAATTACGGTCATGCGTTTTCGTTCTACTGGATGACGTCCAACAGGTTCATCGACTGTACCACCTGCGGTCATGACGCCCATGGCGATGGCTTGATATTCTCGTTGGACAGTCCGTTCTTGTAGTTGTGACACTAAGCTATTATGCGCTTGTAAGGTTTTGGCGATCATCAATAGGCCGGTCGTGCCTTTATCAATACGGTGAACAATGCCAGCTCTTGGGATGGCTTCTAGTTCTGGTGCATGATGAAGTAGGGCGTTGAGCATGGTACCTTGATGATTACCTGCGCCGGGATGGACCACCATGCCGGCAGGTTTGTTGATAATCAGGACATCTTGATCTTCATGAATAACATCAAGCTGGATTGCTTCGGCTACCCAACTCTCATCAATCACTTCAATTTCAGCATTGATCTCGACGCGCTCTCCGCCAGTGACGCTGTCTCTTGGTCTTAGCACCTTATCATTAACCTGGACATGGCCAGCTTTGATCCATCTGGTGATTTGGCCCCTAGAATAATCTGAGAATAATTGGGCTAGCGCTTGATCGAGTCGAAGGCCGGCACTGTCATCAGGGATAATGCCTTGTAATTCTGATTTGTTTGTCATGAGGCTTTGAGAAAATAGAACAGGAAAAGAGTATAACTTAGACCGAGGTGTTGGGTTGGGTTGTCTTTACCGTATGTTACTAATCGCTTGTTTGAGCAGTTATTTTTGATTTTTTGTTGTAGTTTTGAGACAAGTTTTTATGGTGAGTAGATATGTTGCGCTAGCTATTGCATTTTTAATAATATGCTGATACGGTGAAAAAACTGTTGATTTTAACGTCAACAAAAGGCGGCATAACCAATGACGGTTTGTTGTCTATATTAATTAAAATGAAGTGAGTCTTTATGTCTGAACGTGTCGTTGGAAGCGTTAAATGGTTTGACGCAGCAAAGGGTTTTGGTTTTTTAGAGCGTGAAGGAGGCGATGATGTATTTGTTCATTTCCGTGCTATTCAAGGTGATGGTTTCAAAACCCTAGATGAGGGTCAAGAAGTCGAGTTCACTATCACTAAAGGTGACAAGGGCTGGCAAGCAGAAGATGTAGCGCCAGTTAGTTAGATTTTAGCTGACACATAGGGCAATAATAGGTTGCCCTATGTGTTTCTTTGTAGTGTTCAATGTTGTTTCCGCAATGGAGGCAAGGTTTGTTTTTTCGTCCATAAACATTGAGTTGTTGGGCAAAATACCCTGGTTTACCATCACTTTTTGTAAAGTCTTTTAAGGTGGTTCCACCGGCTTTTATTGCTTTGCTGAGTACGAGCTTGATCTGTTCTGTGAGTTTCTCACATTGTGCTTTTGTTAAATTTTGTGCGATGGTTTTTGGGTGAATACCCGATAGAAACAAACTTTCATTGGCATAAATATTCCCGACTCCTACTACCACTTGGCCAGTCATAATGAAGGTTTTGACGCTACAGCGCTTGGTCAGTGCCTGTTGGTATAAATAATCGGTATGGAAGTCTTTTAATAGTGGCTCTGGACCGAGATGGGCGATGAGCTTATGTTCTTTAATCGTTTGGTCTGTCCACAGAATAGCACCAAAACGTCTTGGGTCGGTGTAGCGGAGTAGATGACCGTTATCCAGTGTGATATCAACATGATTATGTTTGGCAGGGTTACCTCGTTCGATTTTGTCTAAAATTCTTAAGCTGCCTGACATACCTAAGTGGATCATTAATGTGCCGGTATCGCATTGGATTAACAGGTACTTTGCCCGTCGTTTAACGGTGTGAATCGTTTGTTGGTTTAGGATCTTCGCTAAATCAGTCGGGATGGGCCAGCGTAGTGAGAAGTTTCGAATGATGACATCTGTTATGACTGCTTTTTCTAGATAGGGCTGGATGCCTTTTCGGGTGGTTTCAACTTCAGGTAATTCAGGCATCGGTTTACTCTTATGCTACAAGTTTGGTATGGGTAATAATAATGTTTGGTATAACACTTTAGGGAATTGATACGCGAGTTTGGCTTTTTCATTGATGATAAAGAAGCTGGCCTCATTTAGGTGTAAAGCGAGCTTCATAGGCTCTGTTCGATCATCGAATGTAAGATTGGCATAAAATGTTGATGGTTCAAATTCTGAGGCTATCGCATCAAGCGGTATTACTTGTAAGGCGCGTGCATGATGCCAGTTATCAACCAACTCAACTTGTTGATCTGCTGTAAGGTGTTGTTCCGTTTGCCAGTCACCATCAATGAGACTTAATGTGATTGTTTGATTAGACAGTGTCTGTTGTTGATAAAAAGGTATTGTAATCTGTGTGAGGTTTTGTCCTTCTGGTATCAACCGGTTATCTATAAAACTGCTGGCGTTGGTGTTGAGTAGTGGACTGATTGTGTCCTCGAGTAGGTAGAGTGTATCGTTGTGTAAGAGATAACGGTGTTGACTAATGGGTTCGATATTGCCGAAGACAAAGTATTGCTGGCCTAACGTTAGGCTGACACTGTCTTTTGTTAAACCAAATGGGCTGAGATCTTGGCCTTTAGTGATGGCTTGTTGGCGGCCAGTATTGATAGTTAATAATGACAGTAGTAAATTAATTCTTGTTGGATTAGCGTGGGCCGTTAATGGGGTTGTTAGTTGCCATTGGCCCGCTGTTTTATCCAGGATAATCTCGGCCCTGTTTGCTTGTGAAATGATGATATGTTCGACAGTTTCGCTATCTATAAGGGTTAATTTAGTATCAGTGCTCGAGGGGGTATTGCTGTGATTGTTAAACCAGTAAAGTCCTACGAGTAGGATAATAAGTCCCAGATTGATGAGATAGCTTGATTTCATTGTTGTCGACGATACCACCAAAGGCTGAGTCCGATCAGTATTAGGGATGCTGGTAAAACGACAAGAAAGCCAAGGCCAATAAAGAGTGAGGCCATTTTGTCTAATTCTAATTGTTTATCGACGGTGGTTTTGACTGGAATGGCAATAAGGTTATCGTCTTCGGCTAACCAATTCATAATGGCTAAACCTAGTTCTAAATTGGCGGCATTACCGATAAAGCTATTGGATAGGAAGTCACCATCTCCAATGACGATAACGCGTTGTTGTCTGTCCTGTTGTGATTGTCTGGCGGTGAGTAAGTAGCCAATATTCAGCGGGCCGGCGGTATCATCTCCTGCTTGATATTGTGCTAAGGGTCCAGGATTACTATCGCTCCAAACATTAGCGGGCGTGGAGAGTAACGCTTGGTATTGCCAATGACTGGACTCTGTCATTGGCGTCATTGCGCTTACTTTAGGAAAGAGGGTGACACTGGATGTGGCTTGACCGATAGGGTGGTCAGCGTAGTCAGTGATTAAGGCAAACTGAGGGTCAGGAATACCCAGTAATTCGGTATTGGGATCGATGAGGGTGCCGGGAAGGATGTCGAGTCCGAGGTGCTCAGCTAAGGCGGCAAGCGGACGATTATCGCTGGGTTCCGTTAGCCAGAGTAGATTGCCGCCGGAGGCTAAATAGTCTTTGAGGAGTGTGATTTCACCAGGGAGCCATGGCTTTTCTGGACTTGCGATGACGACTGCTGCTGTATTACGGGGTATTTGTTGATGCTGTACGAGGTTCAGTGTTTTTGTTTTAAAGCCTTTTTGTTTTAGTGTTGTGGTCCATGTACTCATATTAAAATTGGCTTGATGATCTGGTTGACGCTCACCATGACCTTCAATAAAAACCAGCCATTTGTCTTGTTCTCTCGAGACGGAAATAAGGGCATTGGTGAGCGACTGTTCTGATAGATCAAAGACGTGCTGTTGTTGCTCGCCTAAGGAAATTACCATTTCGCCCTGTTGTTGGATATTGAGTTCACGCACGATATCGGGCGAAAAATCGGGGTCAATATAATGGATGGTGAGTTCAGGCTGATGGCTTTCATAACGTTTTAAAAGGGTGGTTAAGGCCGGTTTAAACTCATTACCTTCGCTGACAAAAACTTGAATCGTAATTGGCTTATCGAGTTGTTTTAAAAAGGTGGTAGTGGTTTTTGATAGGCTATGGCGCTGGTTACTTGTCCAGTCCATTTGGATATTGGTTATGAGCGATAACTGGGCTAGTAAAATAACCAGACCGATCATCAGGACATAAAATAAGCCATTCTGTATTTTTAATTGACGTTGTGTCTTGGTATTAATTTTCATGTTAACTGAGACGCTGTGCGTTAATGCGGTGAATGGTGAGCGTTAGGAAAAACAGGATGACAATGCCGTAATAGGCGATGTCCTTGCTGTGAATATCACCATGTAGAATAGGCTGAAAATGGCTGAGCAAAGAGAGCCAGCCAAGCAAAGTCGATTCACCGGTATTGCCGGCCCAGTCAATGATCCATAGGAAGAATAGGGCACTGAATGTACTGATGGCGGCAATGGTCGGCTGTTTAGTCAATGACGATAGAAAGAGGCCAATGGCTGTAAAACTGGCGACTAACAAGGTTAGGCCAAAAACACCTGATGCAATGGCAGTGAGATCAAGTGTGGTGCCGGTCGAGAGCGACAGGGGCATACAGGCGATTAGGCCGACAAGAATTAAGAAAAACCCGAGTGTCCCAAAGTATTTTCCCAATACGATTTGGGTGGCTGATAAGGGCGCAGACAATAATAGCGGAAAGCTATCATTACGGCGTTCTTCTGCAATCAGGCGCATGGTTAGGAGAGGGGTAAGTAATAACAAGATGGTGGCAGCATTATTAAATAAAGGCAGTGCAACAAGTTCGGTGACGCCCGGTGCACCTGGAAGTGCTGAAATTTTGCCCTGGATTTGCATGAAGTAGTCGATATGGGTCAAGAACAGATAAGCGAGGATGAGCTGACTTAAGGCGAGAGTCAGCCAGGCTAAAGGGGATAAGAATAGCCGGTAAAGTTCATGTCGGGCTAAGGTGAACATTAGGCTTGTTCTCCTTGTTGTTCTGTTTCTTGCTGGATAATGTTCATAAAAACATCTTCCAGAGAGTGTTGTTCTGGTGATAATGATGTTAATTGCCACTGCTGGGCTATGGCAGCTTCAAGGATCATTTGTGTTGGGTTTTGTTCAGGTTGATAATGAATCTTGAAGCGGGTGTTGGATAAGGCTGTGACAAGCATGACACCGTTGATCTGTTCTAGTGTTGTGAGGGTGGGGGGGGATTGGAATGTGACCAATAAGCTTGAGGATTGCATTTGTTGTTGTAAGGCTTGCGTGGTGTCGTTAAAAACCAATGTGCCTTGATTAATGATCTTGACGCGATCACAGAGCATTTGTACTTCGGGCAGAATATGTGTGGATAAAATAACACTGTGTTCTTGAGCAATGTCTTTAATTAGCTGGCGGATTTCTCTTATTTGGATAGGATCTAAGCCTGATGTCGGTTCGTCTAGAATGATAACTGCTGGTGTATGTACGATGGCCTGAGCGATACCAACGCGTTGTTGGTAGCCTTTAGATAGGTGGCTGATGAGGCGTTTTCTGACATTGCCTAGGCCACACCGTTCGATCGTCATCTCGACGGCTTGTTTTCTTTTGGTGGATGGAATTTGATTTATTCTGGCACAGAATGATAGAAATTCGATGACAGATAATTCTTTATACAAGGGCGGTTGCTCTGGTAGGTAGCCGATATGCGCTTTGGCTTGCTTCGGTTGGCTGAGTAGATCATAACCATTGATGGTGATTTCACCTTCATTGGGTGCGAGGTTACCACTTAACATTTTCATACTGGTGCTTTTACCAGCGCCATTGGGGCCAAGAAAGCCGAGCACTTCACCTTTATAAATTTCGAAGTCGAGTTGGTTGACTGCCCGTTGTGGGCCGTAGAAGCGTGAGAGTGATTTGGCGGAAAGCAGCGGTGATGTCACAGTTTATTTGATAGTCTCTAAAGAATGGTTAGCCCAATCTGTTGCGGTGATAAATGCTTGGTTAATGTCAGGAATGTTAAGAAACTTTGGCATGACAGTCAATGAGCCACGTTCATGTGTTCTGACGAACATTAATAGTTTTCCCAAAGGTCCTTCGGCATCGAGTAGGGCTAGTTTGATTGTATCTGCAATAGGCAATGGCGTCAGTAGTTCTTGCATTGGTTTGTTAAATAGTGCGTCAGAGACGGAAAATAGTCCGAGCATAAAAGCAGTTTCGCTGTTACATCCGAATGCTGGCGCTAGCAATTCTGCCATTTTAGCGCGGACAAGTGCGGTTGTTAATAATTCAGTGGATGCCGGTGTGTCGATATTAGAGAAAGCAATGATGGTAGCCCATGATTTGACTGCATCAAGCCCTAAGTAAATCACAGCCTGCTTTAGGGAAAGGACGCGTTTGGGTAGGGCAAAACTGGCATAGTTCAGGCAGCGTAATAGCTTAAAGCTGAGCGAGACATCTTGTTTAATGAGCCCATCTATTTCTGTAATGTTGATGTCAGCACGTTGCAGTTCACTTAAAAGATGTAGCGCCACTATTTTATTATCGGGTAAGGGCTTATCATCGATAATAGTAGGCTTGCAGAGGAAATAGCCTTGGTAGTAGTCGAAGCCCAGTTCTTTACACCACTGGAATTGCGCTTCGGTTTCTACTTTTTCAGCGAGGAGTTTGACGCCAAAGCCTTTAAGTATGTTGACATGTTCTGCGAGTTCTTCGTCAGTTAGGGCGAGCAGGTCAATTTTGATAATATCTGCCACGTCGACAAGTGGTTTGAGATCTTCGTGATAGATAAAATCATCGAGTGCAATCGTAAAGCCATGTTCTAAGAAATCAGCCACGGATTGAACGATCTCGTCGTCAATCTCGATGTCTTTTAGGACTTCTAAAACGATATTTTTATGGCCAAAAGGGAAGAGGGTTTTGCCAGTTAAAAAAGCACGCGTTAAGTTGATAAAGCCTAGTTTTTCACCTAAGACACGTTCGATACCAAATTCTAAGAAGCTGTGGTTGATGACTTGGCTTATTGCACTGTCATCATTAATATCATCGACACCTGATTGATTGGTTTGATTACTGTGAAAGAGCAGTTCATAGGCGAAGAGGGCAAGATTATTGTCAAAAATTGGTTGTCTAGCGAGGAAAATTGAATTGGCAAGACAATCTGATGACATGTTATTCCCTTAAGCGCTTATAGCAATATTTTAAAGAAATTTAGAATAGCACCGCTTGGCATAAAAAAACCTGCACTAGGCAGGCTTTTTTATTATTCAATGTAAAAGGGACTATTTTATTTTAGCTTCCTTATACATGACATGTTTACGAACAACTGGATCAAATTTCTTCATTTCCAGTTTTTCTGGCATGGTACGTTTGTTTTTATCGGTCGTGTAGTAGTGACCGGTACCTGCTGATGAGACTAATTTAATTTTATCGCGCATGTTCTGTTCTCCTAGACTTTTTCGCCGCGGGCACGGATTTCAGTTAATACAACGTCTATACCTTTCTTATCGATAATTCGTAGACCGTGATTACTGACACGTAGCTTGACCCAACGATTTTCTGCTTCAACCCAAAAACGGTGTGGGTGAAGGTTTGGAAGAAAGCGACGACGTGTTTTGTTGTGGGCGTGAGAAACGTTGTTACCGCTCATAGGGCGTTTACCCGTTACCTGACATACTCTGGCCATTTTAGAACCTGCTCCTGATGAACTTTTAAACTATTATAAAGGGACGTATCTAACGGCCCCATCTGAAACTACAAAGCCGAAATTTATACCATATATAAAATCCGATGTGTAATCGAATTATCTCTATGCTGGCGTAAGCAGCATGTTATCTATCTTTTCACGTAACTGCTCGAAATTGAGTGTGCCAATTTTGCGCATGACAATTTCGCCATTTGGGTCGATTAGGAAGTGGGTGGGTGTGACACGAACGCGGTTAAATGCGGTTGCAATGTCGTCATTTTGATCCCATGTCAGGGTGTAAGGCAGTTGGCGTTGTTGTCGCATGGCATCGATATGTTTAGGTGAGTCATGTGACATCGCCACCCCAATCATGGCTAAGCCTTTATCGGCGTAATCTTGATAAAGCGCATTAAGCTCGGGCATTTCTTGAACGCAACCGGGACAGTCTGTTGCCCAAAAAATCATTAAAACGGGTTGATTGGCATACTGTGTAAGACTGTGTTGTTGCCCATCGATGTCGGCGAAAGTGATATCTGGCGCCGTTTGGGTGTTATTACTTTTCATCCAAATAACGGCAAATAATAAGCCAGACAAGATGAGGGCGAATAACAATGGTTTTTTAAGAGAAGTCATGGTGAGGCACTCTTGTTGTCATAGTGATGATATGACACGAATGATGAACATAAGTGCCATACCTTATGGTATGTTATTTAAAGTTGTCTGGGCTTTGTTGATGCCAGTCAGTGGCTTGCTGATAGCGATGGGCTACGTTGAGTAGACGCGCTTCATCAAAGTAGTTACCAATGATTTGTAATCCAACGGGTAAGCCTTTCACAAAACCAGCAGGGATCGACATACCCGGCAGGCCGGCTAAATTAGTGCTGATGGTATAGATGTCAGCAAGGTACATCGCGACAGGATCATCGGTTTTGGCACCGAGTTTAAATGCCGTTGTTGGTGCGGTTGGTCCCATGATGACATCAACGTCATCGAAGGCTTGTTTGAAGTCGTCACTGATGAGACGCCGACATTGTTGGGCCTTTAGGTAGTAAGCATCGTAATAGCCTGCTGATAAAGCATATGTGCCAATCATGATGCGACGTTTCACTTCTTCCCCAAAACCTTCACCACGTGAACGTTGGTAGAGGTCGAGCAAGTCTTTGGGATCATCGCAGCGGTGACCAAAGCGAACGCCGTCCATTCTGGATAGATTTGATGAGCACTCTGCTGGCGCGACGACATAATAGGTTGGAACAGCAAGGCTGGTATTTGGGAGTGTGATGTCTTTTATGATTGCGCCGAGCGATTCGTATGTTTTAATTGCCGTTTCGACTGCTGCAGCCACTTGGGGATCTAAGCCTTCGCCAAAGTACTCTTTAGGCAAGCCGATTTTTAGGCCTTCGATTGAATCATTGAGTGTGGCCGAGTAATCTGGTACATCTTGTTCTACGCTGGTGGAGTCACGCGGATCAAACCCAGCCATTTCATTTAGCAACAATGCAGCATCTTCAGCACTGTGGGCCATTGGGCCCGCTTGATCTAAGCTAGAAGCGAAGGCAATCATGCCGTAACGTGAGATACGGCCATAAGTCGGCTTTAAGCCCGTTAGGTTACATAATGAGGCTGGCTGGCGGATTGAACCACCCGTGTCGGTTCCTGTGGCAATAGGGGCTAGATTAGCGGCAACTGCTGCGGCTGAGCCACCTGACGAGCCACCGGGCACGTATTGTTTATCCCAAGGGTTTTGTACTTGTCCGTAAAAGCTGGTTTCGTTGGATGAGCCCATGGCAAATTCATCCATATTGGTTTTACCCAATGTGACCATACCTGCTGCGTTGGTTTTTTCAACGACAGTGGCGTTGTAGGGTGCAATAAAGTTATCGAGCATTTTTGAACCGCAACTGGTACGGAGGCCTTCGGTGCAAAAGATATCTTTGTGTGCGAGTGGAATCCCGGTCAATTTACCTGCTATTTTTTGTTGTAGGCGACTATCTGCTGCGCGGGCTTGTTCTAACGCATGATCTTCGGCCACAGTGATAAAGGCGTTGAGTTCGCTATTATGCGAATTGATTCTGTTTAAATAATGTTGTGTTAGCTCTACACTGCTGATGTCGCCATTGTGCAATGCGGTTGATAATTCTGAGAGTGTTTTTGTATGCATGATTTACCTGTTACTCGATAACTAGTGGGACCAGGTAAACACCTGCTTCAGTTTTTGGCGCGATAGCTTGGAATTGTTCGCGTTGATCGATTTCTGTGACGTGATCTGGGCGTAATCTTTGGACGGCGTCCAGTGGGTGTGCCATTGGGGTAATACCATCGGTATTGACGCTGCTGAGTTGTTCGACTAAACCAAAGATAGTGGTTAAATCTTGCGCATAATCAGGGATATCGCTGACATCTATGGCTAAGCGCGCTAGATGGGCAATCTTTTCTACATCTGTTTTATCTAAACTCATTGATGGTCCTAATGCTGACTTTTTACTCGAAAGTGTGAAGTTTAAATGATTCGTGGCTTGCCCAACAGCCCATTGCATTGATAAGGTATCTTTTTTTATGTATTGAGTTTTGGTTTTACCGATGTTTGAACGTCTACGCGGAATGTTTTCTAATGATCTTTCGATCGATTTGGGTACAGCGAATACGCTGATTTATGTGCGTGGCCAGGGGATAGTACTTGATGAGCCTTCTGTCGTTGCCATCCGGCAAGATAAAGGGCCAGGGGGTCCACGATCTATTGCCGCTGTGGGTGTTGAAGCCAAGCGGATGTTGGGTCGAACGCCAGGTAATATTACGGCGATTAGGCCATTGAAAGATGGGGTGATTGCTGACTTCACGGTGACAGAAAAAATGTTACAGCACTTTATTAAAAAAGTGCATGAAGGTCATTTTTTAAAACCGAGTCCGCGCGTTTTGGTTTGTGTGCCTTGCGGGTCAACGCAAGTTGAACGCCGCGCAATTAGAGAATCTGCTGCGGGCGCTGGTGCGCGTGATGTGTTTTTAATTGAAGAACCGATGGCTGCGGCGATTGGTGCGGGTATGCCTGTTGGAGAAGCCAGCGGTTCAATGGTGTTAGATATTGGCGGTGGTACGACGGAAGTTGCGATTATCTCATTGAACGGGATTGTTTATTCTGCTTCAGTCCGTATCGGCGGTGATTTATTTGATGAGGCGATTATTAATTACGTACGCCGTAATTACGGCAGCCTGATTGGGGAATCGACGGCAGAAAAAATCAAGAAAGAAATTGGCTCAGCGTATCCGGGCAATGAAGTGAGAGAAATGGAAGTCCGTGGACGTAACTTGGCTGAAGGCATTCCGCGTAGCTTCACGTTAAATAGCAATGAAATTTTAGAAGCGCTACAAGAGCCTTTGTCGGGTATTATTTCGGCTGTGAAAACGGCATTAGAACAAACGCCGCCAGAATTGGGTGCCGATGTGGCAGAGCGCGGTATTGTGTTGACGGGTGGTGGCGCGTTATTAAGAGACTTAGAGCGTCTGATAGTTGAAGAGACAGGTTTGCCAGCGATTATTGCTGAAGATCCTTTAACGTGTGTTGCACTTGGTGGTGGCCGGGCCTTGGAAATGATTGATGAGCGGGGCTCTGACGTTTTTACATTTGAGTAGGACTTTGCTTTACACTATGAAGACCTTTGTAAATGACGTTATTTACGAGGGTTTTTTCGTTTCTAGGTATTAGATAATTAAACCGTTATTTACAAATCGTGCATCATTAAATACCCGTTTAACGCTGGCATTTTTGGCCTCGTTGACATTGTTTTTTCTTGATTCACGTCTAAACACTTTTTCTGGTGTGAGAAGTCATTTAGCCACGGTGATGTATCCTGTGCAGCTAATGGCTTCTTTCCCGAGTGATATCGGTCATTGGACGAGCGATTACTTCCAAAGTCGTACTGATTTAAAAGAACAAAATGTAAGCTTAAAAGCCACTAATTTACTGAACAGTGTTCGATTGCAGAAGCTGGCATCTTTAGAGCGTGAGAATATGCGCTTGCATGAGTTGTTAGGCTCTTCATTTCGGTTATCTGAGCGAGTGTTAGTGGCTGAATTGTTAAGGGTTGATTCTGATCCCTTTTCGCAACAAGTTGTGATTAATCGTGGTGAGCGATACGCCGTTTTTGAGGGGCAGCCGGTTTTAGATGCGCGTGGTGTGATGGGACAAGTGATGTCTGTGAGCCATTTTTCTAGCCGGGCTATTTTATTAACAGATCCGAGCCATGCTATCCCGGTACAGATAAACCGAAATGGTTTACGTTCTATTATTACGGGTCGAGGTTTGGCAAAGCCGTTGCAATTGGAATATTTGCCCCAGAATGCGGATATCCGTGTTGGGGACCTGCTGGTGACATCAGGTTTAGGCGGGCGTTTTCCTGTGGGTTACCCTGTTGGCACAATCAGTGCCATTAGTCGGCCGGCAGGAAAGCCTTTTGCCAATATTAAAGTTCAGCCTGCTGCTGATTTAGCGACCAGTCGAGAAGTGTTATTAGTTTTACCTAGGGTTGATGATGACGTGATTGACCCCGTGGATGAAATTGATGTCGTCGAAGCAATTGAATCCGTAGAAATAATTGATGCATTTGAAAGCATCGAGTCGGAGGGTGTCGAGTAATGGCAATAATCGATAAACCGCAAGGCGGTTTTATTATTGTGATGTCGGTTTTATTAGCGATGATCTTCATGTTAATGCCCTTGCCTGAGGGATTACGTTATTTTCGACCGGAATGGGTGTTATTGACTTTGATGTATTGGACTATGGCGCTGCCCCGCCGTGTTGGTGTGGGGTACGCCTGGTTAGTTGGCTTGTTTATGGATGTGTTGCTCGGCGGTACTTTAGGCATATTGGCTTTTGCTTATGCTTTAGTGATTTATTTGATCTTACATTTTCACCTACAGTTGCGGCAGTTTCCATTATGGCAACAAGCTTTGAGCTTAATGTCGCTGATTTTGTTGGTGCATGTGATTACGGTAGTAATGACGACGAAAATAACGGGCTGGCATGCTTGGTTACCAGCCATTATTAGTACGGTGCTATGGCCAATTATTTATATTTTCTTGCGTGGTGTTAGGCGTACTTTCCATGTTAGATAATGCATGCCCATGACCATTCAACCTACAAACTCTTATCACCACTACTCACTACACTGGACTGCGTTACCCTTTTCAGTAATAGCTTGGCTATTATATGAAAATGATGCCTTGCCAATGTGGCGATTACTAGCACTAAAAATGTGCATTTTGAAAGGACATAGGGTTCGATGTCGACTCGGTTTGTACTAAAAGATCATGTTAACGAGAGCCGTTTAGTCAATGATAGGCTGATTTTCGCTGCAATCTTCGCCGGTATTTTATTTGCCGTTTTGATGGCGAGATTAGCTATATTGCAAGTTATCGAACATGAACACTTCGATGTTTTATCGAATAAAAATAGGGTGGATATCGAACCCTTACCACCGCAGCGTGGACTTATCTATGACCGTAATGGTGTTGTATTAGCGGAAAATATACCTACTTTTAGCTTGGAATTGATTCCTGAAAAAGTGGTTATGCTAGATAACACTTTATCTGAACTAGCGGTTTTGTTTTCACTGTCCATTGAGGATGTAGCGAAGATCGAAAAAACGATTAAGCAACAGTATCGTTTTCGTCATGTTGTAATTCGACATCGTTTAACCGAGCAAGAAGTAGCAGTTTTTTCTGCTAACCGACATCGTTTTCCGGGTGTTGATGTGGTTGGTCGGTTAATTCGACATTATCCTCATGGCGCTTTGTTTGCTCATACTGTGGGTTATGTCGGACGCATCAATGAAAAAGATCAGAGTTTAATTGATGAGAAAAACTATAAAGGCACGTTGCAGATAGGTAAAACAGGTGTTGAGAAATATTATGAAGATCTACTTCATGGCCAAGTGGGTTATCAGCAAGTCGAGACAAATGTCCAAGGGCGTGTGGTCCGCGAGTTAAATAATGAAGCCTCTGTGTCAGGTCAGGCGTTATTTTTAAATTTAGATATTCAATTACAGCGAGTTGCTGCTGAAGCGTTGGGTGAGTACAACGGCGCTATCGTAGCAATGGATCCTAAAACAGGTGGTGTTTTGGCGATGGTTAGTAAGCCCGATTTCGATCCGAATTTATTTGTGGGGGGGATTAGTCGTAAAGATTATTCTGTTCTGAGAGATTCAATCGATCGGCCGTTATTTGATCGTACTTTGCGTGGGCATTACCCTCCAGGCTCAACGTTAAAACCTTTCGTTGCCTTAGCGGGATTAGAGTTGGGGGTTGTCAAAAAAAATACTAAAACCTATTGTCCTGGTTGGTATACCTTACCCGGCAAAGATCATCGGTACCGTTGTTGGAAGTCACACGGTCATGGGCGGGTTGATTTGAAACAATCCTTAGCGCAGTCTTGTGATGTTTATTATTATGATTTAGCCAATGTGCTGGGGATTGACCGGTTACATCAGTTTTTAGATTTATTTAGTTTTGGCCGTCGGTCAGGTGTTGATGTCCCGAGTGAAAGTCGGGGTTTATCTCCTTCTAGCGAATGGAAAAGATCAGCACGAAACCAAGTTTGGTATCCGGGAGAAACCTTAATTTCTGGTATCGGTCAGGGGTTTAACCAAACCACACCAGTTCAGTTAGCTTATGCGACTTCTATGTTAGCGATGCGCGGTATCAATACGCTGCCTCAAGTGGCGAGAGGCAGTCGACCAGATGCGGGTAGCGAACTTAATTTAACACCAGTTAAGCGAGGCGATAGTTTACCTATTGTCAGTAATGATAATTGGCAGGTAGTAGTTGACTCTATGATTGAGGTGACATCCGGACAACGCGGTACAGCAAAATCAGTTGGTAAGGGTTTGCCTTTCAAAGTGGCCGGTAAGACGGGTACGGCGCAGGTGTTTGGTATTAAACAAGATGAAAAGTATGATGCCGAAACTTTGGCGAAAAAGTTACATGATCATGCGATTTTTATCGCCTTTGCTCCGGCTGAAAATCCAGAGTTCGTCGTGGTTGTGGTCGCCGAAAATGGTGGTAGTGGTAGCAAAACAGCCGCGCCAATGGCACGCAAGATGATTGACCAGTATTTTGGGGAGATTGTCGATGAATAAACAGATATTAACGGATAGGGCTAATCCGGAGCGCTGGAGTTTAATCCGGACGTTACGGGTAATTCATTTAGATGCTTTGTTGCTATTTGGGCTATTAAGTTTACTGGGTGTGGGTCTGATGATTTTGTTCAGTGCTGGCAATCAAGAAGTGGCTTTACTGTCACGTCAGTTGATACGGATGGGCATGGCTTTCTTTGGTTTGGTTGTATTGGCGAATATTCATCCTGATCGGATGCGTGATGTGGCCTATTGGGTTTATGGTGCGGGCTTGATTTTGCTCATCGCTGTTCTTTTGGTGGGTGAAGAAGGAAAGGGCGCACAGCGTTGGCTTAACCTCGGTGTCGTGCGTTTCCAGCCTTCGGAATTAATGAAAATAGCGGTGCCCTTATTGTTGGCTGCTTATGTGGCTGAGCGACCATTGCCACCGATATTACCCCGTTTGTTTATTTGTTTCTTGATGGTGGCTATTCCGGCCCTATTGATTGCGAAGCAGCCTGATTTGGGTACAGCCCTATTGATTGCAAGTTCAGGCCTGATTGTTATTTTTCTGTCAGGTATTTCTTGGGCAGTGATTATTAGCTTTATATTGGCAGCGGCTTCTGCTTTGCCGGTGCTGTGGTATGTGATGCATGATTATCAGCGGCAACGGGTATTAACCTTCCTCAACCCTGAAAGTGATCCTTTGGGGTCTGGTTATCATATTATTCAGTCTAAAATTGCGATCGGGTCTGGCGGTCTTTTTGGGCGTGGTTGGCTAGAAGGGACGCAATCACAATTGGCTTTTTTGCCTGAAAGGTCAACTGACTTTATTTTTTCTGTCATCGCTGAAGAGTTTGGTTTAATGGGCGTAGGTTTATTACTATTATTGTATTTGGCGATTGCTGGGCGGGGCTTATATATTGCGGGTCAAGCTCAAAGTAGTTTTGCGCGATTGTTGGCTGGGAGTATTTCGCTGACTTTTCTGGTCTATGTCTTTGTTAATGTCGGGATGGTAACGGGTTTATTGCCTGTCGTAGGTGTGCCTTTGCCGTTAGTCAGCTATGGGGGCACATCAATGGTGACCTTATTAGCGGGTTTCGGTATCCTTATGTCTATTCATACTCACAGAAGGATGATGACCTCTTGAAACATTTATTATGTGCCGCCGCTTTATTGTCGACTTTTTCTATGGCTTGTTATGCCAATGCTGAATTGCCTGGTGTTGCTGATTTTATTGATGAGATGCATCAAGAACAGCAATTTGATAAGGCGACATTAAAGGCGGTTTTTGAGCAGGTTGAGGTCAAAGACTCTATTTTAAAAGCGATTTCACGCCCAGCCGAAAAGAGTAAGCCTTGGTACGATTACCGCAAAATTTTTATCACAGATAAACGTATTAAAGGGGGTGCTGCTTTTTGGCAAGCCAATGCTGACGCTTTGGCAAAAGCTGAAGCACAGTATGGTGTGCCGGCAGATATTATCGTGGCTATTTTGGGTGTCGAGACCAGTTATGGCGGTAATGTGGGCAGCTATCGAGTTGTGGATGCGTTATCGACTTTGGCCTTCCGTTATCCGCCAAGGAGTAAGTTCTTCCGGAGTGAATTGGGTCATTTTCTGGCATTAACGCGTGAAGAAGGGATGTCAATTTTAGCGCCAATAGGCTCTTATGCCGGCGCTATGGGCTTAGGGCAATTTATGCCAAGTAGTTATCGGGCTTATGCTGTCGATTTTGATGGTGACGGTAAACGTAATATTTGGACCAACCCGACGGATGCTATTGGTAGTATCGCGAATTATATAGCGCGCAATGGCTGGCAACGTGGTGAGCCGATTGTGCATAAAACATCGATTGCAAAAACAATACCGACGGCGTTATTGGAGAAAGGCCAGAAGCCCTCTATTGACGTAGCTAAATTGAAACAAGCGGGTGTCTCTACGGAGCATTTACCGACCGATGCAAAGAAAGTGGCTTTGATCACACTCACGCAACTTCAAGGTGAAGAGTATTGGTTGACGCGGCAGAATTTTTACAGCATTACCCGTTATAACCATAGTCGTATGTATGCGATGGCGGTGACACAATTGGCAGCATTAATTCGTCAAAAACACGAGCAATAATAATGATGAAAATAATAAAGAAAGGTGTCGTAGTCAGTAGCCTGCTTGTGTTATCGGCCTGCGGTGGCAGTATTTTTGAAAAAGGGGATAGTGCGCCGAGTAATCCGCCTGATGTGTCTGGCATACCTGATGCTGTGCCGAGAGTCGAAAAAGCTAGGCCTGCAAACCAAAAAAATTATGTAGTGCTTGGCAAGCGATATTATCCGATGAAAAGTGCGGCTGGTTATCGTGAAAAGGGCATTGCATCTTGGTACGGTAAGAAGTTTCACGGTCGGAAAACAGCGACGGGTGAAACGTACGATATGTACCAAATGACGGCGGCGCATAAGACTTTGCCGTTGCCGAGTTATGTCGAAGTGACGAATTTGAATAATGGTCGTAAGATCGTTGTTCGGGTGAATGACCGTGGGCCGTTTCATGGTGGCCGGATTATTGATTTATCGTATTCTGCGGCTAAGAAATTAGATATTATTGGCAAAGGGACAGGGCAAGTTGAGGTGCGGGCCATTAATGCTGCAACTTATTCTAGTCAGGATAAAAAGTCTGCTCCTGTGGCAGTGATTAAACCGATCGCTAAACCCGTTGTGACTGATCCTGCTGGCTATCATACTTATGAAGGTGATGCAGGTTCACATAGCCATGATGTTACAGCTGGCCCAGCGTTATATTTGCAAGTGGGTACGTTTAGTTCTATTGAACGTGCAGAATCGTTTAAATCCCAATTGGCTGGTAAAATTGAAAAGACGGTTTTTTTGATGCCGCTTTATCGGCCTCAAGGGCCTTTGTATCGGGTCAGAGTCGGACCACTAGCGAACGTTGAAGCCAGTGAAATGATGGCCGTGAAATTAAAGACAATGGGCGTGAGTGAAAGTCACGCTGTCGTTGAATAATTATTTAGAGAGTATTGATGTTAAAAACACTAAAAATCCTGATATTTATCTGTCTAACTTTCGTTACGGCTGTAGCTTATGCTGCCGTAACACCAGCACTAAAAGCACCTGAGGTTGCCGCTAAATCATATATTTTACAAGATTTTGACAGTGGTGAAGTGGTTGCTGCATTGAATGCTGAACAGCATTTGCCGCCGGCGAGTATCACTAAATTAATGACGGCTTATGTTGTGTCACAAGAGTTAGCTGCAGGCAATATTGCTTTAGAAGACGATGTGTTGATCAGTGAAAAAGCGTGGCGAATGGTTGGGTCACGTAGTTTTATTGAAGTGAATACGAAGGTGTCGGTTGAGGTGTTATTGCGTGGGCTGATTATTCAGTCAGGCAATGATGCTGCGGTAGCCTTGGCTGAACATATCGCAGGCAGTGAAGAAACATTTGCCCAGATGATGAATCAATATGCCCAGCAGTTAGGGATGTTTAATACCAATTATCAGAATGCGACGGGCTTGCCGGGCAAGGAGCATTATACGACGGCGCAAGATATTTCGACCTTGTCTGCTGCCGTTATTCGTGATTTTCCTGATCATTATGCTTGGTATGCTGAAAAAGAATTTACCTATAACAATATTACGCAGCATAACCGGAACAAGCTGCTGTGGCGTGATAAGAGTGTAGATGGCCTAAAAACTGGCCATACAGAAGAAGCGGGTTATTGTCTCGCTGCCTCGGCAAAGCGTGACGGTATGCGGTTGATTTCAGTTGTGTTGGGGACACGTAGTGAAAATGCGCGAGCACAAGAAACGCAAAAATTATTCAATTATGGTTTCCGTTTCTTCGAGACCCATGATTTATATCAAGCTGGTCAACAGATTGCTGATAGCAAAGTGTGGAAAGGTGCGACGGATAAAGTGGTTTTAGGATTAGAGAAGCCTTTAACAATTACAGTCCCACGCGGCCGTTATGGGGAATTGGTTGCGACGACTAATATACAAAAGCCGATTATTGCACCTATTGAAGTCGGGCAAGTATTGGGTGAAGTTGATATTCATTTAGCCGGTGAATTGGTTGCGACGAAACAATTAGTTGCTATTGAAGCAGTAGAAAAAGGCAGTTGGTGGCGTCAACTATTAGATACATTGCTGATGCTAATTTGGGGCTAAAGTCAGTGACTGATGTTTTTGTTAATGGCGATTTTATAGCATCTGACCAAGCGACAGTGTCTGTTTTTGACCGTGGTTTTTTGCTGGGTGATGGCGTGTATGAAGTGATCCCTGTTTACGCGGGTCGTTGCTTTAAATTAGCAGGACATTTAAACCGACTTCAAAATAGTTTGGCGGGCGTCAAGATGGCCAATCCTTATAAAGAGGAAGAATGGGAAACGTTGTTGGATACGCTTATTACCCGTAATGGTGGCGGCGATCAAGCCTTATATCTGCAAGTGTCTCGCGGTGTCGCACCGCGTGATCATGTCTTCCCTGAGAATGTTGCGCCTAGCGTGTTTATGATGACGAACCCATTACAGGCAAGGTCTGAGCAGGTTAAAACACAAGGTATAAAAGCCGTGACGTTGGCTGATAGCCGTTGGCAACGATGTGATATTAAGGCGATTAGTTTATTACCGAATAGTTTGCTGAAACAGGAAGCTAAAGAGGCCGGCGCTGATGAAGCGTTATTGATTCGTGATGGTTTTATGACAGAAGGTTCGGCCAGTAATAGTTATGCCGTCTTTGATGGTGTTATTTATACCGCGCCAAAGAATAATCACATTTTGCCGGGTATTACACGTGATGTGGTGTTATCACTGGCAAAACAAGCGGGAATTGAGGTAGTTGAAGAAGCAGTCTCTGAAGCGCGCTTGGTCGGTGCGGATGAATTGTGGGTGAGCAGCTCTACCAAGGAAGTGCTGCCGATCACGACTTTGAACGGTCAGGGTGTCGGATTAGGCAAGCCAGGTATGGTGTGGCAACAGATTGATGCTTTGTATCAGCAACAAAAGCGGAGGCATTGTGATGGCAGTTGAAGAGCGTGACACCTTAATTGAATTTCCTTGTGAGTTTGATATTAAAGCGATGGGCTTGAGTGGCCCTGAGTTTGATGCGACTGTCGTGGGTATTGTGCGTGAATACGTTGACGATATAAAAGAAGGTGCGGTTAAAACGAAGCAAAGCTCAGGAGGTAAATTCACTTCTGTAACGGTGACAGCCTACGTTGAAAGCCAAGTCCAATTAGATACCATTTATCGGGCCTTAAGTAGCCACAACTTGGTTAAATACATTCTTTAATCACCGATGATAATTAAAGATTTGGGCTTAGTTGACTATGGGTCGACCTGTCTTACTATGCAAAACTTCACTGTGAACAGAGGCGCTGAGACAGCGGATGAATTGTGGCTGTTAGAACATCACCCTGTCTTTAGTCAGGGTATGAATGGGCAAGCTGAGCATGTGCTGGATTTAGGCCAAATTCCTTTGGTTCAGTCAGATCGGGGCGGCCAAGTCACGTATCATGGGCCGGGTCAGCTGATAGCCTATACTTTATTTGACTTGAGGCGTTTAGGGATCGGTGTCCGTGAGATGGTGAACCGATTAGAAAACAGTGTGATCGCAATTTTAGCTGAGCAAGGAATTGAGGGCTATTCTGACGCCGATGCGCCGGGTGTGTATATTGCCGGTGAAAAACTGGCTTCATTAGGATTAAGAGTAAAGCGGGGTGCCTGTTATCATGGCATCAGTATTAATGTTGATATGGACTTATCGCCTTTCTTGTCAATTAACCCATGTGGTTATCAGGGAATGAAAATGACGGATTTGAAAAGCTTAGGGTGTGCGTTATCAATGGCGCAAGTGAAACAACAATTTGTTGCTGCTTTAACGCAACAGATGAAATAAAGGTGTTTGAATGTCTGAAATAGGCCGTGAAAAACGGGATGTGAGTGCATTAAGAGGTGAATCAAAGGTTTCTCGGATTCCGGTTAAAGTGATACCGAGTGATCCGAAAAGAAAGCCTGCATGGATACGCGCTAAGGCGCCTGTCACACCTGAAGTTGTGCGTCTAAAAGCGTTATTACGTGAGCATGACCTGCATACGATTTGTGAGGAAGCAGCTTGCCCGAATTTGGGGGAGTGTTTTACCCACGGTACGGCGACGTTTTTGATCATGGGACAAATTTGTACACGCCGGTGTCCTTTTTGTGATGTGGCGCATGGTAAGCCTGATCCTTTAGATGAAAATGAGCCTGCCCATTTGGCGAAAACGATTGCAGCGATGCAATTAAAACATGTGGTCATCACCTCAGTTGATCGTGATGATTTACGTGATGGTGGTGCAGGACATTTTAAAGCTTGTATTCAAGAAGTTAGGGCGCAATCACCAGAGACTAATATTGAAGTTTTAGTCCCAGATTTTCGCGGGCGAATTAATGTTGCGTTGGAAGTGTTAGCTGACGATCTTCCCGATATTTTTAACCATAATCTAGAAAGCATTCCGCGTTTATATAAAGCTGTTCGGCCCGGTTCTGATTATCAGTGGTCTTTAGATTTGATTAAAAACTTTCAGGAACAACATCCTGAAGTGCCGACTAAGTCCGGCCTAATGCTTGGCTTGGGTGAATCAATGGATGAGATTAAACAGGTGATGCAAGATTTGCGTGATCATGGCTGTCGTATGCTGACGTTAGGGCAATATTTACAACCAAGTCGCCATCATTTGGCGGTAGAGCGGTTTGTGACGCCTGCTGAGTTTGATGAGCTTGCTGTTGTGGCTAAAGAGATGGGTTTTGAGCATGTGGCGAGTGGGCCAATGGTGCGTTCGTCATATCATGCTGATTTACAAGCACAAGGCGAACACGTCTCTTAGTTAACCTATGTTATCTATTGTTTTTAAAGGATAAAATAGTTAAAGGTGTACATTTTTTTGTATCACGTATAATGCTGTGATGAATTTGAACTGCATAGATAGAACGTGAGGCCATAGGATGAGTGATTTTTTACCCGGGCTGGAAGGCGTTGCTGCCACTAAATCTGCCATTTCGTTTATTGATGGCGAACAAGGCCTGCTCTCTTATCGTGGCTATCCATTAGAAACGTTGGCTGAAAATAGTAGCTTCGAGGAAACGACCCTATTACTGCTTAACGGCGAGTTGCCTTCTGCGGCTGACTTAGCAGGATTCACCAAAAAATTAAGAAGTCATTACCGGATTAAATATCATATCCGTGAAATGATGTATCACTTTCCATCCACCGGCCACCCGATGGATATGTTGCAGACTGCGGTATCAAGTTTAGGCATGTTTTATCCTGGTACGGAGTGTTTGACAGACTCTGATATCTGTGAAGATTTAAATTATGTTCGCAATATGACCGTTAATATTATTGCTCAAATGGCCCCATTAGTCGCCATGTGGCAGCATATTCGTCAGGGTTATGATCCGATAGAACCACGTGAAGATCTGTCGGTGGCCGAAAATCTATTGTATATGTTCAATGGTAAAGAGCCGGATCCCATGTTGGCAAAAATCATGGATATTTGCCTGATTTTACATGCTGAACATACTTTAAACGCATCGACATTCTCTGCCTTAGTGTCAGGTTCTACTTTAGCCACACCTTACAGTGTGATTTCAGGTGCGATTGGTACTTTATCAGGCCCATTGCATGGTGGAGCGAACTCTAAAGTCGTTGAAATGCTGAAAGAAATTGGCGGTGTAGACAAAGCGGAAGCATGGGTTGATAACGCCTTAGCGAATAAAGAAGTCATCTGGGGAATGGGTCACAGAGAGTATAAAGTTAAAGATCCGCGTGCAACGATTTTACATAAATTGGTTGCCGAATTAATTGAAGATCGTGGAAGTAAACTCGATAGTACTTTTGAAACGGCGATGAAAGTTGAAGAAATTTGCGTTGATCGCCTGGGTCACAAGGGTGTTTATCCGAATGTCGATTTCTACTCAGGTATTTTATATGCTGAGATGGGTATTCCAGCAGATCAATTTACCGCTTTATTTGCGGTGGCACGTTCAGCAGGTTGGTTGGCGCATTGGCGTGAGCAAATTTCAAATAACCGTATTTATCGTCCGACGCAAATCTACATAGGCAGTGAAGTACGTGATTACCTACCTATGACGCAACGTTAATATAGTTTTGAATTAACAGATAATCGTTTTACTGTTTTCACCTTGTTGCTCGCGTACTAAGCGTGGGACTAAGTAACCAGACAGTTTGGTTCTTAATTGCTTGATTAACGCAATGCCTAATTCCTCTGATACATCAAAGTGTCTTGCGCCTGCGACCGGATCGAGTAAGTGCAAGTAGTAAGGAAGTACACCTACATCGATTAGCCGCTCACTGAGCATTGTGAGGGCTTCTAGGGAGTCATTAACCCCTTTCAATAATACGGCTTGATTGAGTAATTGTACTTTGCCCTGAGCCAACGCCTCAAGTGCGTCAGCTTCGGGCTGTGTTAATTCTTGGCTATGATTAGCGTGAATGACCATCACAACTTGAAAGCGCGTCGACTTTATCCAAGCTAATAAATCAGCGTTAATACGTTCAGGCAAGACAACCGGAAGGCGGGTATGGATGCGTAGGCGTTTGATGTGGGGAATCTTTTCAAGCTCTGCGACCATCTGAGTTAATTTTTGATCACTTAATGCTAAAGGATCACCGCCACTCAATATGACTTCATTGAGTGATTCATCTTGTTGTAATGTCGTTAATGTTTGTTGCCATTGGCTGGCTAATGGATTGCTGTCGTTATAGGGGAAATGGCGTCTAAAACAATATCGGCAATGAATGGCACAGGCGCCTGTCGTTAATAGTAGGGCACGACCGTGGTATTTTTGAAGTATGCCGGGGCTGGTGATGGCCAATTGGTCGCCCACTGGGTCGGTGACAAAATTATCATCGGTGATGTCTTCATCAATCAATGGAAAAACTTGGCGTAATAAGGGATCAAGCGGGTCGCCATGGCGCATTTTATTGATATAGCTTTGTGTCACACGCAGTGGAAACTGTTTAAGCGCAGTAGCATCAATAGCAGTAAGGCGATCGGTTAAACCAAGCTGTGCCAAGAGTTCTTTCGGATCTTTAATGGCATTGGCTAAGGCGGTCTGCCAGCCTTGTTTTGGTAACACCGTGGGTGTTTGAGGTATCATATTGTGCCTAAGACTATAAACAGACGATGATCGTCCCCTAAAAGAGGTTGCTATGGCAAGTGTAAGTACAAATCAATTTAAATCTGGACTTAAATTTATGCTGGATGGCGATCCTTGCAGCATCATCGAAAACGAATTGGTTAAACCAGGTAAAGGCCAGGCTTTTAACCGTGTTAAATTTCGTAATTTAAAAACAGGGCGTACCAATGAGCGGACTTTTAAATCTGGCGAGAGTGTAGAAAGTGCTGACGTTATTGAGGTGGAATTAGAGTATTCCTATACTGATGGCGAGTTTTGGTATTTTATGGATCCGGTTTCGTATGAGCAACATGCGGCGGATGCCAATGCGATTGAAGATTGTAAGAAATGGCTAAAAGAGCAATATGTTTACACCGTGACACAGTGGAATGGCACCCCGTTGTTGGTGACGGCGCCTAACTTTGTGAATTTAGTGGTTGCTGATACCGATCCAGGTTTGAAAGGCGATACAGCGGGTACAGGCGGCAAGCCTGCGACATTAGAGACCGGTGCAGTGGTGCGTGTGCCCTTATTTATGAATATTGGTGAATTGCTGCGTATTGATACTAGAAGCGGCGAGTATGTTGAGCGTGCCAAAGACTAATATCATCTTCGGTTTTTATGCCATTACCGCGTTATTCCACATACTCGATTGGTCATATATTAATATATGTTCCCGCTCTGCGTGTGCGAAATGCCTTGTACTGACATAAAACCCTTTGATGATGTGTAAACGGTGCGGCGTTATTTTTGTACTCGACGGGTCACCTATTCCAATAGGCTCCCACTCTCCGTGCAAAAAATGCCTTGTTATACGACAAAATCTAAACGCTTAAACTATATATCCCATGGAAAACGATTGGCGACCATCGGCTAGCATAGAAACAATGAAAAGGCGGGCACAGCTATTGGCTGATGCCCGCCTTTTTTTTGCACAAAAGCAGGTGCTAGAAGTCGAGACGCCTATTTTGTCTCAGGCTGCGCCAACGGCGCCGTATTTGGATAGCTTTAAGACTGATTACATTCCCATCGGCACAGATCAAAAACAGGATTTTTACTTACAGACTTCTTCTGAATTTGCGATGAAACGGTTATTAGCAGCTGGTTCAGGTTCTATTTATCAAGTTGCCAAAGTATTTCGGAATGGCGAGTCTGGTAAGCACCATTCACCTGAATTCACGATGTTGGAATGGTATCGGGTTGAATTAACATTAGAACAGTTAATGGATGAAGTGGCTGAGTTATTAACATCGTTAGCAGACTTTTCTGATGCTATTCGTTTGTCTTATGCTGTTGTTTTTAAAACGTACTTAGATTTAGATGTGTTTGATTGCGCTGATGCAGATCTTAAATCGCTCGCTTTTACGCATATACCTAGCTTGGCCGCTGATTTTGAGTTGGATCGCGATGGCTGGTTAGAGCTAGTGATGAGCGAAGTGATTGAGCCAAAGTTAGCTGAATTAAATCAACCTGTTTTTATCTATGATTTTCCTGCTTCTCAAGCACAATTGGCAAAAGTAAAGATAGATGGGCGGGGTAATCAAGTTGCGGCTCGTTTTGAACTTTATGCTGGCGGTTTGGAATTAGCCAACGGTTATGATGAATTATTGGAAGCACAAGCACTCAGGCAACGTTTTGAACAAGATAACCAACAACGCCAGCGTCTGGGTAAACCCGACATGCCAATTGATGAGAATTTGTTAGCTGCAATGCAAGCGGGTCTGCCGCAATGTACTGGTGTAGCTTTGGGTTTGGATCGCGTATTGATGTTGATTTTAGATCAAAGCAATATTAAACAGGTTCAAAACGTCACTTTTTAATGTCTCTTATTTCACACGAATAGCGTTTAGCGGCTGCTGTTATTAAAGGGGTTTAAGTATATTGGTCAATTTTCGGCATGATGTTTGTTCTAAAATGAATTCTAATTATTCCATTAAATTCGGCAACCAAAGCGTGATCTCAGGAAAGGCAATCACGAGGGCTAATACGATCAGCTGAATGATGATAAAGGGCACAATGCCTTTATAAATCGATTGTAATGTTAAATCGGGTGCACTGGCTTTTAAATAAAATAAAGAAAAGCCGAAAGGTGGCGTTAGGAATGAGGTTTGTAGGTTTAGCCCAATCAATAAAGCAAACCAAAGTGGGTCTAGACCAAGGTGAATGGCTACTGGCGCAATAATGGGTACGACGATAAAACAGATTTCGATAAAGTCTAAGAAGAAGCCAAGTAGGAAAATGAGCAACATGCTCAGTAGCAGGAAGGTCCATTTTCCACCGGGTAATTGGTCGAAGATGTCGAAGATGAGATCGTCGCCGCCCATGCCAACGAAGACGAGGCCAAAAGCCGTGGCGCCAATGAGAATTAAAAAGACCATGCTGGTTAAGCGTGTGGTTTGTTGCATTGCCTGATTAAGGTTATTTAAGGTTAACTTGCCATGCATGACCGCAAGTAGCATGGCCCCTAAGGCGCCGACTGCGGCAGACTCTGTTGGTGATGCAACACCAAAGAAAATTGAGCCTAAGACAGTGATAATTAACGCCAGTGGTGGCAATAAACTTTTCATTACTTGTATGGCGAGATGTCGATGTTCACTTTGGTCGAGTTTGATAGCTGGTGCCATATCAGGGTGTCGCCAAGCAACAAAGGCAATATAGGTCATATAGGCGAGAACGAGCATCATACCGGGCACAGCAGCGCCCATGAAGAGTTGTCCGACGGGTACACCAATGACATCACCGAGTAAAATTAAGATGATGCTGGGCGGAATGATTTGACCTAATGTACCTGAAGCTGCGATAGTGCCGCCGGCTAAAGTAGGTGCATAGCCATGCTTCAACATGGCGGGCAGGGCAATCACAGCCATGGTGACAACTGATGCCCCGACGACGCCCGTTGTCGCTGCTAATAAGGCACCGACAATAACGACGGAGATGGCAAGACCACCTCGCACACGTCCGAACAGTTTGCCCATGGTTTCGAGTAATTGTTCGGCAATGCCTGACTTTTCTAGCACCACGCCCATGAAGACGAAGAGCGGCACGGCCAGTAAGGTGAAGTTGGTGATGATGCCCCAAATTCTCAGTGGCAAGAGGTCAAAGAACTCGATGCCTAAGAAAATACTACCAAAGCCGAAGGCAACTGCACCCAAAGTGAAAGCAATTGGGAAGCCGAGTAATAGTAACAGAAACAACACGGCAAACATGACTAAGGCCCAGACTTCCATTATTTGGGTTCCTGCTGGCTTAGCCTAAGACTGTTTCTAAGGAGTTCGGCTATGCCTTGTAAAATCAGCAATCCGAAAGCGATGAGGATGCTCCCTTTTAGCAAAAATCGATGGGGTAGGCCGCCGGGATCTGGCGAGCCTTCATTATAGTAAAAGGCGTTTTCCACAAATGGCCATGTGGTTGTCAATATCAGGATACAAAAGGGCATTAAAAAAAATAAAATACCGAAAATATTAATCAACGCTCGGTGTTTGTCTGATAAAAGGCGGCTTTGATGAATCAAATCAACGCGGACGTGACCATCATGTTTTAAGGTATAAGCACTGCCGACTAGGAAGATAAGCGCAAAAAGATGCCATTGCAGTTCTTGTAATGCGACTGATCCTTGATTGAAGAAATAACGCATGGCAACGTCATAACAAATGAGCAGCACCATGGCGAGGACGAGCCAAGCGGTCATGCGGCCGATCCAGTCATTGAAAGTATCGATACCATTGATGATTGTTTTGGTCATAAGGTGGGTTAGTTGCCGTTTTGTTTAGTGTGAAAGTGTCCCATAAACGGGGCATAAGCTCTAGTATTAAAAGATAATTAAGGGTTATAACTTGGTGTCAATAAACAAGAAATGGTAAAGTGGTGGTTGAAAAACTATTTTTAGGATGTTCGATTATGATCACCGTTATTTCACCTGCTAAAACGCTTGATTTTGAATCCCAACCGATTACGAACTGTCATACTCAACCCAAATTTTTGGCACAATCTCAAGCATTGATTGATGAGTTACGTGAATTATCCGCGCCTGGCATTGCGACGTTGATGAAGTTGAGTGATAAGTTAGCTGGTTTGAATATGGGACGCTTTCAAACTTGGACAACGCCATTTAGTTTGGGTAATTCGAAGCAAGCCGTGTTGGCATTTAAAGGTGACGTCTATACGGGTCTTGATGCTGACACAATGGATGACGAAGGTTTGGCGTTTGCCCAACAGCATTTGCGTATTTTGTCGGGTTTATATGGTGTGTTAAAGCCATTGGATTTGATTCAACCTTACCGTTTGGAAATGGGCACACAGTTTGCCAATGCAAAAGGTAAAAACCTTTATCAGTTTTGGGGTGGTCAACTTCGTGAAGAGATTGAAGCGGAAGCGTCACAATCTGATGCAGTTTTGGTTAATTTGGCCTCTAATGAATACTTTAAAGCGTTAGAAGCAAAGAAGTTGAGTACACGGATTATTACGCCAGCGTTTAAAGATATGAAAAATGGTCAATATAAAATCATCAGTTTTTATGCTAAGAAAGCACGCGGTTTAATGAGCCGTTATATTATTGATCACCGGATTAATGATCCTGAGCAACTGAAAAACTTTGATAGTGATGGCTACCGTTTCAGTGCTGAGATGTCAGATGGCGATGACTGGGTCTTTATTCGCGGCCATGCTGAGTAATTAGCCTTCCACCTTGGGTTTTTTTACTTGTTTTGCCATTTCATTACAGATTTCGAACTTGGCAATTAAGGGTACATGATCAGACAGGCGGCGCCATAAGTTATAACGTGGCCGTTCACAGCTTATCGGTTTGACCTTGCGATAATAGACCCGGTCCATTTTTAACATCGGTAACCAGGCTGGGAATGTTCTTGCATGCCTATTGTGCAAAGTATGGTGGGTTTCTTGTAGGTTTAACTGTTCTGAAAAATGTTTTTCGGCTTTCTCACTCCAATCGTTAAAGTCGCCGGCAATAATGAGTGGGGCATTGTCTGGTACATGGGCTTCGATACGTTCCGATAAAATTCTAATTTGTTGTTTGCGCTCGAGGTTCATTAAGCCTAAGTGAATGCAAATAATATGTAAATCCTCATTAATGTCAGGTAGGTTAATGACGCTGTGTAACAGGCTTCTACTTGCCCATGAGAGCGCTGAAACATTGATGTTTTCCCAACTAATAATGGGATGTTTGCTTAAAATGGCATTGCCATGATCTCCAAGGTGATAACGGGCATTTTTACCATAGGCGATATGTGGCCAAACGCCTTCAGCAATATATTCAGCATGCGAGTTATCAGGCCAACCGGATTGGGTTATTTCGTGTTGCTTATGTTCACCTTGGACTTCTTGCAGTAATAAAATATCTGCATCCGCTTGGATGAGGGTCTCGCGGAGCCGTGGCAAGACAAAGTGTCGATTACCAGCGCTAAACCCCTTATGAATATTATAGGTGAGGATGCTAAGTTCAGTTTGATGCATAGTCCGTGCTAACTGTATTTTTAATGCTCTCTCACTTTATCAGAAGCCGATCCTTTTGGGGTAAGATTTGATAAATTAACTGCTATCTTATTGAGATGGCCCAATTGACAACGTGTGAGCCATTGATTGGTGATTTTTTTATGATTAGAAAAGGGAGTGAAACTAATGACAATTGAAGCGAAAGGCCGTTGCTTATGTGGTGCTGTCAAAATAGAAGCTAAAACGTTGGCGAGCTCAATGGGTGCTTGTCATTGTTCGATGTGTCGAAATTGGTCAGCAGGGCCCTTCTTTGCTGTCGACGGACAACAAGCGGTCATAATTGTGGGTGAAGATAAAGTGAGTCGATATGATTCTTCAGAGTGGGCAGAAAGGGCATTTTTTTCAGCTTGTGGCACCCATTTGTTTTATCGTTTAACCCAGACTGATGTGACGTTTTCTAATGTTTTTGTGGCGCGTTTTACGCCTTCTTCAACGGCATCATCAAAGCTTTTAGATGATGTTGCGATAATTTCTGTAACTCTGCCTACTGACATGATATTTTCCTTGTTGTTGTTAAATGGGCTTGGTCATTAACTATATTAGTATAGAGTGCCAATCTGAATCATCACTGAATGAGCTTCAGCACTTGTGGCATTGCTGGATTTTCCGGTGATATTGCTTTGTGAGGGCAGGCATCGACGCAGGCATAACAGCGAATACATTGGTCATTGTTGATTAAAAGTGTGCTGTAATACAGACCAGAGGTTCGTCCGGGCCTGATGGTTTCGATGTCAGTGAGCCCTGTTTGTCGTGAATGACTAAAGGCACTGGTTTCAACGATGCAGTTAGCGAGGGGTTTGACTAATAGGCACTCGTCACAAAGCGTGCATTTTCGATTATCAATGACTGGTGCAGGTGACCGGATATCTTCAAATTTGTCATATCTAATAGCTTCGGAGGGTAATCCAGCATCTTGTAATACCGTAAGGCCATGATCAATCATTGCTGGCGGGCCACAGAAGAATGCCTTGATGTGATTGATATCCAGTTGTCGGGTATCAATGTAATGGCTTTTTAAATACTCGGTGACAAGCCCTCTGGGGCCTTGCCAGTCACAGTCATGGGATTCTTCTGATAAAATGGGGATGAAGGCGAAGCTGTGGTCAGGGTGCCATTGTTGCTTGATGGCTTCCATTTCTTCAAGACAATAGAGATCAGCTTGTGTTCTAGCGCCATAAAAAAATAAACAGTCGCGAGCGAGTGATTGATGGCTGGCTTGTTCAACAAGGGCTTTGATGGCACTCATACCACTACCGCCTGCGATACAAACAATGGTGTCGTTAGTATTATCAAGACCAAATTTTCCCATTGGGCCGCTGACGGTGACGTTTTCTTTGGTGCGTTGTTTTTGTTTAAACCAGTCTGATAATTCACCGCCTTCAATTAAGCGAATAAAAAAGGTGACTTGGTTTTTTTTCTCGAGTATGGGGGCTTTAGCAAAAGAATAGGCACGAGGTCGGTCGATGCCATCGACTTTCAGCGTACCGTATTGACCTGCTTTGGCATTGAAAGAGGGCGTGTTTTTGTCGCAGGTGACGGTGACTTCAATCGTGTCGTGAGTGAGATTGGTAATTTTAGTTATTTTACCCGGACGGCTATTGACGCGTTTACGTTGAATGGCAGTATCAGGTGAGGGTAATAGGTTATCAAAGGGGTCGTTAAAGCCACTGGTTTTAATCGTTGTCATGATTAAAATATCCCTTGGTGTACTTTTTTAGCAGCAGCGATAATTTGAGCGTCAGTGGCTTTGATGTCTTTGTTTTTTGGATCGTCACGCCAGCGTCGGATATAGCCTGCTTTGCCACCCCACTTGTCCAAGATATCTTTTTTAACTTGATCACTCGCCAGTTCGACTTCTGCTAAGCAGGAATAGAAGGTGGGGCTATTACCAAAATCGGTGAGCATTTCGGAGTTGAGGGCGTTAATGTTAACACCCCCATAGGTGTTGCTGCCTTTGAATTGTTTTTGGGTATTACAGACGCCGGAAATGAGCTTTTTGATAATGACGGCATGGGCGAAGGTTTCTCCTCGGTCGTTATAAATTCGGCAGAGATCGCCATCGGTAATGCTACGTTTTTTGGCATCTTTGGGGTTGAGTTCCACTGTTGGGCGAGACATCATCGCTTGTAGTCGCGGAACCGATTGGAATGAGTCACCGATAAAATAGTGTGAGGCACAACTTAATACTTGAAGTGGGAACTGTTTCCGTTTGGGATCTTCTTGGCCTTCTATTTCTGGTACGTAGCTAGGGAGTGGGTCGATGCCTTGTTTTTTCAAAGCGGCGCTGTAGATTTCGATTTTGCCACTGGGTGTAGGCCAACCCTGGTTTAAAAAGTCTCGGCGGTTTGTGCCAGTATTGGCTCTGGCCCAACCATTGGCTTTGAGTTCTTCGTAATTAATGCCTTCCATTAAGGGATTGACGGTATCGTCGACTAAGATATCGCGAATGATCTCTTCATCAGTTTGAGTGAAGGCATTATCCCCCGTATCGTTGTAACCCATTTTGTCAGCGAGTTTTCTAAACATTTCTGAGTTACGAACACTTTCGCCTAGTGGTTCAATGACGGGTTCGTTCATACCGTAATACCAGTTGCCGTAGGTGGCCACTAAATCCATGCGTTCGAGTTGGGTATCGGCGGGCAGAACGATGTCAGCATAGTTACAACTGTCGGTCCAAAAGGTTTCGTGAATGCCGACGAAGAGGTCATCACGCATCAGGCCCTTACGGACACCGTTAGTATTTGGGGCACAGTTGGCTGGATCGGAGTTGTAGATGAACATGGATTTAATAGGTGGGTCGAGCTGCTCGCCATCGTAGCCAATGTTGTCAGAAAGGGCCCGGCCGATTTGTACCATACTGATTTGACGTTTTTTCCCACGCTCTCCTAGGTCGGGGCGATGAAGTTTGTTGAGATCGTGGCGAAGCCACATTTCTTCGAGGTTGCCAAAACCTGCACCGCCACATTTTTCACGCCATGCTCCTGTGATGCAGGGTAGCGTTAAAATAGCACGAGACATTTGGCCAGAATTTTGATGACGATTTAGGCCATAGTTGGCTCTGATAACGGACTTTTTGGTTGATCCATACTCGAGAGCGAACTTTTCGATATTTTTGGCTTTGACACCGGTAATTTTGGCGACTTTTTCTAGGGTGTATTCAGGTAGCTTTTTGTCGATTAGTGCTTTCCAACCAACAGTTTTTTCTTTTAAGAATTCAACATCGTGCAAATTATTATCGACGATAACTTTCATCATGCCTAAGGCAAGTGCAGCATCCGTACCGGGCCGTGGTTGAATATGCCAGTCTGCCATTATGGTGGTGCGAGTTTCACGTGGATCGATGACAACGAGTTTGGCACCGCGCTCTTGGGCTTCGCGGATGAAGGGGATGGCGTGGACACCGGTACTGACTAAATTAGTGCCCCATAGGATAATAAGGTCTGCCTCTTGGGCTGCTTCATGGATCGATGTATTGGCATGTGCCATGCCGTATGTATGGAGGCCCGCCCACATAGCAGCATAGATACAAATCGATTGTTCTAGTCTAGCGGCTTCCATTTTATTCCAGAAGCGGCTGTCCATAGTCCAGTAACCCACCATGCCCATGGTGCCGGAGTATGAATAAGGTTGAATGGCTTCGGAGCCATAATCTTCGATGGTTTGTTTGAAATTGTCGGCGATGGTCGTGAGGGCTTCATCCCACGAAATGCGCTTAAACTTAGCACCGGGACCTTTAGGACCAACACGCTTGTGGGGGTAGAGGACGCGGTTGTCGTTATAAACAAAGTCCAAATAGTGATTCACTTTGTTACAAAGATGACCACGGGTGATCGGGTGAGTGGGGTCACCTTGTATTTGAATGGCCTTACCGGTGGTATCGTCTTTGGTGACGAGCATGGAACAGGAATCAGGGCAGTCATGTGGACACACAACATGGTGAACTGAAAAGCCTTCGGCTACCCCAATTTTATTACTTACTGCCATGCTATATTTTTCCCCGTTTTAGACGCTCACTCGAGCAAATAAGCAATTGAGACCTTAATTAACGGGTGGGCAATCCGTTAACAATCAAATAACGTTATGGTGGCTTCTATTCTTACAGTATTTTGTTAACTGTTCAATTCGAGTGTGGACTTGCTTTCCTGCGCATTAATTTAAGGTCTGTCCTATCACTTAATTATGTAAGTCAGATAGTAAAGCTTTGGTATCAAGTGATACAACCCAATAAAAGTAGGGGCTTTATGGGGTTATGTCTTAATAAGGGGTAATGAGCTAATGATCGGTGATGTTATTGGCTATTTAATGACGATATAATTTGCACGTAAATTTTCTTAATTCGCTTCTGAATTTGAATAAGTATTAGGATAAAGGATGAGCGTGGGACTTTCTTCTCTAAAAGGTACTTTTATTAGCTTGCTGCTTATTGCCGCTGTGGGTGCTTGGGCCTTGTCAAAGCCGGAAGCTGAGGCAGCAAATTCAGCCCAAGCAAAGATGCTACCACCGCCAGCAGTCGAAGCCATGACCGTCATGCCTTCATTGTTACGTATATGGACAGGGTATTCGGGTAAGTTTGCAGCGGTCGAGACTGTCGACATTAAGCCATTGCTAGGTGGCGGTATCGAGTAAGTCTTATTTCAAGAAGGTGAGTTAGTTAAAGCTGGGGCTCCCTTATTTTTGATTGATTCAAGGCCTTTTGAAGCGACGGTAAAAAGGGTCGAAGCGCAATTAGTCTCGGCACGTTCTCGCTATAAACGAGCTGAACAAGAATTAAAAAGAACGAAAGGCCTTGTTAATAAAAAATTGATTTCACAAAGTTTATTTGATCAAGCTAAAGCTAAAGCAGAGTATGAAGTGTCTTTGGCCTATTCTTTACGCCGATTTTTTATGTGCTTATGAGGAAGTTTGAAGGACGGGCATACAAAATAAACTAATTCGGGTTGTTTTCTAAGATAGTAGACAGGGAATTTTATGTCTATAGGAAGAACCTTGGTTATTGGCAGAGTGTGTATTCTCCTAAGGTAATTATTGATGGGCAGCAAGCGCTTTTTCCTAAAGAAGGTTACGCGGTGGTGAGTGTTAAGCCGGGTGAATACAAGGTACTTTTCCAACATCATGAGAATTCAGGCTATCCAGACACATTTTTAATTCTTAGTGCTGAAGAGGAGAAACAATATTTTATACGGTTAGATGATCCTACAGCGGGTTTTGATATTCCAGCCCCAGGTGTTGCACTGGCCAATTACCAATCCACTATGAAGTTATTACCCTCTGATATTGGGTTAAGGAAATTGAGGCCGACTCGCGCAGTGCGATTTGGGTTGATAGAGTGAACGTGATTAATTCCAAGTTTGCTGGCTGTATTCAGTGTCTTCACTAACTTAGCCATATCCTGTTTAGATTTTACTCTCCCATTGTTCTTCAGGTACTCTGACTATATATTTTTTATCAAAGAGAAATAGCTGTCCACTCGGGAGAAATACAGTAGCGTTTGTTATTTCTGAAGAGTTTTTCAAATAGATTTTATCTCAAATGTTTATCTCTATACTGCGTTTGGCTATTGTTCCGTCTTGTATGAGTGCAAAATATGGTTTGACTTCTATGATACGTAAGCCAGGTTTGACGCGTGCAGATACAGAGTATCCCGGTCTCAATGAACCAATATAGTTCTCATCAATGTAAACCCTCAGATCTACGGCTAAACCAACCCATTCTTTTTTCGGTTTATAGATATATAGAATTCCAGAATTGGATTCGTTTAAAGATGGATCAAGGAATAGAGCTGGTTTGGCAGAGCATGCAGATAGTATGAGTATAGACAAAGAGAGAATGAGTGACCTAATACCTTTATGGTTATACACTTAAATTCCAATTTTCAAATGTTCAGTACCGTAATAGTAAGTTAATCTAACTTAATCTGGCTAGTCTTAATTATTAAAGATTATTTCACCCCTTGAACTTTTAAACCTAGCCCCCATTTGTTGACTTTAAGATAAACAAAGCCGATGGAGGCAGTATTTCAATGACCGTTGTAGCAGAAAAAGAAACGTTAGGTTTTCAGACTGAAGTCACCCAATTATTGGATCTGATGATTCATTCGCTCTATAGCAATAAAGAAATCTTTATGCGTGAGTTGATTTCTAATGCATCAGATGCGTCGGACAAGTTACGTTTTGATGCATTGTCTGATGATAACTTGTACCAAGGTGATGCAGAGCTGAAAATCAGAGTGTCTTTTGATAAGGATGCCAAGACGATTACGATTACCGATAATGGTATTGGTATGAATCGCGAAGAAGTGATTGCGAACATCGGTACGATTGCGAATTCGGGTACTAAAAAGTTCTTCGATAAAATGACGGGCGATCAATCAAAAGATTCACAGTTGATTGGTCAATTCGGTGTTGGTTTTTACTCTTCGTTTATCGTTGCTGACAAGGTGATATTAAGAACACGTCGTGCTGGTGACGATGCTGATACGGGTGTTGAATGGACATCAGAAGGTAAGGGCGAATTTACTATCGAGAATATCGATAGAGAAATGCGCGGTACTGAAGTTATTTTGCATTTACGCGATGACCAAGATGAGTTCTTAAATAGCTGGCGTTTACGTAACTGTATTACAAAATATTCTGATCATATTGATCTGCCGATCATAATGAAAAAAGAGCCTGTGCCTGATGAAGATGGCAAGATTGATGACAATGCTGAGCTTGAAGATGAAACAGTCAATAAGGCAACGGCGTTATGGACACAGTCTAAGGGCGACATCAGCGAAGATGAATATAAAGAGTTTTATAAGCAAATCTCGCATGATTACCAAGATCCATTAAGCTGGAGCCACAATAAAGTTGAAGGTAAGACAGAATATACGTCATTACTTTATATTCCTTCAACGGCACCCTATGACTTATGGGATCGTGAACGTACACAAGGCCTAAAATTGTATGTGAAACGTGTTTTCATTATGGAAGATACTGATGAGTTAATGCCACGTTATTTGCGGTTTATTCGTGGTGTGATTGATACCAATGATTTGCCGTTGAATGTGTCTCGTGAAATCCTACAAGGCAGTAAAACGATTGATAACATTCGTGCCGCTTCAGTGAAAAAGGTACTGAGTGTGCTAGCGAAAATGCAGAAGAATGATGCTGAGAAATATGCAACATTCTGGAAAGAGTTTGGCCAAGTCATTAAAGAAGGCCCGGGCGAAGATATTGCCAACAAAGAAGCGTTGGCTAAATTGATGTTGTTCTCAACGACTGAGACTGGCAGCGAAGACCAAACAGTAACGTTGGCTGACTATGTTGCCCGTATGAAAGACAAGCAAGATAAAATTTACTACATCACAGCAGAAAGTTTTGCCGCGGCTAAAAACAGCCCGCATCTTGAAGTATTTACTAAGAAAGGCATTGAGGTATTATTGCTCGCCGATCGTGTTGATGAGTGGTTAACGAATTCATTAACTGATTTTGATGGCAAGTCATTCCAATCTGTTGCCAAAGGCGATCTTGACCTTGGCGAACTCGCTGATGAAGAAGAGAAGAAAGCACAAGAAGAGACGGATAAAAACTTTGCTGATTTAGTTGAACGCGTTAAAACGAACTTGGGTGATAAAGTGAAAGATGTGCGTATTACGCATCGTTTGACCGATTCTCCAGCGTGTTTAGTGGTTGATGATACGGATATGAGTGCTAACCTTGAACGGATGTTAAAAGCAGCCGGTCAGGAAGTCGGTGGTACTAAGCCAATTTTTGAAATTAACCCAGAGCATCCAATTGTTGTTCGGTTGAATGATGAGTCTGATGATGCGCGTTTTGGTGATTGGTCTTCTATCTTATTTGACCAAGCCTTGTTAGCAGAAGGCGGCCAGTTGGAAGATCCGGCTAGCTATGTGAAACGTTTAAATACCTTATTATTATTAGTTGCATAAATGCATTGTTAATAAGCTAATCTGATGGTGTGGTGTCAGAACATCACGTCATCTGTTTAACAGTTAATGTAGAATGCTGGACATATCTTATGTCCGGCATTTTTTTTGGAAGATGAATGAAAGAAAGTAACGACACCCCGTCATTTCAGTCTGATAGCTTGCAGCGTTTTATTTTTGATAATGCTGCCATTAGAGGAGAATGGGTCCATTTACATGACACATGGCAAGCTGTGACATCACGCCGTAGTTATCCTGTGGTGTTACAAACCCTCTTGGGTGAGATGATGTCAGCTGCTGCTTTGTTGGCCGCGACGGTTAAGATTGATGGCCGTTTGGTACTACAAATAAAATCAACCGGCCCAGTCAAAGTGCTGATGGTTGAGTGTACCAGTGATGATACTTTGCGGGCTTTCGCCCAGTGGGATGAAGATGCAGCAATGGCTGAGGATGCAACGTTAGTCGACTTGACCGGTGAAGGGACCTTGGCAATTACGATTGAAGTGGACGGTGCCGCACAACCTTATCAAGGTGTTGTTGCGCTCGATGGTGGCTCAATACCAGAATTACTGGAAACCTATTTTAGACAGTCTGAGCAACTCAAGACGCGGGTTTGGTTATCAGCCAATACTGATATGGCCGCGGGTTTGTTATTGCAGCAATTGCCGCATGCCGAACGGTCTACTGAAGAAGATGAAGAAGAGGCTTGGGTACGGATTAGCCATTTAGCATCAACAGTGAGTCAAGATGAGTTGGTGACATTAGGTGCCGGGACATTATTACATCGCTTATTTCATGAGGAAATATGCCGCTTATTGACGACAACGATATTAAGCTTTGCGTGCAGTTGCTCACGTGAAAGGGTGGCGAACACCATCAACTTATTAGGGCAACACGATGCGATGGAATTGGTTGAAGAGCAAGAGACAATCGAAGTGGCGTGCGAGTTCTGTAATGAACACTATTACTTTGATAAGGCTGATGTGGCTTTGATATTTGCTCATTCCGGTGCCGGTACAATTTTCGACTCTGGTACCGTTCATTAGCATTTTTTAGACTGGGTTATGGCACATATGATTATTGCCGGCGCCCTGTGAAATGCCTGTTTATGAGAAACAATACTGATGTTATTGGGTGTGACTAAGACTTAGTTATTTTGAGGCTGAAAAGCTGCCAACGAAGGTCTGTAACTTTTGCTGAATCAATTCATAAGTACTCACAATATTATCAGCAGCCGAGCCTTTTAAAACAGCCAAAGTCGATAATGTTTCTTGCGTTTCACCAAAACCGTTATTAATGGCTTCATCGATGGTTTTGGTCAAAAGCGTTTGCTGCTTCTTGTTCAGGTAGATCGGGACGTTGTTGTTGAAATAAGGGAAATAAAGCAACGCTAACTGAAAGAAGTCGATCTGCCGTGGCTTCTGGGCTGGCACCAATTGTCGACTGATATCTTGATTCACTGGCATTATTACGGAGCGTGCCATCGAATGCCGCATTGATATTGTCCAATGCTGCTTTATAAAATAACGAGAGTGGCTCATTGCCAGATGACAGGTTGAATTCAAGTGCCGAGCTTAAAATAGCAGCGTTAAGCTGTTTTTTAGCATCTTGGGGAGTTACTGCTTGGCTTTGACCTAGTTCGTCAGCAATATATTGCTTACTGTTTGTGGCTGTTATTGAAGTGGCTGATTGATTCAGCGGTTGAATAGCCATAAGTGGCTCCGGGTAATGATGCTTTACTATTATATAGGTATTGTTAAAGATAACTTGAGCTAGCCACGCTTTCTGATATATAGAGATTGATATGGTCTCAGAGTTGCATATTGCAGGACGTTTGGATGCTGACACAACAGGGTTGGTTTTAATTACTGATGATGGGCGTTGGTCATTTAATATTACAGCGCCAACTCAACAATGCCGTAAAGTTTACCGTGTAACCTTATCCAAGGGAATCGCCGAAGATGTGGCGTCTAAATTTGCGCAAGGTATTAAATTGCAAGGTGAGCAAGGGTTAACCACCCAGCTCCTTTTAAAGTGATTAGTGCCAAAGAGGTGATTTTAACCCTGACGGAGGGAAATTTTCATCAGGTAAAGCGCATGTTTTCTGCTGTAGGTAATCGTGTGGTGTCACTCCATCGTGAACAAGTCGGCGATATTGTTCTTGATGTTGACCTTAAGTATTGGCGTTATTTAACAGCGGATGAAGTAGAGTCTTTTGAGTCGTAATTCTATTTAAGCCTTTTTGTTTAAAGGGCTATGTCTATACATTGGCAGTGGTTGCTGTGTTAATCAGTGCATCAATCTCTTGGCCGATTGCGTTATGGTTTAACAGTTGATCAAACCATTGGGTCGCCACCGTGTCGCTTTGCAGTCCTAATAAGACGCCCAGCACATTACCCCGATGCACGTTGTCACCGCCTAGATTGGTATTCACTTGAAGTGCTTTCCAGGGGTCGTTTTGGTATTTGTAGGCTAAATACAATACAACAGGCCAGGAATCTGAAATATAACAGGCTCGCGAAAATACATGTCCTACGACATGATGATCGGGTAAGTTGCGTTTGACTAAGCCCGCGACATCCAAACCGGGTGAGCCTTTTCCGGCTTCTGTCAACAGTGCCTTAACACCATCTCCATCAGGCCCAGCCATAAGACCACACAACAATGTTACATAACGGTCACAGACTCGCATTAAGGATTCATCGGGATGGGTCAGCGCTAAATGTTCGCGACAAGTGATCTGTATTGC
>Ga0209602_1000167_pt1 | contig 62738 bp, 66 predicted proteins | sample COGITO_mtgs_1205_3_FD_184810 | JGI IMG/M metagenome (GOLD analysis project Ga0209602, IMG submission 184810) | Pelagic marine microbial communities from North Sea - COGITO_mtgs_120524 (SPAdes) (version 2) | ecosystem: Environmental > Aquatic > Marine > Epipelagic ...
AAAGTAGGTCACTGCCAGGCTTTTAAATAACAAAAAGGCCCATCTCATTGAGATGGGCCTTTTTGTTTTATGTCAGTTTAATGGTGAGCGGTGAATAAAGTAGGTCATCGGTTTTATGCATCTTGTAAAACCGCCATACATTACATCTATGTAAATAATTGCCAGGCTTTTATATTAGATACCCAGTCCTGTGAAGAGCTCTGGGTATTTTTTTGGTTGAGAATTGGCATGATATGCTGGATGAGCACTTAATATGTAGAAATAAAGGATTTAATAACAGGCAAAAAAATACCCCAATCATTAACTATAATTAGGGTATTTAAGGTAGAGTTTATTGATTATTTAGCAGAACAAGCATGCTGACTTTTTGTCGTATCACAAACATTGGTATGACTTAATAAATCTTGCCACTCAGACAGTTTCTCATCAGTCACTGGAAATTTCCAAAGTTTACGGAGGTGGTAGAAGTGGTCATTGCCCATGATAGCCATTTCTATTGATGTAATGGTTAATTTATCCAGTTCACATGTGCTCTTCCAACTGATGGCATCATAGCCATTAACCTTTGTTTTTTCTGCTGAGCTTGTTGTGTGGGATATACACGTTCTTTTGGCAGGTTCATCTTGCGATGCCTTAAAGGCATTAAGTGTTTTTGTCGTTTTTTCTATTTTACCTACGTTAATCGCATAATGATCAGAGAAACCGCGCTCTACACTTTTCCAAATTTTAAAATAAGTCTCGTGCTCATTCATTGTGAACGGCTGATAATTAGCATAATCAGAAAATTCCGGGCCAAATTGCGTAATCAAATTTTCACCTTGCTTAAGATCGCTAGCAATAGCAAGGGATGGTATGAGCATTACAAGTGCTGCGGACTTCAGTTTCACGGTAGACTCCAGTTAATACAGATAGAATAGTTTTTCGAACGACTATAGTAGAGTTTAATGCTGCTGTGATCAATCTTTGTTCGTAGCTCAATTAATTAAATGATAATCATTTGTATTAAATGACTTTCGCTTTATACTATGCACCATGATTAAAGGTTTAGTGTTGATGTATGCCTCCCATACAGATAAAACAGACTATACATACAATAAGGCAAAGTAAGATGAGTCACAAAGTGCTTGGGTTTTTAACATTATTAGCATTCGCACCACAAGTAAATGCAGCTTCTCCAGAGGTTAATGTCTATTCTTATCGGCAGCCTTTTTTGATTAAGCCTATTACAACAGCCTTCACCGAAAAAACGGGTATTAAAGTTAATATTCTATATGCAAAACAAGGTATCGCAGAAAAATTAGAGCGTGAAGGCAAATATAGTCCGGCAGACATGGTGTTGACGTCTGATTTCAATCGCCTTCTAGAGATCACACAGAAAGGACTGACACAAGCAAATCATGATGTTCAGCTTATTCAAGCAATCCCTAAACAATACCGTGCTAATGATGGCCACTGGTTTGCACTAACAACGCGGGCAAGAGCCTTGTACGTCTCTAAGAGTAGAGTTGAAGCCAATGATCAGATTACATATGAAGATCTTGCGACAGGGCTGTTCAAAGGGCGTATATGCATTCGTAGTGGCAAGCACCCATATAATATTTCTCTTATTGCTTCAATGATTGCACATCATGGTGAACAGCAAACAAAAATATGGCTGACAGGCTTAAAAGATAATCTAGCCCGTAAACCTCAAGGTAATGATCGTGGGCAAGTAAAAGCGATCAAAGAAGGCGTTTGTGATATTGCATTGGGAAACAGTTATTACTATGGAAAAATGTTACAGAATAAAGAACAAAAACAGTGGGCTGATGCAGTTAATATCGTTTTCCCTAACCAGAACGATCGCGGCGTTCACATTAATATCTCTGGCATGGCACTGGCTAAGTATGCACCGAATAAACAAAATGCTGAAAAATTAATGGCATTCTTGAGTGACGAGGAAGCACAATCAATGTATTCGGCATTGAATATGGAGTACCCGGTCAATCCGGCTGTTGAGCCGTCAGAGATGGTAAAATCATGGGGCGAGTTTAAATCAGATACTTTACCACTGAGCGAGATGGTGAAGCATCGAAAAACAGCCTATAAACTGTTAGACGAAGTAAAGTTTGATCTCTAGAACTGACTGCCAAAGATTGGGGCTAAGGTGAGTAATAATAAGTGGCTTATCGCGGCTTGGACCATATCGATAATCCTTATTCTACCAGCGGTATTTTTGTTATTACAAAGCACGGGATCAGATACCCCACTATTTGAACACCTCTGGGCCACGGTATTAAGCGAATATATTGTTAATACGATTCAGATCGTCGTACTGGTTCTATTGTTTTCAGCTTTCTTTGCGTTGCCCTCAGCGTGGCTAATTGCCATGTGTGATTTTCCAGGCCGACGTTATTTCCAATGGTTGTTGATGCTACCACTAGCGATGCCGGCTTACGTTGTTGCCTATATTTATACCGATTTATTTGATTTCGCTGGTCCAATTCAGCGGACAATGCGGGCACTATTTCAATCAGACGTAGCGGTTGGACAACATTGGTTTTTTGAAATACGAAATGTGCCCGGCGCGGCGCTAATGCTAGCGCTAGTACTTTATCCTTATCTTTATTTGATAGCACGAACCGCTTTTATGGAGCAAGGCTCACATTTATTTCAAGTGAGTCGAAGCTTAGGACAAAAACCGTGGCAAAGTTTTAGGCGTATTGCCATGCCTTTGTGTCGACCAGCCATCGTGGTAGGTCTTATGTTTATTGGTGCTGAAGCACTTGGGGATTTTGCGACAGTACATTATTTTGCCGTTAATACCTTAACGACAGCCGTTTACGACAGCTGGTTGGGTCATGGCTCGTTGTCTGCTGCGGCCAAAATCTCAATTTTAATGTTGATTGGTGTAATGGGTATTCTAGCAATAGAACGCTGGCAGCGCGGTAGGCAGCGTTTTTATCACAAATATACTGGGCAAAATGCGTTATTTAAGCTAACAGGCTGGCGAGCGACAAGTGCGGTCATATATTGTTTCTCTTTGGTGTTTTCAGGCTTTATATTACCGGTCGTGATTTTGTTAAGTTATGCAATAGATTACGCTTCTCTAAATACGGATGGTCAACTAGGGCGAGTTTTACTACAAACTGTATGGTTAGCGTTGCTAGCAGCCTTGATTACCACTGCATTAGCCGTTTTATTTAGCTTTACAACTCGGGTATCATCTAGCGCCAGCGGTGCTTTACCGACAAAATTAAGTTCAATGAGTTATATGATGCCAAGTACCGTACTAGCCATTGCGGTATTAATACCGATGACATTATTTGAAAATAGTTTCAATGATTTTTGGGTGGCGATAGGCTATCAAGCGCCGGGGTTATTTTTATCAGGTACTACTTTTGCATTGGTATTTGCTTTTGTTGCCCGCTTTCAAGCTGTTGCAAATGGCACCATAGAAGCCAGTTTTCTGGCTGTGAGTCCTTCACTGGATATGGCGTCAAAAAGCTTAGGTAAAACAGACAGTCAAATGCTACGCCTCATTCACTTACCTTTGATCAAGAAAAGTGTATTCACAGCAATGTTATTAGTTTTTATAGAATGTATGAAAGAATTACCCGCTGCCTTATTATTACGGCCATTTAATTTTGATACCTTGGCGACGTTCGTTTATCAATATGTGTCAGATGAACAACTCGAGCAAGCCGCTTTTGCCGCTATTTTAATTGTCTTAGCAGGGTTATATCCTGTTATGAGGTTGACCCAAACGGGTGAGAAGTCAATATGAAACCAGACCAAATCACGGCACTGAAGATCGAAGGTATTTCGGTGTCATATCAAGAGAATCAGGTACTTGATCAACTTTCCTTAATGATAGGCCAAAATGAAATAGTCTGCCTTTTAGGACAAAGTGGTTCAGGCAAAACGACAGTATTAAAAGCAATAGCTGGCCTACTACCGCTTGATGAGGGCGAAATTAGTTTAAATAGTCGGCAGTTATCCTCAGTTGGACAATGTGTAAAGCCGGAACAAAGAGATATCGGGATTATCTTCCAAGACTTTGCGTTATTTCCACACCTAACCGTATTAGACAATGTTTGTTTTGGGATTAAGGCTTCAGGAGAAGTAGCGCAGGAAAAGGGTAAGGCATTATTGGCAATGGTTAAAATGGCTGCTTTTGAAACCGTTTATCCCAGTGAGCTATCTGGTGGTCAACAACAGCGTGTGGCGATTGCAAGAGCATTGGCAACCGAACCTAAAGTATTGCTATTAGACGAGCCTTTTTCTAATGTCGACCATCATTTAAGAGAGCAGTTAATGCTGGATATTAGAGCAGCATTAAAGCAGCATAATACGCCGGCGGTCTTTGTCACACATAGCAAAGAAGAAGCCTTTGCTTTCGCAGATACCCTGGCATTTATGGAAGAAGGCCAAATTGTACAGCAAGGCGTTGCAGAATCCCTTTACTTTCAGCCATCTAGCGCCTCTTTAGCCGAGTCAATGGGGGAAGGTAATTGGCTTGATGTGACCGTAACGGGAGACATGGCGACAGAATGTGCCAATTTAGGTATTATTTCGGCGACGTTACCGCATAATCAAGAGTTGTCGAAGAAAATGCGGCAGTTTGTTAGGCCGAATCAAATCTCGATTGAGCCAAACCCGCAAGGTGTCGGTGAAATTGTCGAACAAGTCTTCAATGGCGAATTACGTTCGTACTTTATTCGTTTGGGCGACCGATTATTGCGTGTTTCTACAACGAGCTTCGAACATTGGCCAATTGGCACTAAAGTGAATATAGCGGTCTTACCTCACCAAGCGATATTATTTGATAGATCTTAGTTTCAACACCTTTAGCAAAGCAGCATCTAAATATGTGTTGTCAAGGTTGATCTGGCGCGACAAGTACAAAAAAGCCCGCGAATTGACGTAGGGTTTTTTGTAATCTAGGGTCGGTAATTTAGAAAGTTAATCAATATAAATTTTGTCTTCAGCAGGCTTATAAGTCCATGGCAAGTTGGCATTTTTCCAGCCATTCACTAAGCGTTGACCTTTATGCGCACCCTCTTTGACTTTATCACCTTCGAAGCCATCGACAACGGTGTACGCTTTGGTATAACCCAATTGATTAAGTAGGCTAGCAGCTTTTGAACTGCGCGTACCTGAACGACACATTAAAAGAAGGATTGATTCTTTATTGTATCCAGCTTCTTCCAGCTTCTCTGCTAGCGTGACAGAAAAATTACTGTTAGGTACTTTCTGGTAACGGTGCTTTTCTGAATCCCATTCGTCAAGATCGTTAAACATATAGGGAATATTGACATCAGCAGCATCAGGCATGCCGAGAAACTCGACTTCTCCTTGGCTGCGGACATCAACAAGATAGACATTGTCAGGATCTTGCATCTTCATATCATGCGCTTGAATAGCAGTGACATAAAGTGCTTGAGGGGTTTGTTTCTTTTCAGGTAACTGCGAAAAATCTATAGGGGCGGGGGCTTGCGAACAGCCAACTGAAAATAACATTAATAGAATTAAACTGAATTTACGCACGATCAAAGCCCCTGATTAAAATATAGTGAGTACAAGGCTATTTTCTTACAAATAAGACACCAGAGCAATCAATTAACGATATTAAATGGGAAGCTTTGCATTGAGGTGTCAGCAAGAGCGGCTATTTGTTTAGATAGAGCTGGCAATAATAACGGTAAACAGTTGGCGACAACGCGAGTATGCTCTGCGTAATAACCTGGATTTTTGAAAGCCGAGGACGACTGTACAAGTAACTATTATCTTGTAATGAAAGCTGTCTTAAGGCCAAGAGCCCAGTGAGCGTCACAGTCCGAATCTCCCAGCCGAGTCGACCATAAAGTTGACTGCCGAGCTCATATCCATCTAAAAACAAATTGTGTGTATTTTGATACTTTTCGCGGATAATCAGTGATACTTCTGTGCTGTTTGATATAAATAGCGAGTTTTCAGACAGTCCGGCTTTTGAGAAATCATCTAAAGGGATGTAGATTCGATCATTTTCGTGTAAATCTTGTTGGATATCTTGATAGAAATTAACGCACTGCAGAGCAGTACAAATGGCATCTGATTGCTTCAGTTGCAGGGCACTTGGCTCGCCATTTAAGTGTAATAACAAACGACCAATTGGATTAGCAGAACGTCGACAGTAATCCTTGATATCAGTATCGGTCTGATATCGTGCTTGGAGAACATCTTGTCGAAAGGCGGACAATAGGTCTTGAAACAAGCTAACCGGTAAAGCATATTGTTTAATCACGTCATTTAACGCGATAAAAATGGCTGAATCACCTTGGAAGTTCGCTTGTTCAATTGACGATAGTTGCTGCTCATAGTTAGCTAAAGCATCAAGCCTTTGAGTGTCAGTCGCATCGCCTTCATCGGCAATATCATCAGCGGTTCTGGCGAAGGCATAGATAACACTCACCGCTTTACGTAAATGCGCGGGCAGTAAAAAAGAAGCAACAGGGAAGTTTTCATAATGTTTATTGGCGAGCTGCAGGCAAAAATCGTGAGCCGCAGCGAGATCAGGCGAGTTGGTCATCTTCTATCGGTTCGCTGACCTGGCGAATTTGGGTTTCAATGGGTGGAACAGCTTCGAGTTCTTCTTTCGCCCGAATCCCCATTTCTAAAAATCGTTTGCCACTGGGTAAAACTTGGCGCTCTAACGACCCCACTGTTTTATTAAAGTGTTCGACGCTACTATTGAGGCTGTTGCCCAATTTGCCAAGGTGGCCAGTGAAGACGCTAAGACGTTTATATAACGTTTCACCCAGATCACGAATGACCATCGCATTTTCGGTTAGTGCTTGTTGTTTCCAGCCATAAGAAACAGCACGTAAAATGGCAATGAAATTGCTCGGCGTGGCCAAGATGACATTCCATTGCATTGTTTCTTCAAGCAGTTCAGGTTCTAATTCCAAGGCAGCGGATAAGAAGTGTTCACCCGGGATAAACATGACGACAAATTCAGGTGATTGCGTGTACTCAGCCCAATAGTTCTTAGCGGAAAGGGCTTTGGCACGTTGACGTATAGCGCTTGCATGACGTCTTAATTCCTTTGACTTAATGACGTCATCTTTAGCTTGAATAGCAGATAAGTAAGCATCTAGCGGTGTCTTGGCATCGACAATAATCTCGCGACTCTCGGGTAAGCGAACAATCATATCTGGCCGGATACGTCCGTTGTCTGTGTCCTGGCTAGTTTGCTCAAAAAAATCACAATGAGCAACCATGCCACTGAGTTCAGCCAAGCGGCGTAATGTCATTTCGCCCCATTGGCCACGGACTTCAGGCCGCCGGAGTGCCTGCACGAGATTTTGGGTTTCTTGTTTTAGAGTCTGTTGGCCTTCGTGCATATGACGAATCGTGCTGTGAATCTGGCCATAAGCTTGTTGCCGTTCTTTTTCGAGGTCATTAATGTGTTGACTGGTTTTGGTTAAGGTATCATTAATTGGTTTTATAAGCTGCTCAATTGCGTGCTCGCGTGATTGCAAATCAGCTTTAGCTTCACTCTGGTAGCGTTTCAGGTTTTCTTCAGCGAGTTTTAAAAATTGCTCATTATTTTGATTTAAAGCAGCATTAGAAAGTTGACTAAAGGTATCCGCTAATTGAAACCGAGTTTGGTCAAGTAACTCATCTAATTGCTCATTAGACTGACGTTCGAGGCGGAGTGTCATCTCGAGAGTTTGATTCTCAATGCGAAGCCGAGATAATTGGCGGCCTCGAAACAACCAAATGACAATAGCACCGATAGCAAAGCCGGTAAACACCAACAATAAAAGACCGTTGTCCTGTTCAGCAAGCTGACTTAACAACGGCAAATCTAAAACCATTTGAGTAATTCACTGGGATGATCAATATAGCCGTCAGCTTGCCAGGCATCAGGATCGTCATTAACAGCGATATAACCATAACGTGCAGCGATGGTAGGCATATTCGCATTTTTACCGGCTTCAATATCTCGAGCGGCATCACCAATGTATAAGCAATCTTCAGGGGCGACCGAGATCAGTTTGCATGCATGCAACATCGGTGCAGGATGAGGCTTAGCATGCGAAGTGGTATCGCCACTGACCACACAGGCGGCGCGTTCTGTTAAGTGGAGTAACTGAACTAAAGGGTCGGTTAAAAAAGCGGGCTTATTGGTCACAATACCCCAAGTGATACCGGACTTTTCTAGAAAATTAAGTATTTCGGGCATGCCGGGGAAAAGCACTGAGCCCCGAACAATATTATCTTGGTATAAACGAATAAACCGTTGTTGTAATGGTTTAAAGTCAGGGTCATCAGCGGTTAAACCAAAGCCAAGCCCTAATAAACCTGCACTGCCATTACTGGCGACAGGACGGATGAGCTCATGTGGCAAGGCAGTTAAACCCTCTTCTTGTAACAGTGTATTTAACGCGAAGCCTAAATCAGGCGAGGTATCAACCAAAGTACCATCGAGATCAAAAAGAACGGATTTATAGTCAGCCATGAATTAATCCCACATTTCAAAGAGGACGAGTGCAATGCATTAGATAGTTAACCTTAATATCATCGCTTAGATGAAAGTCTTTATTGAAGGGATTATAGGTTAACCCTTTTACATGACTGACATTCAAACCTGCCAGACGACACCATTTAGCCATTTCAGACGGCTTAATAAAGCGTTGATAATCGTGCGTGCCTTTAGGCAACATATTCATCACATATTCAGCGCCAAGCACAGCCAATAAATAAGCTTTTGGATGGCGATTCAGAGTAGAAAAGAACAAATCACCGCCGGGTTTAACCAAATCAGCACAGGCCTGGATCACTGAAACAGGATCGGGCACATGTTCTAGCATTTCCATACAAGTCACAACATCAAAATGCCCGGTAGACTGTTGGGCCATCTTTTCGGCAGTAATATGCTGATAATCAATGGTGAGCTCAGACTCAAGCGCATGGAGCTTAGCCACATTAAGTGCCATCTCACCCATATCAATACCGGTGGTGTTAGCGCCTGCTTTGACTAAGGCTTCGGTCAAAATTCCGCCACCGCAGCCAACATCAATAGCATGATAGCTTTCTAATTCACAATGGTTTTGAATAAAAGCCAAACGGTGTGGGTTTAAATCATGGAGGGGTTTGGACTCACCCTCTAAATCCCACCAGTTGGAGGCAAGGGCATCAAATTTAGCCACTTCTGTAGGATCAACGTTGTTATCCGTGCTCATGTGGTTTGCCTTATTTTGTCAGCCCAATCTTGTGCTGTTTCGATAATTTTAGGTCGGTTTAAAGTGGTTAATTGACGATCTTTTAATAATGCTTTGCCTTCAACCCAAACATCAGTCACTTTATCGCGACCTGTTGCGTAAATGAGTTGAGATATCACCTCATAACAAGGCTGACTTTCAATGTCACCTAAATCAATCGCAATAATGTCCGCTGCTTTCCCGACCTCAATAGAGCCAATTTTATCATCTAAACCTAGTGCTTTAGCAGCATTAATCGTCGCCATTTCTAATACTTCATATGCTGGTACGGCACTCGCATCTTGTGCAACGGCTTTTGCTAACAGCGCGGTTTGTTTCATCTCGGCAAACATATCTAAGCCATTGTTTGATGCCGCACCATCGGTACCAATTGTAATATTAACGCCTTGCTGTGCCAGTTTCGCGATAGGCGCAAAGCCACTGGCCAGTTTTAAATTAGATTGGGGGCAATGGGCGATATGGACACCAGCCTCAGCACACCAGCTAATTTCCTCATCGGTTAATTGTGTCATATGAACCGCGGTGAGGCGAGGGGATAATAAACCTAAGTCCTTTAATCGTTCTAACGGACGTACACCAAACTGCTCGACACCTTGCGACACTTCTCCAGCCGTCTCGTGGATATGCATGTGAATAGGCACATCGAGTTCTTCAGCATTTGTGATAATCGATGTCAGGCTATCATCTGATACCGTATAGGGCGCATGGGGTGCATAGGACGTCGTCAACCGTGTGTGGCGATTATATCGATCGTGCAATTGCTCACCTTTGCGAAGATATTCAGCGGAATTGGCAGCCCAAGCACTTGGGAATTCGATAAAAATCATACCCAAGTTGGCACGAATGCCACTAGCATCAACGACACGAGCTGTTACATCTGGGAAAAAATACATATCGTTAAAACAGGTGGTACCACCACGAAGCATTTCGGCTATCGCTAACTCTGAACCGGCTTCAACAAAAGGTTCACTGACCCATTTTGCTTCGGCAGGCCAAATATGGTCATTGAGCCAGGTCATTAAAGGTAGATCATCGGCTAAGCCACGTAATAAAGACATGGCTGCATGAGTATGATTATTGATAAGGCCGGGCGTTATGCAATGGTCATCAAAGCGTTGCTCTACGATAGCGGTATAGCGCTTGGCCACTTTGTCCTGAGGCAGAACCGCTAAAATATGTCCCTGATGAATCACGATAGCGTGCTGCATTAAAACCGTATTACGGGGAAGTACGGGGGCTATCCAACGTGCATGAATAATAAGATCAACTGTTTCCATAAGCCATGATTATACCGGCATCGACAACAGAACACAGGGGTCAGTAAAAGAAAGTGAAAACCGATGGTAAAGCGATAAAAATATTGCTTGAACAATGCTATCCTAACGTCATCTGAGAACAGTCATAAATTAAGCAGAAATAGTGGCATAATTAAGGAGCTATCATGAGCCAAACAGTATTAGTGACAGGCAGTAACCGAGGGATTGGTTTAGAGTTATGTCGACAATTGAAACAACGCGGCGAACACGTGATTGCAACTTGTCGTCAAGCATCAGACGCATTGAAAGCGTTAGATATTGAAATCATCGAAAATGTTGAGGTCAGTGATCCAGCGAGTCTTGCAACATTAGCAGGCACATTAAATGGCCGACGAATTGATTGGTTGATTAACAATGCCGGTATTGCTGGTGGTCTGGGTTTAAGCGATATTGATGTCAATGCGATTGAAAGCTTCAAACGCATGTATGAAGTGAATAGCCTCGGCCCATTACTCACAACGCAAAGTTTATTAAATAACCTAGGTGATGGCTCAAAAGTGGGCATTATCACCAGCCGCATGGGGTCAGTAGCCGATAATGATTCAGGTGGCAGCTATGCCTATCGCATGTCAAAATCAGCCGTCAATGCAGCAGGGAAATCACTATCAATTGACTTAAAGCCACAAGGCATTGCCGTTGGTATTTTACATCCGGGCTATGTCCGCACCGATATGACAGGCCATAATGGCTTAATGGATACTGATGAATCAGCATCGGGTTTACTAGCAAGGATGGATGAACTCAATTTAGAGAACACGGGTTCATTTTGGCATAGCAATGGTGACGCGTTACCTTGGTAAGTTATCCACGGCTGTCAGAACAGCAACAAAAGTCATTACCAAAATTAAAGCAGGCAGCCATTGTGCTGCCTATTTTGTTTGAAGATAGTACACATCAACTTTGGCGTTGCGACACAGTTGATGGCCCAATGATACTCAAGGTGTGTAACCAAGAAAACGTTAAAGAATCCGCTTTTTGGCGGGGCATTAATAAACTATTTAATGCTAATTTCCCCGGTAGCTTGCAACACATAGCGGTGATTTCACAACAAATAGCAGCAATAAGCCCTTTAACCATTCCAGGTACGATTGCAGCGAAAGCCAATAATTTTGTCTTGGCGAGGTGGTTAGATGGCGATGCAGTAGAACCAGAAAAGGTCACCGATAAAATGGTGATTTTATTGGCAGAACATTTAGGACAATTGCATCAACACACTAAAGAGACATGGGGTGAATTTCATCAGCCGAGTTTATCTGTTGAGCAGTGGCCTATTCGCCTACACGATGTCATCGAAACATTAGCCGAAAGCCACCGAAATGCTATTCCAGGTGACATATTAAATTCAGCTTTACAACAAGCAAAAACGGTCCATATAAACAAATTCGTCCCGATCATGCCCGATCTAAGATGGGACCAGTTTCTGCAGCAAAATAACCAGTTATCAGCATTAGTGGATTTAGATGCCTTTGTCTTTGGCCCACGAGAATTAGAGCTGATTTTACTAGAATATATATTAACCGCACAGCAAGCAGAACAATTTAAGACGCAATATCAACAATACCAAACGATACCGGACTTAAACCATGTCAGAACAGCTTACCGCTTATTATTATTTTTAATGAATGTATTGGGTGAGCCGTCGTTAAAAAACTGGCTTGAAGTGCCGGTTAAGTTTTAATGGGGTAAGCCGGGTTCTTTATAATATAACTTCATCCAATTAAGATAACCAACCACGGCTAAAACAAGATAAACGCTGAACATAACGATAGTCGCGTAGTAGCCTGTTTCGTAATATAACTGAATCGCCGCGGCATCAATCACTATCCAGTAGAGCCAGTTTTGTAATATTTTACGTGCCATCAGTATGGTATTGAGGACGGAAAAAACCGTAACGCCAGCATCGAGAAAGGGACTTTGAGAGGCATTGGCACTTTGTAAATAACTGGCTACGGTATAAGTCAAGGCACACCCGATGAGCAAGAACAGCACTTGGTGAAGCCATGAAAATTTACTGATCGCGAGGTCATTTTCTGCTTTGCTATGTTTTTTCCAAAGCAAATAACCGTAGACAGCCATCCCCATATAGTAAAAATTGAGTAAGGCTTGCATGGGTAATTGGTTTTCCCAAAACAAAACGGTGTAAATCATCGTACTCACAAAAGCCAGTGGCCAACACCATTGGGACTCTCGTGCAGCAAAGATGACATAGCCGATACCTAATAGTGATGCAAACACTTCCCAGCCAGATAAGGCTAACAGGCCATCAACAATGGCTGTGAATAGTGTGTTATCGATCATACATCCACAATATCAGCGCGATCCGTGCCGATAAATTTCATCGCAAAAACACTATGAGGCAGTTGCTTAAAAACAGTTTCCATTTCGCTATCGATGGTATCCATGACATCACGATATTCACCAAAGACTTGAGTACTTAAGCTATTGCGTTTTACGACTAATTTTGGGTTGTTTTCCAAGGTTAGAATAAATGCCAAAATCGGCTCAATATAGTCTTCAGTTAAGGGGTATAAGCTGATATCAACAGAAATTCTCATGGTGTCACATACTCTAAATAAAAGGAACAGGGCTCAAACGAGCCCTGTTAAAAAATTGATTAGAAGTGGATTCGTGTGGTGACACCAAATTGACGAGGGTCACCAAGGCGTTCAAATTCTTTCGCTGGTTCTGAACCGAAGCCGTAAGCTGGGTCGTTAGCAAAAAAGAAACCGCGAGTTGCATACTCTTGGTCAAAGACATTTTTACCCCATAAATATACTTCCCAGCTACCTATCTCGTAACCGATACGCATATTAGTGATTGTGTAGTTATCTGATTTGAAGTTATGAACATTATCATAAAAGAAAGCATCAACACCTGTGACATCAACCCGTGCAAACAAGCCTGAGTGACTACGGTATTGCGTACCCACATTGTATTGATAACTTGGTGCATGGGCTTGTTCACGCCCATCTATTATAAAAGCACTGTTAAGTGGCTGACCTTCTACTTTTGTTCTAAGTAGGCCTAATGAACCAAAGACTTTCCAACTAGTCGTCGCTTGCCAATCAAATTCTACTTCAACTCCGTAGTTTTCAGCCTTATCTAAGTTTTCGGTAAAGAATACATAATTAGCGCCTATAAAAGAGTAGCCGTCAAATTGAGGATCTTTGCGATCAGTATAAAACAGTGTAATCGCTGTTCTTAATGTATTGTCGGCCATTAAAGACTTCATGCCAACTTCATAGTTGATGGATGTTTCTTTCTCAAATTGCAGGAAACGACTGTCTGCACCTATTCCTAATCCGGTATTGAAACCACCTGCTTTGTAGCCTCGTGAGAGTGAAGCATAAACATTATGACTTTGATTGAGGCTATGCGTAATACTAAGGTGACCACCAAACAGATTATCACTCGGGCTAAAATCCTCAGCAAGGCTACTGGTAAATTCTTGGTTGTTATGCTCAGCACGCATTCCAGCTGAGACAATAGTTTTTTCTGCTAAGTGATGGTCAAGTTGACCAAAGACAGCAACGTTATCGGCTTCAAAATCTGAGCTTTTTGAACTGGAAAAGAGTGGACTAGTGAAATCATCTTCAAACTCTTCATTGGTTTTATTTTCCTCATCGAGGTTTGAATAATAAACCCCTGTAAGCCAGTCAGTCGAGCCATTAAATAAACGTGATTCTGGTTTTGACACTAAACGAAATTCTTGACTAAATGTGTCTCGATCTTTTTTATTTTCGTAGTTATAAACAAAAGGTCGACCCCAATAAAGGCGGCTTACCCAGTCGCCATCATAGGCATAGGTATTATCTGAGTCGGCAAAAGTTGTGATGCTAGTTAAAGTGAAGTTCTTACTGCCATCAGCAGTCAATTTTATTGCAGCAGCGGTGGACCTTTGTAAATCTTTGCCGGGTTCATCTGTTTCGGTTGAGTAATTATTATCTAGAGTCCAAACATCGTAGCCATTATCAATATCGGCATGGATTAAAGTAACATCAAGATCGAGTGCTGGAGTTAAGGTAAAATGTAGTTTTCCCCTTAAAAATAACTCATCACGCGCATTGGTATCATCTTTATTTAGGAATTTGTTATTGCGGAAACCATTACTATCATGTTTAAACATTGAAAAACGATACAGTGGACTATCACTATCATTAGTGAAGGCACCACTAGTCATTAAACCTACCTCGGTTAAGTCGTCTTGACCAGCTGTGACCTCGATTAGACTTTCGCGGTATGAGGTGGGTGCATTAGACTTAACATTGACCAAGCCGGCTAAAGCATTGGCGCCATAACGCGTACTTTGAGGACCACGTAAAACCTCAACTTGCTTGATATCGAATAGATTTGCTGTCATGCCAATACCACTGAAGTCAATATCATCAATGGAAAAACCAACACTGGCATTGGGAGCTCCTGTGTATTCATCACGTTCTCCCATACCGCGGATCTGCAGGTGGCGAGGGCGTGAGCCTTCTGCTGAAAAATTAACATTGGGTAGTTGTAACAAAACGTCACTAAAGTGACTCGCGCCGCGGTCTTGTAATTCAAGCTCATTCAAAACAGAGACGCTAGCAGCAATTTTATCTTGGCTTATTTCACGGAAATCTGCACTAACTGTGAGAGTTTCTAATTCAATAGGAGCAGGGTTACTTGTCATCGTCGTATCGGCAAATACGTTCGCTGACAACAGCGCTGCGATAGAAAGAGATAAAGTTTTAAACTTCATTGGTATCCTTTTTGAGATAAAAAGGACAGGGTGAGAATGCTAGAATATCCGTATTAGTAGGGGTATCTCGGCCTGTCCCTACGCCAGTATTAACTGGATCAGGTTCATAGGGTTTATTCTGATAGTCAGAAAGTCTCAGGCCTTTTCGGCCACCCCTAGGCTTTGTTTTGTCTGTTTGAATTACAAAACGAACGGCAAATTATACGGGTAAAGTGGGTTTATAACAATGCCAGAAAGGTGAAGAAATTCTTATACGATTGCTTTCACAAGGGCTTTAATGGCATCAGTGGTATGGAAGAAAACACGTCCTTTCGACAGGTGGTCTTCAATATGCATTTGAGAAAGCTTATCCATCACCGGCCCTTTAACTTGGGAGAGGCTTAATGTCAGGCCTCTATTCTCCAAACCTTTAACAAAGCTGTCGATGGCTTCAAAGGCTGTTGTATCGATATAACTGACAGAAGCACAGTTGAGCACGATATGCTCAAGTTCTGGCTTTTTATCAGCCTGATCATTGATAAACTCCGTAATATAAGCAATATTCGCAAATGTAATATTTTCATCAACCCGAACCAATAACAGCGTTGGCCAGGTCATTACGCTATGACGCTCAACATTTCTAAATTGTTCTGTGTCTTCCACTTGGCCAATCACAGCAATATGTGGCAGGCTGGTGCGACGTAAGAAAATAATAATGGTGACGAGCACACCGAGCGCAATCCCTTCCTCAATACCCAATATAAGCACAGCCAGTAGCGTAATAAATTGCGTCGCGGCATCAGCACGGTCGTGATGGAAGGTATCAATAATGTCGCGAATTTTAATCAGCGGAATAATCGCAACCAGAATAATAGCGGCTAAAGCCGCTTTCGGTATATGAGTAAATTGTTCCGTAAAAGAGACCAAAGCAATAGCCAATAATATGACAGCAATAATCATCGCTAATTGCGTGCGGGCACCAGCAGAAAAATTAACCATTGTCCGACTAAAGCCACCGGCTACCGACATCCCACCCGAGAAGGCAGTGGCAATGTTTGCCGTACCTAACGCAATCAACTCTTGGTTAGTGTTGATTTTTTCATTACGTAAATTAGCGGTAACGAGTGCAATCGCAACGCTTTCGACATAGGCAATCAGGCTGATAAAAATCGCGCTGGGTAATAAGGCTATCCAATGATCGGTACTACCCAATAAAAATTGGAAGCTTAAGTCTGGTAAACCATTTGGAATCTGACCGACAATAGCCACCTGCTGGTGGTCATATAATTGATATGTACTGACAAGCAGCGTAGTGATAATAACGGTGAGTAATGGGGCTGTCTTACTAATGCCTGTGGCCCAGTTTTGTCGAACCGCCATGGACTTAAGCAAGCGACTCAAAGGCTTGGCCATTATCAGTAATAAGGCGAGGCTAAATAACCCCAATGCCGTAGTGTAAGGATTAATCAATTCAACCTGACAAACAAGGTTAAGGCCGCAGTCATTGTTAGTGATACCAAATAAATGGGGCAATTGGCTAAAGATAATAAGAATAGAGGCGCCACTGGTAAAACCAGCTAAAACCGGATGGCTAATAAATTTAACCAGGCCACCCATGCGGAAAAGTGACATCAGTAATAAAATAACGCCGCCTTCTGCTGCGAGGATAATGGCGTGTTCGGTGGGAGAGCCATATTGGGCTAATTCTGGCGCAGCAAGCGCACTCGCAATCATAATTGCCGCGATAGAAACTGGCCCGACCGATAAAGTACGGCTGGTGCCTAAAAAAGCATAAATGAGTGGCGGAAGGATACTGGCGTAAAGGCCAACTTGTGCAGGGAGCCCGGCCAACATGGCATAAGCAATGCCTTGTGGGACGAATAAAATAGCCGTGATGATGCCTGCAAAAACATCGCTATTAAATTTATCTTGGTTGTAACGGGTTAGCCAGTTAGCAATAGGGAAGAACTGAGCTATTTTATTTTGAGATTTTTTTTCAGACATACGCAGTCATTAAGTAACTTGAGAACCAAGTTTGTCTGCACAAGCGGTTTTGACTGTTATATTGGCTCACTAAATTAAGCAGATTGCACAAGTACGCCACAATCACGATTAGCCGGGACAGCAATATCAATTAGTTTTGGATAAGGCAGGTTCAGATTATCCATAATCTCGATAAACTCTTCTTTTGTTTTATTGGCTAGACGGGGATTACCCAAACGTTCTTGAGCAATATTACTGACAAAGTGGCCTTTGTAATCGTGGCCAGGGTAAACCAAGGTGTCGTCAGATAGCGTGAATAAACGCTGTGTAATGCTGTCATATTCCTGACCTGCATCGCCGCCTTGGAAATCAGTACGACCGCAACCACCGATCAATAGCGTATCGCCGGTGAATACCCGGTCACGCCATAAAAAGCAAACACTACCCGCAGTATGACCGGGTGTACTAATCGCTTTGATAGACTCATATTCTGACAGGTCAAAAACATCACCATCTTGAATATGAATATCAGGATTGTTAGCACCACATAACGCGCTGACAGCGGTTTGGCAATCAAGTGTCTTTTTGAGGAGACCACTGGCGGTAATATGATCAGCGTGAACATGGGTATCTAAAGCATACTTCAACGTCAAATTATGCTCTTTTAACAAAGCGACATAGTCATCAATATCAGTATTAACAGGGTCGATTAAGATAGCGCTATTAGTTTTAGAGCAAGCAATTAGGTAAGTATATGTAGCACTTTCTTTATGAAAGAGTTGTTTAAATAGCATAATGAACTGTCCCTAAATATAAAAATCTTGTCTAACTAACAAAGACAATAATAACTAATGATCGTAATTTGTGTCACCAACAGGCGTCGCAAAGGCATCAGAAATGACTTCTTCGATATTGTCACCCGTTAAGGTTTTCAAAAAGGCAATCAGATCACTGGACTCTTCATCAGTTAAACCCAATGGCTTAATGATGGGAGATTGTGTCACATTAGGGAAATTGCTTTCGTTTTTAGGGAAGCCACCTTGGTTGTAATAAGCAATCACACTGTCCAAATCTAACATTGAACCATCATGCATATACGGAGCGGTCAGAGCAATATTTCGTAATGACGACGTCCGGTATTTCCAACGATCATCCGGATCTTGTGTTACTTCGTAGTAACCAGTATCACCTTGTTTTGTTGTGAACGAGTTTTTAACGGATGTTTTCACATCGAGATAAACGCCAGGGGCAATTAACATACGTTCTGATTCAGGCTCTCTTCCCATTGCAACTTGGAAACCAAGGCCCGTGTTATGGAGCTTATTGTCTGTGAAAAGGGCTGTTTTCTCACCAACAGAGTGACAAGCGATACAGTTAGCTTTACCAGAGAATAAGTCAAAACCACGTTTTGCTTCATCAGAAATAGCATCTTCTTGTTTGGCAAAATACCAACGGTCAAAGGCCGAATTACCTGACACTAAAACACGTTCGTAGCTAGAGATAGCTTGTGCAATCGTCATGATATTAGCTTGTTGACCATCGAAGGCTGATTCAAAGAGACCGTTATAATCACCTAAACCACGTACTTTATCGATTACTTGACCAATAGAGGTCATACCCATTTTATTGTGCCCAACAAGTGGCGCCCAAACTTGATTTTCAAGAGAAGTTTCGCGTCCATCTAAGAATAATTTAGATAAATAAGCGGTGTTATATAAAGTAGGCGCATTGCGTCGATTAGTACGGCCTTCGAAACCGACTGCTTTTTCCATTTCATTACTGGTATAGCCTTGCTCAGCAATATGACACATAGCACACGAGAAAGTATCGTTTAACGATAAACGGCGGTCAAAAAACAGTTTCTTACCTAATTCAATCTTGTCGACAGTAATAGGGTTATCGGCTGGAACAGGGATTTTAGGCAAACCCAATGGCGGATTATTAACAACCCGGAGCAAGTCTGATTTTTCACCTTGTCGAGACGTGATAGCACGTGAATCCGTTTGGTATGCTTCAGTATCATAGCCGTCTTTATTATCACTGGCGCCCATACGGATACCAGTGGCATCAGGTGTACGGTTCGCTAAGGTAACGCCTGCTTCAGCTTCTAACAGGCCATCTTCGATCATCAATGATTTAACGTCGTTCAGTAGGATATCTGGGTGTAAAAAAGACACACTGTAAATATTACGAATCTTAAACTCAGGATCGATTAAGTAAACCCTTAAAATATGTGAAAAGTTTTCCGATTGCGTACCATCTTCATTGACTTGATTTTGGATAGTTTGGTCATAATCCTTGAGAATCGGCGTTAAATTCTCGAACGAGTCAGCAGTAAGATAAGTTAACGGGATTTCATCTTTTTTCATTGCCGACATATCATGACCTTCATGGCCTGACATATCATGCATACTGTGATCTTCGCCAATAAGGGCTCTGAGCACTTCTGGCGTATCGTTTTCTGGATCAAAACTCATACTAATCAGCTGAATATTGTCAGCAACGACCGGTATTTTTGCGCCATCATTCTGGATGCGGTTAAAGACTAGATGAGAGAGCGGGCAACCGTTCACATCAGGGCAGCTAAGGTAAATAAAGCTTAGGAAGGTGTATTTGCCTTTAAACAGATCGTGATAGCTGACATATTCACCGTCAGCATTGAGTACTTTCGCATCTTTTGCATCGCCAAAAGCAGGGAGCTTATAAGTGCCCGGTTTAGGGGGCGTATAGCTTAATTCGCCATAGCCTGGCGCGAGTAACTGTACCTGTTGTTCGAGATCAGCCGCTGCAATTTCTTCTTCAGCAAAACTAGAACAGCTAAACAGGCCCAAGAATAAAAGTGTCGTTACTTTTATACCAGAATACGTCATTGAAAACTCCTAACCACAGATTGAATTATTTTTTCGCAGCACTATTTTAGCACTTTTTTATTGTACCATTTAGTCTTGTTTAAAATGTAAAAGTTCCGGAACCCATTACTGACAACATTAAAAAATATTGAGTGTCGCCAGCCTCATGGCAAGGGACACCTACATAAGCATATATTGGTTAACAAATCGCACGCATTTAGGACAATGCCTGTAATAAAAAATAGACTAAATAACAGTGTATGAGAAAGGAATGCGGTATGACTTAGTTTAGAAAGCGAAACGAAAAATCAATATTATCGTGGCGTTTTAGCGTAGTTCGGTTGTTTGCTATCAATGACTTTTCGCGTTAAGTGGGGGGCGAAACATTCAATGAAAGCATAGCTGTAGGCGCGTAAATAACTATCAGCGCGATAGCCAAGTAAAGTTGTACTTGGGTGGAAAAGGTGACTGGCATCAATCGCTTGCAAAGGTAAGTCTTTTATCGGGTTAAATGCCATAGAAGCAATAATACCAACACCCAACCCCATTTCTACATACGTTTTGATAACGTCGGCATCGGTTGCCGTAAAGACAATATCCGGCGTTAAATTCTTTTCCTTGAAGGCCCTGTCTTGCATTGCTCTACCCGTAATATTTTGCATATAAGTCACAAGGGGGTATTGAGCAACCTGCTCTAATGTGATGTTTTTTTCAGATAATAACGGATGACTTGGAGGAACAATAATAGAACGGTTCCAGTTATAACAAGGTAAAACAGAAAGTTGCTTAGATTTGGCAATGGCCTCAGTTGCGATCACGATATCAAGCTCACCTACTTCAGCCATGGTGGTAATTTCAGTAGGGGTACCTTGCACCATTCGGAGATGGATATTGGGGTAAAGCTGTGTGAATGCTTTTATCGCAGGTGCCAGGGCATAGCGTGCTTGGGTATGAGTGGTTCCGATAGAAAGAGTACCGGATTGGTCATCACGACTATCTTCGGCAAGCTTATGGATATTATCGACATCGAGTAATACACGATTTGCTAGCGCTAATACCGACTGACCAAAAGGCGTTAAATTAAGTAATCTTTTGCCATGGCGCTCAAATATCTTTAAACCAAGTTCCTCTTCAAGTAATTGAACTTGGTTACTGACACCCGGTTGAGAGGTATTAATCGCTTTTGCAGCCGCTGACACACTAAAATTGTGGCGCGCGATTTCTTGAACATAAAGAAGTTGACGAAGCTGCATTATAGGTGGGTTATTCCATAAAATATCTAAAAGGGACTATATACGAGTTAATTATAAATTATTAACTATGTTCTATGGGCCTAGTACAAATACTAGGCTTTTTACATTAACGGTTGTGACATCGCACACGAGGGTGCGGGATAAACAGTTAAGTAACAGCAGATAGAAAAGCAGTTTTCCAATGACCTAATTTTTGTTCAAAAGACATCGCCGCATACGCTGGGCTGGTGGAGGGTAAGCGCTGCATTGATAATGATAAAAGCTGTGACTCACTTAATGTTGGCAACACATGTTGAAAAACAGATTCAGCCTTAGCACCATTAAAAAAAACATGTGAAAAGGAGGGGTGTTGTTCAAACAGATATTTAAAATCATTGATAACCATGGTTGCGTTATTGATATTGGCATCTAAACTGCCTGGACGGTGGCAAGCCTGCAAAACGTCCCAAACGGCCAGACCGGACTGGGTTAATAATGCACAACGCGCTTCATAAGCGAGTGCAGGGTCAAAATCAAATAAAGTGGCTATAATGGGCCAAAAAGCATTGCGAGGGTGCGCATAATATCGTTGATCGGCCAATGATTTCACGCCCGGCATTGAACCTAGAACCAAAAAGCGCGGCGAGTCACCGATAATGGGTGCAAAACCGGTTTCAATCGTTAAGGTCGCGGCGGCCATGATTACTGGTAACGTTTGCCTTGATAATCAATCCAGCCACCAATATGCCGACCGTTAGGATCATGATGAGTCCAATGCAAAACACCGCCTTTCTGACTCCATTCATATTCACCAAAAAGTCGGATTCTGTCGCCTTGACGCAAGTGTTTGATACGCGGTGCGAGATCGATGCTATGGGCAACGAGCAGCGTCAAGCCACTTTCTGCTTTAACAATAAACTTTTGGTGGCGAGTGCCGTGATCATCATCGGCTAATAATTTAATAACAACCCCATTCACTTCAACTTGGACATCGCTACGTTGCTGCTCAAAAGCGGTTTGCACAGTCGAAGGATTAGGATCTTGCACCGCCTTTTCAGGATCAAAGTGACTCGCAGCATAACCAACTATGATAAAGGCAATCAGTAATAAAAAGCGTTGTTGTTGTCGAGAAGATTTAAACATCGCTCACCTGCCGCATTTTTTGATAACCATCACTCGTTTTATCTAGATAATGAAAAGGAAGTGTGAGTTAGTGCTAAGTACGTCACTAAATGTATTTTCCATCACACCGTTCGAAGAATATAATCACATAATATAATCAAACAAACCCTTTTTGTCCTAATGTCAGTACAAAGAGCTAGGTGCGTTGATATGGAGAAAGTAGATGGCTGTTTATGCCATAGGTGATATTCAAGGCTGCTTTGACGAACTGCAGAAAATGCTGGAATTGGTAAAATTTGATCCAAAGAAAGATCAAGTTTGGCTTGCTGGCGACTTAGTCAACCGCGGACCAAAGTCAGCGGAAGTATTGCGTTTCGCAAAAGACCTTGGCCCACACGCTGTTAAGGTCGTATTGGGTAATCACGATCTTCATCTATTAGCCAATGCATGTGGTGTCACCAAGCATCAGCACCACTTAGATACCATGGACTCTGTTTTACAAGCACCGGATAGAGATGAGTTAATTGATTGGTTAAGACATCAACCTTTATTACATCACGATGCACAGTTAGGTTTCACCATGGTGCATGCCGGACTGCCATCAGACTGGACAATTAGCAAAGCCAAAAAGCGCGCAAAAGAAGTCGAGGAAGTGTTGCAAAGCGATGACTGGCCGAGTTTTTTCCAGAATATGTACGGCAATGAACCCGAACGCTGGTCGCCGAACCTGACAGGTTGGGCTCGCTTACGCTATATCACTAACTGTTTCACCCGCTTACGTTATTGCTATGATGATGGCCGGCTCGCGCTCAAATATAAAGGCAAGCCAAAGGATCGGCCAAACGGGCAAACAACTTGGTTTGACATGCCAAACCGAAAAAGCCGAACAGAACGCGTCGCTTTTGGACATTGGTCAACGCTAGGAACAGGTCAATATGGCCAAGCGTTTTCCTTAGACAGTGGTGCCGTCTGGGGCGAAAAGTTGACAGCATTGAGAGTCGACAAACAACCCTATGAATGGTTTATGGTTGATGCGCAAGACTACCCCTCAAAAGCGAAGTTAAAAGTAAGTTAGAGTAGTTCACGCTATAGCCGTGTTTCATCAGGCAGAAAACTCTTAAAAACAGTACAATAGAGTTTTTAATACTGTGGATAGTGTAAACCATGAGCAATATCACGACTTTTTCTGGTGATTTTTCAGCTAAAGATATGCGTGTAGGCATCGTTGCCGGCCGTTTTAATGACTTCATCGTTGAACATCTCATTTCTGGTGCCATTGATACACTTGTTCGCCATGGCGCGAGTGAAAAAGACATTGAATTGGCGCGTGTTCCGGGTGCAGTAGAAATTCCATTAGCCGTGCAGCGGATGGGAAAGACCGGAAAATACGATGCCATTATTGCACTCGGTGCCGTTATTCGTGGCGGAACACCACATTTTGACTTTGTCGCAGGTGAATGTTCAAAAGGCTTAGGTCAGCTAACATTACAGCTTGATATTCCGATTGCCTTCGGTGTTTTAACAGTCGATACCATTGAACAAGCGATTGAACGTGCAGGCACTAAAGCCGGTAATAAAGGGGCTGAAGCTGCGATGGGCACGATTGAGATGGTCAATGTCCTTCGTCAAATAGAGAGCGCAAAATAAATGTCAGCAGCTTTACCCCGTTCGCACGCCCGCCGTGCTGCTGTACAAGCCTTGTATCACGCCTTAGTCAATGAGCAAACAGCGATTTCTAAAGATGCATTAGCATTTGTATCAGCAGAAAACTCAGAAAAAATGGACCAAAAATACTTTATGTCTTTAGTCGAAGGCGTTTCAACAGAAATAGAGCAGCTAGATAGTGAGCTGGCCTATGCCGTTGATCGTTCTTTATCAGCCATTGATCCTGTCGAGAGCTCTGTTCTGCGTTTAGCCGTTTACGAATTTATGTATCGTCCAGAAATCCCATACCGTGTGGTGTTAAATGAAGCGGTCGAATTAGCCAAAGCATTCGGTGGCGAGAAAGGCCATAAATACGTCAATGGTGTGTTAGATAAAATGGGCTCTAAGCTACGTGCCGTTGAATATAAAGCAGCTAAAGCACAAAAAAAGACAAAATAGTTTCGGCGAGATGATATGTCTGAATTATCCGAATTCTCTCTTATAAAGAAGTATTTTGAGAACAGTACTGTGGAACGGGACGATGTATTGGTCGGCATTGGCGACGACTGTGCAATAGTACAAAGCAAAACCCATCAGCAAATTGCCATTTCAGTCGATACCTTAGTCGAAGGCATTCATTTTTTACCCAATACTGATCCAGAAAGTCTAGGCCATAAAAGCCTCGCGGTCAGTTTAAGTGACTTAGCAGCAATGGGGGCCACACCTGCGTGGTTTACGTTAGCTTTGACGTTACCAGAAGTGAATGCGGATTGGCTGGCCGGTTTTGCCAAGGGCTTAGCCAATTTAGCAACAGCACATAACATCGCATTAATCGGCGGTGATACCACGCGTGGCCCCCTAAGTATTACAATTCAAGTTCACGGACATGTTGATGCCGAGCGAGCGTTACGCCGTGATGGTGCCAAAGATGGGGATAGCATTTATGTGTCCGGCACATTGGGAGATGCAGGTGCAGGTTTAAAATTAAAACAATCTCACTTAAACAATAAATCAGGTAAACAAACAGACGTAACTTTTCTACAACAACGTCTAGATAAGCCAACACCTAGGATCGAACTAGGACAAAGTTTATTGGCCATAGCCCATTCTGCCATCGACATCTCAGATGGATTGATCGCCGATTTAAATCATATTTTAGAAAAAAGTAATCTAGGTGCCGAGATTAGCTTAGACGCATTACCAATATCGAACGAATTAGTGCGTGTTGTTGGCAGAGAAGAGGCTGAAATATTGGCCTTATATTCTGGCGATGATTATGAATTATGCTTTACGGTATTATCTGATAATGACAGCGAATTAGTTAAGAATATAAAAGAAACCTACACCAAAATAGGCACGATTACGGATGAAAATAAGATTATATTCATCAAGTCTGGACAAAAGATTAAATTAACAGGGGCAGGCTATGAACACTTCTCAAGCGAAGGTTAATTTTAGAGAGTTGATAAAAAGACCTGTTTGTTTCCTCGGCCTAGGTTTTGGCACAGGCTTAGCACCAAAAGCACCGGGCACATTTGGCACCATAGCCGCTATTCCTATCTACCTATTAATGCAAAATTTATCGTTGATGACGTATTTAGTGCTAACGGCTATTGCTTTTGTAGTGGGTATTTGGATCTGCCAACAATCAGCAGACTGGCTAGGAAAAGAGGATCCTTCAGCGGTTGTCTGGGATGAAATAGTCGGTTATCTTGTCACCATGATCGCAGCACCACAAGGGTGGCAATGGGTCGCGTTGGGTTTCGTGTTGTTTCGTTTCTTCGACATCCTAAAACCGTGGCCAATCAGCATAGCGGATAAAGAACTCCACGGCGGTTTTGGCATTATGTTAGATGATGTAATTGCCGGTATTTTTGCTGCTGGATGTATACAACTACTTTATCTTTACTAAGTGTAGTCACGGGCAAGGTTTTGACGATAAATCGGTGCCTTTGGCTAAACGAGCTCTACCAGAAATCGAAGTAATTAATCCTTTCTTATCGGCTTCACCTCGGTGGTCACAAAACAAAAATGTGCCATTAGAGCCGCCAACAGAAAATCCATTAGGATGATAAGCAATACGTGTTCTCGCACCAAATGAAATATTCATATCTGTAATGGCCTGCTGAACACGTAGAGTGGGTTCATTTGAATCTATTTTGTTATCTTCATTACTGTCGACAAAGACAACCCAACCATCATGCTAGTTAGCGCTGTCTTTGGTACAGGATCGCGTATCAGTCACTTTGACAGATAGTAACGCGTTGACCGGGCTTGATCGCTTCGCTCCGAGTCAGGGAAATGGCTGCCACGAGTCCATTATATTGCGTAACAAGCTTATTATCGGCAACTATGTTAGCAAGTCTAGGTGTCGCGATCGAGATGATGATACTGATAATGGCTAGTGTTATTAACAGTTCAACTAAGGTAAATCCTTTTACCTTGAGCATAATATGTCCTTATTTAGTTATATCAGCATCCTGTTGATATCAGAGCAATGAGCCCTAGCATTTTACCAACAGCCAGCGGTAGCTGGAGTTGTTGCACCTGTATTACTAATAGTCAGGTTTCCACAAGTATCATTATTTTGTCCGCCTGTGGCTTGGGCTGTTGCTGTCAGTGTATATGAAGTATCAGTGAGGTTACCTTGAGTGATCTGATAAAATGCTGTCCCGGTACGAGGAGACTGAGTAAATGGCAAGGCTACTGCACCGCCACCCCCTGTTCTATAACGGTTGTTCTCGGTATAGTACCTTTCCATGAAGCTGGCTAGTTCCATCAAGTCGCCTTGAGCCTCAGCACGATGAGTCTTTCTGACACTATCTTGATAAGAAGGGTAAGCAAGAGATGCTAAAATACCAATGATAGCAACAGCGATCAGAAGCTCAATTAGAGTGAAACCATTTTTAATCATCACTAAAGTCCTTTGCATCTATTAGCGTAATTGACGCCATGATTGACGGCCGAAGGGCTCTCCTGCTGATTCGAAAAAGACCTTTAATTTACCACTCGTACCACTAACATATTTGACTTCAGTGTCATTACCAGTCGATACAACACCTGGTGTTTTAATGATCCCGAGACCATCTTGTCTGATACCACTAAGATTAGATTCATCATCTCCATCAATGACACCATCACCATTAGTATCAAGGGTTGTTAATAAATCATCAGCATCGAAATCACCATCTTGATCGATATCAAACGGCGCATCATCTAAACGACGACCATTAACAGCATCTAATTCCATTAGCCAGCTCGAACCACCAAAACCACAAGGATTTGTCTCAGGAATGAGTGTTGCGAAGATAACACGTCCTCCTCGAAGAAGTGGCGCACTAACAACACGCTCACCTTCTGCCCCATTAAGCGGCGAAACAAGATCCATATACCAGCCGTCCTTAGTAGTGTAGTCAACAGGTGTTTCTGAAGTGGTTCTGACATCACCATGAAAGACGATGTCGCCATCATCATTTGTTATTGTAATCGGTGCTTCGAATTCTATGATTTGCTCTTGCAGGTTGGTCCTAGAATCAACAGCAAAACCGGAATCACGGATACCATAAAAAGTTTGGTTTTTAGGCGGTGTAGCAATAATTTGGTCGCTGACTTCAAAATATTTACCTGTACCAAAATAGATCATGACACCACCATCAGGGTGTTGCCCAACCTGAGGTTTAGCAGTAATAGGTTGATTGTTAGGTGTTGCGGCATCATCTTGGGCTGCGTATAAAGGTGAACCACTAAAAGCCAATTTCCATTGATTAGTATTACTTGGACTTACATCAAACTTCCACATATTGCCCTGCAAGTCACCTGCGTAGATAACGTCAACGATCCTATCACCATCGAGGTCAATAGGAATGGGGGTAGATAAACCATTGGGGCTAATACCACTACCAACACCAGTATCAATTTCTTTAATAATGGCACCCGTTTCGACATCGATGACAAACAAGACCGCTGTTTGACTCGTGCTCTGATACCCGTTGGCTATGATAGCTGCCCATTGGCCATTTTGCATCCTGACAACAGATGATTGCGGAAGGGTATAACCAAGATGGGCTTGGAAAGCGGTTAAATCAGATGCAAAAGGTGCTGTTGTAGTCGATATTTCCCATAATACATTTGACTCAGAAAAACTGTTAGGTGTAGTGACCTCCAAGGCAAAAAGGCTTTGACCACCTGCGCCAGTCGAACCAATTAAGACGGAATGCCAATTAGTATCAGAACTAAAATAAGCATCACTCACTTTTGGTGCGCCGTCGACAAAATAGGTGTGAGGAATACAACTTCCTTGGCCAGAGCAACCGTATAACGACGACGTTAGTAAATTTAATTTGCCAATAACAGCATCAGGTACATAAGCAAAAATCTCATTACCATTATCTGCATCTATAGCATGTAGCATGCCGTCATTAGCACCGAAATAAATGGTTGGTGTTCTACCGAGCTTTCCCTGCCTAAAGGTGGTATATGTGGACCCTTCAGTGCCTGGAAGTGCTGTATAACCAAAGTCCTCTACACGGCCAGAGAACCATGGATCAGAGTTAATGATATCGCCAAGGACAAAGTGATTTCCATCCGTGTCTATTCTCGATCTAAAAGGGCCACTAGAGTGCAGCTCTGTACCTTCATCGCCACGGATAAAATTAACCCGAGTTGAGCCTAAAGAGTCGACCACACTTAGGTGATCTGTATTCAGTAATGTTCTTTGGGCTGCATTTAATTTGCCCACTTCAGGGGCCATAATCGGGCCATACTTAAAGAGGATACCTGTTTCAGAGCCTGGGGTACTATCATAAGAAAATATTTTACGGGCCGATGGAGTAGGAATGAGATCACCTGCATCCCAAACTGCTGGATTTGGTACATCATCATCGGCATCAGCTAATGAGCCATCACTATCATCTAGGTCAAATGCTAATAACTCTCCTTTCCAGCCATTGGAGTCGAAACGGGCTTGATAAACTTTAGTATTACTATCGAGACGCGTTGAGTTGGTGGCAACACCGGAAGCTGAACTGGTGCGAGCTACAATTTCTTGGAAAGCTTTACCAACCTGTTCATCAAGTTTACCGGCGTTAGTGACTAGGAAATAACCATCTGGTGTACCATCACCATCACTATCCCATTCGTCAGTATCTAAAATTGTATCGTCACCTGTCGACATAGACCATTTGCTGGCATACCAAAGCGGGTCATGTTCAATAAAGCTGGCTGAAGGTGAAGAACCGACAGTGAAAGTTCTAGTTTGTGATGTGGTGGGGAGAAATGTACCATCATTCCAAACACCGCCCGGCAGCTGATTCGGTGGGGTGTCTAAGATATAATCGACATCATTATCTTCGCTAGTATCAAAGTCGCGTACTTCAAGATAAGTACCATCAGCTGTTGTACCAGAGATAACATAACCCATATGTTGGATGACACAACCCGCGGCATAAATCGAACTTAAGTCGACTGTAACTTGGTTAGCACCAGTGACTTCAACAGTATATTCGACAATCGCATCCATATCATGATCAGCACCTTGTTCTGCATCTTCATAGTTAATGCGGAATTTATATTTGGTGGCAGCAATGTCTTCTACATAAAAGTCAACAATAGTATTAGTGGGGGTATAATCGCCACCTGCGCCTAGACAACCGCCGACCGATTTTCCAAAGGGTGCAAGGGTCACAATTTGACCATTAACAGGCACTTCGATACGAGGAAGTGGAGAAGCCAGTACGATCGCTAACGTATCAATATTTTGATCATCTTGGGCAACACTGACATCGTTTTCTTGACCGAATAAGCCAAGACTACCTGCGTAGTAACCACCTAGTTTAGTAGGTTCTTCAGGTGCAATACCACGGATATTACTAAAACCAGTAACTGTTTTGGCTGAAGGCGTTCCATCGCTGACAGCGCCAGACTCACCGATGAATATATTTTCCGTGCCACCATATTCGCTAGCCCAAATGGTATCCGCTAATGTTGAGACATTTAGCCCCGTGACATCACCAGAAAAACTACTAAAGGCACTACCGGGAATTTGATCCGTATCATATGAAGCATTGACGTCGCTGATCACCATTTGAATTGGTTTGGCACAATAAGGGTAACCACCAGTAGCCGTGTCATATGGGTCTTTCCAGGCAGGTAAGGGCAAACCTAAAGTATTATCAGTACCAGTGCTAACACCAGTGGTGAAATCGCGGGTGCCCGCTCCTTTGCCAGAAAAGTAACGCAATACTTCGTACATTGTTTCAGCAACAGGGTTACCCCAGTTTTGTTGTTCCCCATTATTGGTAGGTCTGTCAAAAATGAAGGTATTAGTGCCTGTACTAGGTGTATGTGTGTAATTACTATAGTTGAAGTTAGCAATTCTCAGCTTATCGATAGTGTCGACAATACCGCTCACATTAGTAAAAATACCGGTGTCTAAATCAATCTCATCGCGAAAGGAGGCAATATTTTTGCGGAGTACACCACCTCGTAAATTGTTTGTATACGAACCGGTGAGTAAACCAAAAGCCATTAATTCGTCATCACCGTAGTGTTGCAAAATACCAATCGGCTTATAAGTCGTAGTAGTGCCATCACTGTAGGCTTTACAATTAGATTCTAATAAGCCGGAAACACAGGTTTGGACAAAGACATTGTAATCAGTGGGCGTAACACTTGGACCGCTTCCACCATTTTCAATGCGGTTACCTGCAACTGGACGTTCAATACTGACCCATTCCCAAATACGATGCGTTTCATTTTGTAATACGCGAAGAAGAGGGTTACCGTTTACAGACGTTAAGGTGGTATTCGCAAAGAGGTGTCTTGTGCCGCCGGTCGGGAGAGAAAGAGGTGCATATTGGCTAATATCATAACCATCAACAGCAACACTGGTATATTCTTTACCCCAACTATGGGCATCTTGTGGAATGAAGGCACGTTTTAATATTGTGTTAGATCTAGAGTCAGTTGACCTAAAGCCACCATAGAGTACTTTTCTTAGCGCATCCATGCGACTTGTGGTGACATAGTTTAAGAAGTCGCCACTCCAATTACCACTACATTGTTTGGTTAAAGCTGTACTGCTAGGGACAAAAATACCAGAGCTATAGTTATAACATTTGAACGAATCAAAATAACCATAGTAGTCAATAACGTCAGGCTTATAACGGAAATCAATTGTGCCATCCTCATCAAGATCAGAGGCGTCGTTATAGGCTTCATAATAAAGCTTATGATCTTTACCGATATTGAGCATGACAATGGGCGGAACGCCTGTTGTTAAAAACAGAGGGTATTGTGCAATAGACGTGGCTAAAGCGGTATGAGCGAAGAGAATATTTATCAGCATAACGAGTATGCCAATTTTAATATTCAGACTTTTCATCATAAATCTCCTTAAAACTCTTCTGTTACTCATCTTTTGTAGGTCGTCTGCAGCATAACTACAGCAGTAGCTGTACCACCAACAGCTTGACTAGTGACACGGTAGTAACGGTTTTCTAATGCCGTACCGACTTCTAAGCTACCGCTTTCAGATACAATAGGTTGCATTTCTTCAATGATGTAATTAGGCAAACCGGCGAGTAGCTTTGTACCACCAGAGCTATCTAAACTGCCGATATAGGCTCTCACTTGGCCTGCTTGGGTCCAATCAATTAGGTTCCAGCGTGCAGTACCTGTAATTGTAGGCTGATAAAGCCCTGCTGTAGCGCCATTAAAGATAGGTAGTGCAGCAGTATCTCTTAGGTAGTCTTCACCTGCTCTTAGTCCAGCCTCAGCCGATTGAAAGGCCATATTCCTATCTTTATAATTCCCCGCCATTTTCTCTTCTAGTATGGTTGTTTGCATACTATTAACAGCTAGTAAAGTCATAATGAGTAACATGATGAGACTGACAACGAGCGCTAGCCCTTGTTGTTTGTTTGGTAGCTGGCTATTTATCATCATTGGACCCTATTCCTAACGCCAATCGTAGAAGTGAAAACGCGTCTGATTCGTCGATCCGAAGTGTCAACAGCAGTACCATCGAAAGTAAGCGTTTGATTGCCAGTGGTGAGATTTTGTTCCTGAGTTTGAGCCAGTAAGCTAATTCTGGCACTAATGACTTGATTCCAGCCAGTACCTGCGCTGACAACATTCGCATCTTGATAATTATCAACGATATCATCACCATTGGTATCTAGGCCATAAACAACTTGCATATCCTCTATGCCCTCAATGAGCTCAATAGGATTGTTGGCATCTGCTCCAGCGTTGTTATTAAAGATCCAAAGGGCAGGATCACCATTATTACCGAGTCGTATGAAATAGGTTGCTGAGCTAAAGACTAATAATTCGGCATCAAAATCATAGCGTTTGGCCTCACCTACATCGCATTCGCCAGCTTGAGGCAAAGAAGCATAACGCTTACAAAAATGGTCGGCTTGGTTACCAGTAATGCCTGCAATAGCATCGGCAAAGACTTCTTCATTAGCCAGAGGACTATTCACGCTTACGCTTGAGGCACGAAAAATATGGGCATCTGTACAGTCGGAAATCATAAGCACATCACCGGGATCGATACTACAAGTATTGGGGTTGAATATTTTGACGTTGGCATTGGAACTATCAATATTACCAACTAGATTACCACCGCAGCTTTGGCCGCGTTGGACAGTAATCACATCGGTACCACCCACGACTGTGCCCAAGGAGGCGGGGAGAAGAGGAAACCAAGTCGTTGCTGTCTGGGCATTGCTCCCTGAGATAATGGTGTTTTCATCAATGATCGCAGGGAGGGGGGCATTTGCAATCGTAACAATGTTCATATCTTCAATAGCCCTGCAACCACTGAAGCCTGCTGAGCGAACATCTCTAGATAAAACTTCTAAAGCAAACCGGGCGTTATCTTGTAGTCTAGAGTGTGCATCTGTGACGTGATAGGCTTGTTTGTTGCTAATAAAAATTTGTATTACACCGGCCACAAGGATTAAACCAAGCACCATCGCAATCATTAGCTCGATCAATGTGAAGCCGTTTTTCTTGCTATTTAAACCATGAGTCATTTTGTTCATCATCGTTCTGTTCTCACAATAAAGCTTTGCGCGTTATTACCTTGAGTACCACGACTGTCATCCCATTGGACGGTGATTGTGACGATATCGCCATTAAGAGCAATAGAGCCATCTCCTATGGGTAGTTCACTAGCAAGGTTGGTCTTCCACGCGATTATATCTCTGTCCTTAAGCGCGGCACCCGAGCCTGGAACTAGTAAGGCTATCGTGTAATCAGCATCTGGGTTAAGTCGCATTCTGTCGATAATATCGTAAGCTGAGATGGTGGCAGTTGTTCTGTATTGGGCACTGTGATTATTTTTCAAACTGGTAGTTTGTAGAGCTGCCAGCCCTAATAAGCCGATTGCAAGGATAAAGATAGAAATAAGAATTTCCAACAGGGTAAAACCAGCTTGCTTAGAAAGAGGAGCGTTATATTTAGTCATAAGTTTTAAGGGCAACTCGCCAAATCTCCCGCGTTTGCAGTGCGAACTCTACCTGAGTTTGATATGACCAATCCTTTCGCAGAAGCAAGACCTCTGCTATCACAAAGTCGGAATGTATCATTACCGCCAGTATAGAAACCAGTAGGGTCGTAGGTGACACTGTTTGAACCCGACACAAAAATTAACGTTGTCCCTGGCGTTAAGCCATTGACAACACGAAGAATAGTTTCTCCGGAATCTAGGCTGCCATCTCCATCAATATCATCAAACACAAGCCAGCCATCGTGCCAGTTGGCCGTTGCCACACAATTTACAGAGTCGTTACTTTTACATAATGTAGCAGGGGTGCCACGTTTAATGGCTTCACTCCTAGTTAAATTGAGGGAGGCAGACAATGAGTTTATTTCTGTGGTTAATCGATTATCTTGAATAATATCTCTAAAACTGGGGGCAGCAATAGACAATAAAATGGCCGCGACAACGAGCGTAATCATTAACTCGATGATTGAGAATCCGTCCATTTTAGTATTGATATACATGTTTTCAGACATAGACCTCAAGGGTGGTTATAGTTACTCTCGATAATATGCCTCCATTACAGAGCATGTAAAGTTATGGTAAGCATAAGTGTGAACCTGCTCACGCTTATAAGAATTTTCTACTATCGAAAACTTATCGCTATTACTTGCAACTTTACTTCGCATCAATGTTATGGCATTTGCTATGAAACAGTCATTTTCAAGTCATAGTTTAATGTTTAATGCCTAATCCCTGAATGTAACTTAAATTATATTTTGGAAATTCTAAAGATTAGGGAATTAAGATTTCGATGAGACAGCTGCTTTTCCACCATCAAAGCACAGTAGACATTTGCCATGGCAGCTTACATTTCGAACAATACCGTTGGAATTTTTATCAATAGTGAGTCTTGCGTGGCCAGTATTACTGATAATTAATCTTCTGGCCTGTTAGTTCCTAGGTTATTGCAGAAGCAAAAAATGCAAAGAGTAATTAAATACCAAAATTTTGTTCAAAAAGGTCCTGGAATTCAGCTAAGGAAAACCGATGATTCTGAGTCCCATGATGTGCGATTTTAATCGCACCCATTAACGAAGCAATGCGGCCTGTTGTTTCCCAATCTTTACCATGGATAATGCCGTGAATAAGCCCAGCACGATACGCATCACCACAGCCTGTTGGGTCGGCTAAGCGTTCTGCCTTGGCACAAGGGATATCAAGACGCTTGCCATTAGTATAGACATAGGAGCCTTCACTGCCGCGAGTGATAATGAGTGCATCAACATATTTAACAATATCTTCAGCCGATAATTCAGTTCGATCTTGGAAGAGCTGTGCCTCATAGTCATTGAGGGCAATGTAAGTTGCTTGTTCAGCAAATTGAATCAATTCTTCACCATTAAACATCGGCAAGCCTTGGCCTGGATCAAAAATGAACGGAATATTGGCATCGGCGAGTTGTTGTGCATGTTGGATCATGCCATCTCGGCCATCAGGGGCGACGATAGCAAGTTTGATGTTTTTAGCCTCTGAGGTAGTTGTTTCGTGTGCTAAGTTCATTGCACCGGGATGAAAAGCGGTAATTTGGTTATCATCCATATCAGTGGTGATAAAGGCTTGAGCCGTATATTGCCCATCCTTAACCTTGACGTGTTGACGAGAAATGGCATGTTTATCCATCCAATCAGCATAAGGCCCAAAATCATTACCTACCGCGCCCATGGCTAAAGGTTCATCACCCAGCAGTTTTAGGTTATAGGCAATATTACCGGCACAGCCACCGAATTCACGACGCAGTTCAGGGACAAGGAAGGCCACATTAAGCATATGGACCTTATCTGGCAAAATGTGGTTTTTAAATTGGTCTGGAAATACCATAATGGTATCGTAGGCGAATGAACCACAGATGAGCGCTGACATGTTTTATCCTTGTTTTTCGGTATTAAGTTGAGATTGGTCGACAGTAATAGCCAATTTTCCTGCTAAGAAAGCTTGTAAATGATGCCCGACGATTTCATGTCGCCAACCGTGTAATAAGCTAACGTCAGGATCACCTGACACAACGCGTTCGATATCTTTACGAGAGGCAACGGCAGTAGGGGCAATCGCTTGCTCATCACAAAATTTACGCAATAATGCCATCATGGCATCGACGGTCGCATCTTGTTGTGTCGTTAAAAATAACGGTTTTTTAACAGTAGGCCAGTCTTCTTTCGGAATACTTTTTGCTGCTGCTATATGTTCAATAATTGTCTTACCGTGGCGGTCAATTGTGCCAGATTCTAAGCCACGAATGACCCCAAGTTTCTGTGTTGACTCTGGGGCTAACTTGGCTAAGTCAAGCATCACTTCATCTTTCAAAATCCAACGGCGAGGGCGGTTACTGTTAATCGCGCGCGTTTCTCGCCATTCAGCCAATTTTTGTAAAATCGCGAGTTGAACGCCTTTGAGTCGACCAGCGCCTTTAATCTTTTTCCAGATAGTGACCGGGTTAGGCTCATAGGTACTGACATTAGTGAGATAGTCAAAATCGTCATCTAACCAATGGCGCCGGCTTTTGTCTTCAAGCTCTGTTACTAATAAATGATAAACATCGCGCAGATACCGCACATCATCAGCAGCATATTCAATCTGACCTGCATCAAGCGGCCGTTTTGACCAATCTGTGCGTGAGTGTGCTTTATCCAGTTCGACATTGATACATTGGTTGACCAAATTGCCGTAGCCAATTTGATCGCCATAGCCTAAAACAGTAGCAGCAATCTGTGTATCAAACACATTCGAAGGCAATGCATCACGGAGGGTATAAAACAGTTCTAGATCCTGCCGAGCAGCATGAAAAACGGCAGTAATATCCGGGTTATAAATTAAGTCGAGCAGGGGATCGAGGTTGTCGATAGCCAAAGGGTCAATACACACGATTTCGTCAGCGGTGCCCACTTGAATTAAGCAAAGTTGTGAATAGTAAGTGCGTTCACGTAAAAATTCAGTATCGACCGTCATCCACGTTGTATCAGTAATACGCTGACAAAAAGCAATGAGGTCAGTTTCGGTATCAATAAATTGAACAGTCATAAAGGCACTATTATTAAGAAACAGGCAGTATAGCCGTTTTTAAGCGAAGATCGGAACTTAACCTTTGTTATATGAACGAAGGTGTTAAAGCTGTTCTAATAAAGACTGAATAGTCTTGGCATCGAAAGGCCAGTTTAATTCTATTACGTTACTTAACGCCACGACAGGAATAGTTAAGCCATATTTTTCCATTAAAGCGGGGCTAGACTGAATGTCGATAACAGTGACAGTCAAACTGAGACTTGTTAGCAATTGATAAGCTAAATCACATAAGTGGCAATCGGGCTTAGAGTAGAGCGTAAAGGAGTTCACGACTCTAATAAGCGCGGCATTAAGTCAACAAAATTGCAGGGACGATGACGGGCATCTAACTGATCTTTTAAGATCTCATCCCAGCCAGTTTTACAGGCGCCAGATGAGCCCGGCAGACAAAAGATAAAGGTACCATTGGCCACACCAGCAATGGCGCGAGATTGGACTGTTGATGTCCGAATCACATCATATGATAGCTGGCGGAATAGCTCACCAAACCCCTCGATCTCTTTATCAAAAAGGACTTTTACAGCTTCTGGCGTACCATCCCGGCCTGTTAAGCCTGTTCCGCCGGTGGTTATAATAGCTTGAATATCGGGCTCAGCAATCCACTGCGATAACTGAGCGCGAATCGCATACTTATCATCGCGAACAATGGTTTGATCAGCAATATGATGATTTTCAGCTTCAACGCGATCACGGAGAACTTTTCCTGAGGTATCATCCTCTATAGTGCGTGTATCTGAAATAGTCAGTAGCGCAATGTTGACTGGAATAAATTGACGATCCATAAATGTAGTCTCTAAATGTTCAGTATGCGTTCATTGATATTAGAGCAGTATAAGGACCAACAGACTAATGGTCTATATAAAAAGGGAACAGTAATGAAAAAAGCATTAATCGTGGGTTTAATTGCCGTGAGTTTAACCTCTTGTGCGACGAATGATCCGAATCAACGTGCTAAATACGGTGCCGCAGCAGGTGCTGTTGCAGGTGCACTATTAGGTCATTCTGTTGAAAACAATAAGAAAGGTGTCCTTATCGGTGCCGCTGTCGGTGCTTTAGCCGGTGCTGGTGTTGGTAACTATATGGATAAACAGCAGCAAGAGATGGAAGCCGCGCTTGCAGCCGAAAGTGCACACCATGCGATAGAAATTGAGCGTTTGCAAAATGAAACGTTAAAAATAGATATTGCTAGCGAGGTGTCGTTTGATTTTGGCAGTGCTGCTCTTAAAACTGCTTTCACACCAACATTAGAAAAAGTGGCCAATATCCTCCAACGCTATCCAAACACAGTGATTCATGTTGTAGGTCACACAGACAGAGTCGGTTCAGAAAGTTACAATATGAAATTGTCACAAAACCGAGCTGAATCGGTTGCGGGTTATTTTGCAGCACGAGGTGTAATGAGAGATCGTCTTGTTGCAACGGGTCGTGGTGAAGCAGAACCTAGAGCAACCAATGAAACTGAAGCCGGCCGCCAACTTAACCGCCGAGTAGAAATTTATGTCAAACCCATCGTCCAAGGCCAAGAGTCAAACGCATACCAAACGCCGTAAGACTCAAAAGCCTGACAAACGAAATGACAGCCAAAATCATTTCATTTTTGGTTTGCATGCGATACAGGCAGCCCTTGAGCTGCCTGTGACGCGAATCACCGAAATCTGGCTTGCTGATGAACGCCATGATGGTCGAATAGAAGATATCATTACTGCAGCAAAAGCACATGATATTGTGCCGAACAAAATAACAAAATCAGAGCTAGACGACATGATGCCTGATGCCCGTCACCAAGGTGGCATCGCCAAGTGTAGTCCGCTTAAAGAAGTCACAGAAACAGACCTTCTCAAACTCGTCGATGACTTAATCGATAATGGCACGGCGCCATTATTGCTTATCTTAGATGGCGTGCAAGATCCGCATAATTTAGGTGCTTGCCTACGAACAGCAGAAGCCGCTGGTGCCCATGCGGTCATCGCACCGAAAGATCGCGCATCGGGTTTGACGGCAACAGCAATGAAAGTCTCAAGTGGTTCAGCAGAGCGTTTACCTTTTGTCCAAGTGACTAATCTTGCTCGAGTTTTGCGCGAATTGCAGCAAACAGGCGTTTGGTTAGTCGGGACATCAGGTGACAGCGAGTCGACATTATATGACGTTGATTTAAAAGGCCCAATGGCAATTGTTTTAGGTGCAGAAGGCCGTGGTATCAGACGCTTGACCAGAGAGCATTGCGACCAAGTGGTTCATATCCCGATGCAAGGAAGTGCTGAAAGTCTCAATGTTTCGGTTGCGGCAGGCGTCTGTCTATTTGAAGTAGCACGTCAAAGAGGCTTGTGATCTCATAGCAAAATAACGTAAGATAGTAGATTACCCTAAAGTGGGTAATCCTCCTTGTCCTGAGTCGTTGACTTTAGGGCTGTTTAAACCGTAAGGAGCTCAAATGAGACATTACGAAATAGTGTTTCTGGTCCACCCTGATCAGAGCGAACAAGTACCGGCCATGATTGAAAAATATCAACAGACTCTCACCAGTGAAGGTGGTCAAGTTCACCGTCTAGAAGACTGGGGACGTCGTCAATTAGCTTACCCAATCAACAAAGTGCATAAAGCACATTACGTGTTGATGAATGTCGAATGTGACGTTGCACAGCTCGAAGAAGTCACGACTGCTTTCCGTTTTAATGATGCGGTGATTCGTCACCTTGTTGTGAGCATGGACAGTGCTGAGACTGAACAATCACCAATGTTGCGTAAAGACGATGACGATAATAAGTCTCGTAACCGCGATCACGCAGGAGCATAAACATGGCCCGCTTTTTTAGACGTAGAAGATTTTGTCGTTTCACTGCCGAAGGCGTGAAGCAAATCGATTATAAAGATGTCAATTTGTTAAAAAATTACATTACAGAAACAGGTAAAATTGTACCTAGCCGTATCACTGGAACAAAAGCGCGTTACCAACGTCAGCTTTCAACTTGTGTTAAACGTGCACGTTTCTTGGCTTTAATCCCTTACTGCGATATGCATAAGTAAGTAGGATTTAACCAAAACATCGAACAAAATAGGGTTAACGAATAATGCTCACTGGACTTGCAAACCTTTCAATGCAAGGACGTTGGCAAGCTGCAATGGTTATTGCAGTGATGTCGTTAATGGCATTGGCGATACCACCGGTGAGTTATTTGGCCAGTGGCATCATTGCTCTCGGTACATTGCGTGCTGGGCCAAAAGAAGGCATAACAGTCGTTGCAATAGCAACTATAGTGTTTGCAATTGCAGCCACATTTTTGCTAAATCAACCGCATATAACGGGATTGTTTTTAATTTCAAGTTGGTTGCCAGTCTATGGCGTTACCTTGATATTTGGCTACACCCGGTCACTGGCAGTCAGTTTGCTCGTGACGGCAGGAATAGGCCTATTGCTGGTGGTCGGGGCATACATAGTATTACCTGATCCTGCAGCATGGTGGTTACAAATGGTGGGGCCATTCGTGGAAATGCTACAAGCAAAACCCGATTGGCAACTAGAGCAGGCAGAGACAGAATCATTTGTAGCAGCCTTGTCGAGCATGATGACAGGGTTAATTTTTGCCGGTTTGTTTACCAACGTTGTGTTGGGGCTATTGCTTGGCAGAGCATGGCAAGCGGACCTCTATAACCAGGGTGGCTTTACTGAAGAGTTTCAGCAGCTACAACTGGGAAAAGGTCCAGCAATAATAACGGTAGCGGTGGCATTAAGTGCATTACTACCGGGTGCAGGGTTTGCGATAATGCAAGACTGCTTACCCGTATTATTGGTGTTATTTGCTGTACAAGGCGTTGCGGTAGTACATGCCTTGGTCAGATTGCAACAAAAGCACAAAGCTTGGTTGATAGTGATGTATATATTGCTGCTAATTATGATGCCTCAAATGGTGTTTTTATTAGCGTTAATAGGTGTTTTGGAACAGTGGTTTAACTTTCGTCAACGTTCAGTTGAACACGGCGAGTGAATTTTAAAGCAGTGAAAATACTGCGAAAGAGGATAGAAAAATGCAAGTCATTTTACTAGAAAAAATGCAGAAGTTAGGTAACTTGGGCGATGAAGTTAATGTCAAAGCTGGTTTTGGCCGTAATTTTTTAGTGCCTAATGGTAAAGCTTTACCTGCAAATAAAAGAAACAGAGAAGTCTTTGAAGGACGTCGTGCAGACTTAGAAGCGGCAGCCGCTAAATTGTTAGGCGCAGCAGAACAACGCCAACAAAAACTAGTTGCAGCTGGTGAAGTCAACATCATGGCCAATGCGGGTATCGAAGGTAAATTGTTTGGTTCAATTGGCGCGAGCGATATTGCGGATACATTGAATGCACAGGGCGCTGAGATTGATCGCAACGAAGTCCGTTTACCAACAGGCCCATTACGTCATACCGGTGAATACAACATTGATGTTCAATTACACTCTGATGTTGTTGTGACGGTTAAAGTTAACATCTCATCAGAAGCGCAACTTCAAGCACAAGCTGAAGCGGCAGAAGCTGATAAAGCAAGAGCCGTTGCTTTAGAAGAGCAAGAAGCGATTGCTAAAGCACAAGAAGAAGCGTAAAAAAGAAGTTCTGTTAGCACCGTAGTCGTTCTACGGTGCTAATAAATTAATGCCCATTGATGACTTAGTTTTTAAGTCAAATGATGGACACGTGATTGTTCTGTGTAATGGTGAGGGTGGTGAAGCACTGTGGAAGATTTAAGTTATCTTGACTCCTATAAAGATACTGCCACAGAGGCACTAAAGGTACCGCCACATTCTATTGAAGCCGAGCAGTCAGTATTGGGCGGACTTCTGTTAGACAATGAAAGCTGGGAAAAAACAGCTGACCTGCTTGTCGAACACGATTTTTATCGCCGAGATCATCAACTGATCTTCCGAGGCATTGCGGCTTTATTCGAACTGTCTCAACCCGTTGATGTGATTACCTTAGGGGAATATCACGATAAACGTGGTGAACTCGATCAAGTAGGCGAATTAGCTTACTTAGGCATGCTCTCTCGCAATACCCCCAGTTCTGCTAATATCGTTGCCTATGCATCGATTGTCAGAGAACGTTCCATTCTGCGACAGTTAATTGCTGTTGGCACCACGATTTCCAATGCGGCTTTTAATCCAGAAGGCAGAACCAGCGAAGAAATGCTGGATCATGCTGAAGGACAAGTATTTGAAATAGCTGAGAAGGGTGCAAAAAGAGCAGGTGGGTTTGTTCAAGTAAAAGAAGTTTTGAGTAAGGTCGTTGACCGCATTGATACCTTGTTTGAACAAGATAGCCCGATTACTGGCTTATCTACCGGCTTTACTGATTTTGATGAACAAACCTCAGGTTTACAACCTGCCGATTTAGTGATCGTTGCCGGCCGGCCATCCATGGGTAAAACGACCTTTGCAATGAATTTAGCTGAGAATGCAGCGATTAAGAGCAAGGAACCGGTTGCGGTTTTCAGTATGGAAATGCCAGCAGATGCCCTAGCAATGCGGATGCTATCGTCATTAGGACAAATTGATCAGCATCGTCTACGAACGGGTAAATTAAACGATGATGACTGGCCAAGACTGACCTCTGCCATCGCCTTACTCAATGAAGCCCCCCTGTTTATTGATGATACACCGGCATTAACGGTGACAGAGTTACGTGCTAGAGCGCGCCGCTTAAAGCGTGAGCATGGCTTAAGCATGATCGTGATCGATTATATTCAATTAATGCAGGGCAGTGGCAAGAACAACGAAAACAGGACAACAGAAGTATCCGAGATTTCTCGTTCATTGAAAGCCTTAGCTAAAGAATTAGAAGTGCCTGTGATCGCCTTATCACAGTTAAATCGTAGCCTAGAGCAACGCCCAAACAAGCGCCCGATCATGTCGGATTTACGTGAGTCTGGTGCGATCGAGCAAGATGCCGATTTAATTGTCTTTATTTATCGTGATGAAGTGTATAACGAAGATTCGCCAGAAAAAGGCAAAGCAGAAATTATTATTAGTAAGCAACGTAATGGCCCAATTGGGACGGTTGCATTGACCTTCCAAGGTAAATATACCCGGTTTGAGAACTTTGCCTTTAATAATTATGATGATTACGGTGGCAATGATAATAGTGCTAGTAATATTGGTTTCAGCGGGTAATAAGTGTCGTGCGTATGTACCCGGTCGCAGAGATTGATCTCGCAGCACTAAAGCATAACTTCCGAAGGGTGAAAGAGACTGCCCCGAACAGTAAGGTAATGTCAGTCATTAAAGCCAATGCTTATGGCCATGGCGATATTGAAGTTGCCAAAGCTTTGCTCGACAGCGATGCGTTTGCCGTAGCGCGGCTTTCAGAAGCTATCCGATTACGAAACGCCGGTATAGGCAAGCCGATTGTGCTACTAGAAGGGATCCATTCGCCCGACGAATGCCAACAAGCATCGGAATATGGATTATCAGCTGTCTTTCACAATGAACAACAGATTGCCTACTTATCAGCACTGACCTTAATCAAGCCATTACAGTTTTGTTGGGTAATGATTGAAACGGGCATGCACCGCTTGGGCTTTGCACCGGATAAAGTAGCCGACGCAATAACAACATTAACAAACTCCAACAATATTGCTGGTGATATAGGCTTAATGAGCCATTTTGCCAATGCCGACACCCTTAATGATGACCGCAATGGCAAACAGCTAGCCGTCATGACCAAAGTTATGTCTGAACATCTCGGGCCAATCAGCATGGCAAATTCAGCTGCGATTATGTCATTGCCGACGAGTCATCAACATTGGGTACGTCCAGGCCTGATGCTTTATGGTGTATCGCCACTGAATAAAAAAACAGCACAATCACTAAACCTAAAATCAGTGATGCAGCTCAAAGCACAGCTTATTGCCATCGAGCAACTTCAACGTGGCGAGCAAGTGGGCTATGGCGGTACGTGGCAGGCTGATAAACTAACGCGAATTGGCACAGTGAATATAGGTTATGGTGATGGTTACAGCCGTTTACTATCAAACGCCGGCCAAGTCAGTATTCAAAATCAAATTGCCCCAGTCTTGGGGCGGGTGTCAATGGATATGATCTGCGTTGATTTGTCAGGAATTGACAAAGCCGAAATAGGGGATGAAGTGATTCTGTGGGGGGGTGGAAGCAACCCCGTCGAGCAGGTCGCCAAACAAGCTAAAACCATTTCTTATGAATTACTTTGCCAGCTCAATCAACGGGTGATAAGGGATTTCCATGGCTAAAATAAAACGGGTCTATAGTTGTAAAGAATGTGGTACACAAACCCCGCAGTGGGCAGGTCAATGTGGCGAATGTGGTGGCTGGAATAGTCTAACAGAAGAGATTCAAACACCTTCTTCGCCAACAAGCCAAGCAACAATCAGTCGTCATGCCAGCTATGCAGGTGAACAAAAGGGCCAAGTTCAAACTTTAAGCGAAGTCACATCGGAACAAGCTGTCCGTTGGACAACTGGTTTGCCGGAATTAGATCGGGTATTGGGTGGCGGTTTAGTCACGGGCTCAGTGGTCTTAATTGGGGGCGATCCAGGTATCGGTAAGTCAACCTTACTATTACAAGCGATGGCCATGATGGCCAAAACCAGTGGCGTCAGTCCTTTATATGTGAGTGGTGAAGAATCACTACAACAGATTAGATTGCGCGCCGAGCGATTACAGTTCGAAAATGTACCATTAGATTTACTGGCTGAAACCCATGCCGAACAAATGGTTGCAACGGCTAAAACATTGAAACCGCAAGTAATGGTGGTAGATTCAATTCAAACCGTATTCACTGAATTACTACAATCAGCACCGGGCACAGTGGCTCAAGTACGAGAAAGTGCCGCACAATTAGTCCGTTTTGCTAAATCGAGTGGCACAACGATGATTCTAGTAGGCCATGTCACAAAGCAAGGCGCGCTCGCAGGGCCACGTGTATTGGAACATATGGTCGACACGGTGTTGTATTTCGAAGGCGACTCATCAACGCGATTCCGTATTTTACGGGCAGTGAAAAATCGCTTTGGCGCTATCAATGAATTAGGCGTGTTTGGCATGACCGAGCTCGGCTTAAAAGAAGTCAGCAACCCGTCAGCAATTTTCTTATCACGTGGTCAAGAAGATCTGGCAGGCAGCGTCGTGACAGTGATTCGAGAAGGCAGCCGCCCCATGTTGGTTGAAGTGCAGGCCTTAGTAGATGAGAGTCCACTAGGAAATCCAAGGCGTGTGTCTGTGGGTTTAGACCAAAACAGACTAGCGATGTTATTGGCTATTCTACATCGCCACGGCGGTATTACGTGTAATGATCAAGATGTATTTATCAATGTTGTTGGTGGCGTTAAACTCAGTGAAACGGGGGCAGACCTTGCCGTATTAGCCGCTGTATTATCCAGCTTAAGAAATAAACCCATACCACGTGATTTGATTATTTTTGGTGAGGTGGGTTTAACAGGCGAGATTCGGCCAGTTCAAGCCGGAGAAGAACGGATCAGTGATGCTGCGAAACATGGTTTTAAACATGCCATTGTGCCAACGGCCAATGCACCACGTAAAGCGATAAAAGGGATTAAGGTTGTAGCAGTACAACATCTTTCAGAAGCGATTGATGCATTTAAGTAAGCTGGGCGACATAACGTCCGTTGCAGGTTTTTAGCATCAAAATTATTGCGCAGTGAGGGTTGATAGCTCTCGGTGTAACAACGATTCATCCCCTAAGTTAAGTGAGATCAAACGTTTTAGATGCATCATACTGTCTAAATCAAGTTGCTGAGATTCAAAACCTACCCGTTGTCCATCAATATGTGCGACGGTACTGCTCACCTTTATCACCACCTGAGCATCGTCCAAAATCAAGTCAATATCGTAAGACATTCCAATCTGGCCGGTCCAATCGGCGGGCTTTTCTATTAATAACCCTTTTAATGACACATCTATCACTGCGCAATTAAGATATAACCCGCCTTGCTGATCATTGACGTGGGCATGAACATCAAAGGGAATCCGGCTAAATTGTCGTTTTTTCATGATGATGACTATCTGTCATGGTTAGCTCCGTGATAAATTAGCTTGGTATTATATTTGATTATAAGGAGTAGGGAATGTTGTGGGTCAAAGCCTTTCACATTATCTCTGTCGTGACTTGGTTTGCCGCTTTGTTCTATTTGCCGCGCTTATTTGTCTATCATGCGATGAGTGAAGATGAGGTGAGTAACGCTCGGTTTAAAATAATGGAGCGTAAGTTATATCGCGGTATTATGACACCGAGCGCCATTATTGCTTTGGTACTTGGGATTTGGCTGATGGGTTTTTATCAGCTAGAAGCACTAATGAGTATGGGCTGGCTGCATGCGAAACTGGCTTTAGTCATAGCCCTTTTTTTTTATCATGGCAAGTGCGGCAGAATCATACAAGCGTTTGCCATCAACGATAATCAGCGTTCTCATGTTTACTATCGTTGGTTCAATGAATTACCGGTGCTAATTTTAATTGCCGTCGTAATTTTGGCTGTTGTTAAACCTTTCTAGTCTGCATATTCGAAGATTTTAACAACGCGTTGTACGCCGGCCGAATTAGAGACAATATGAACAGTTCGTTGGGCTTCTGAATGCGTCACAATACCCATTAAATAAACGATACCGTGTTCTGTTACAACCTTGATAAAGAATGGGTCTAGGCCTTCATCAGCCGTTATTTTTGCTTTCACCTTAGAGGTAATCCAAGTATCACTACTACGTGATGGGAGTGCGCTGGGTGCCGCGATAATTAATTCATTGTGGATGGTACGGACTTTTGGGGTGGAGCGAACAAGGTCATAAATTTGTTGTTTAAGCTGTTCGGTTAAGGCTTCACCGGTCAATAAAACCGTGCCGTTATAGCTTGTGACATTGACGTGGCTTTGATTATAAATCGCCTTATTTCTAAAAATGGCGCTGGCTGCCTTGAATTCAATACCTTGGTCATCAATCACAGAGCCGGTGGTACGCCGGTCATGGGCAAGTGATGCGCCTGTTGCAGCGCCGGTAATGACAGCAGTGGCGCAACCTTGTAACAAAACAAGAGGAAGCAGTATAAATAGAGCAAATTTCGATTTTGACATGACAAGATCCTAATCAATGATGGGCTTATTATCGCTGTATGAGACACTTTTAGCTAGCGTTAGTTAGTTGAAATGCATCTTTTACCCAATTGATCTTAAAGTCATTACTCACAGGGGTTATCCCTATAACATCGAAGCGGTAAGCAGGGTATTGCCGCACATTTTGTTGAAGATAATACTGGACCGTCTTAATAAGCCTTTGCTGCTTTTGGTGGGTAACGCTTTCTAAAGCACTGCCGAACTGAGCCGATTGTCGTAAGCGGACTTCAATAAAAACTAGTGTAGAGTCATCCTGCATAATGAGGTCTATCTCATCACCGCGTTGACGGAAATTCCGAGTGACGAGCTTTAAACCCAGTTTCTGAAGATAATTGAGGGCTTGCTGCTCACCTTCATCTCCAATTGATTCTATGGTGACCATTACTCTGCTGTGGGCGTAGCCAATAACCGGATTTTGCCATCAGAAAAGGTACCCCAATTCAGTTGACGGTTAACATAACCATTATCATCAATCGACAAAGCGCCAGTCGCGCCTTGGAAGCTGAGCGTAGGTGAATGACTTAAACGGTTAAGTTCTCTGCTTAAACGATAGGCATCAGCACCCAACGCATATAAACGTAATAAACGCTCGAAGGAAGCAGAACGTTGCTGAATGAGTGCTTGATAGGTGTAATCTTCTCGTGCCAATGCGGGAAAAGCCCATGGAATATCATTGATAAATAAGCCGTTTAAATCAATGTCTTGTTGGGTGTTTTCACGGCCAGAATAGGCATGAGACGTTGTAATGATTGGCAACAGTCCCGAACGGTGATATTTAAATTGCGGCACCAATTGCCGTGCTTTATTGGGCCGTGCAGCTAAGAAAATCAAGTCAAGGTCATGTCGGCGGCGCGGCTCAAATTCAGCTGGGATGCCAAGAGTCTGACTTACTTTTTTATATCGCTGTTCACTCGCAGATAGGCCCAATAGCGGCGTAATGACATCAGCATAATCATGTTCAGCCTCATTATAAGTGGCTTGGCTTAGCAATACGCCACCTTGACTCATCCATTGTGCTTCAAATGCCGCCGCGATACGTTGTCCCCAAGCAGCTTCTGGCGCCACAATAACGGCACGGCGGTAGCCCATTGCCATGGCATTTTTAGCGGCTGAAATAGCATCATCTTCTGGCGCAAGACCAAATTGATACAAATTGGCTTTTTGCTGAAATCCCGATAAGCGGTTTAGGGCTAAAACAGGAATCGGCAATTGACTTAATTGGGCTAGGGTTTGAATAGATTCTTTATCTAAAGGCCCAATAACGAGCCCGGCATTAAGGTTAATCGCTTGCTGATAGGCATCTTGGATACTTAAGCCCGAGACACTGTCCGTCTGGGTTTCAATAAAGTGTAATTTCGTCTCTGAGTTTTCAGCATAATGTGCGGCCGAAATACCTTCTCGAATGGCTCTCGAGACTTCAGCATAGGGCCCTGATGCTGGCAACAAGATAGCAATATGATCGAGTTGTGCTGGCAATATCGTACCTGTCGTTTCGATTTCTTGTTGATAAATAGAAGGCAAAGCAGCGTGGTTCGGGTAGTTACGCTGCCAATTTTCCAAGGCGACAATTAAAACGCTAGGGTTATTTTGATAGGTTTTGATAATGTGAGCCAATGCGAACCAACCGCTATCGGTGGCAGGCGGAAAGCCGGGATTAAATAAATCCAGCGCTTCCGGTGTCAGCATCATTAAGGCTTGCCAGAGTTGCTGTTGGTTTAATTCACGCTCGCTATCAGGCAATAAATTATCCAATTGGATATGGCTATTGGCCATTTCAAGCCAGTTTTCACTGACTTGATAGGCCTGAATGCGTGTTCGAAACAAGGTACGTTGTTGTCTTGCGGTTAATTGATCCGCACGATAAGGGTCTAATAAAGCAAGGGCCTGTGATGCGTTCAGATTTTGTCTGGCGAGATTGGCTTCTAAAATCGCAATATCAAAAGAAAGCAGGGGTGTTAATTGTTCGCGATCGATTTTAGCCAAAGTGGCACGGGCCTGTTCCATTTGGCCTAATTGCCAGTAGGCTGATGCAGCTTGAATAAATAACCGTGTCCGATGCGTGCCACCACTTGATTCAGCCAAGGCCTCATATTGCTGTGCCGCGCTAGAGTAATCCCCTGACTGCACGGCAATGCGCGCTTGTGATTCGGCTTCGACATTGGGTACGGTCAAAGGGCTGAGAGACTGACAACCATTTAGGGTAAGGGATAGCGCCACAATGGTGGCTAAATAAAATCGCGATAGCATCATATTGATAACAAGAGTATTTTTATAATAATGAAAAAGAGTTTACCTGTTCGCGTATATTACGACCAGAACTGAATAAGCAAACCAAGGCCATTGCCCTGTGACAATAATAAAATCAACAACAACAGCAGAAGAAGCAAGTCTTTATATTGTTGCCACACCTATTGGCAATTTAGCCGATCTTTCTCCTCGTGCGGTTGAGGTGTTGCAAGAGGTTGATGTGATCGCGGCAGAAGATACCCGCCATAGTGGACATCTGTTTCAGCATTACGCCATTAAAACCCCCAGTGTTTCATTACATGAACATAATGAACAGCAGCGAAGCGAAGTCCTATTAACGCGCTTGCAAAAGGGCGAATCAGTTGCATTGATTAGCGATGCAGGGACACCTTTGATCAGCGACCCCGGTTATCGACTGGTGTCATTAGTCAGAGATCACAATATAAAAGTCGTGCCGATTCCCGGCAGTTGTGCCCTGATTACCGCTTTATCGGCATCAGGCTTACCATCGGATAAATTCAGTTTTGAAGGTTTTCTACCAGCGAAGGCCGGCACAAAAAGGCAAGTATTAGACAGCTTGAAAAATGACGTAAGGACATTAATCTTTTATGAAAGTCCGAGACGTTTAAAAGCAACCCTAACCGACATGGTCGACATTCTAGGTCCAACGCGCCAAGTATGCTTGGCCAGAGAGCTAACCAAACTACACGAAACCATCGTCACGCAACCGTTAGCAGAGTTACTGATTTGGGTAGACAGCGACAGCAACCAGCAACGCGGTGAATGTGTGTTACTGGTGGCGGGCAATACCGAACAACATGCGCCCGATGAACTTGAAGCCGAACGGGTCTTATCATTATTATTAACAGAATTACCTGTTAAAAAGGCCGCTGCGATGACGGCAAAGTTGTTAGATATGAGTAAGAATAAAGCCTATGAATTGGCATTAAAACTCCAGCAAAAATAGTGTTTTTCACGTATCATCACCGGCTTGAGATGGCCAGACAATCGCGCTATGGCATTTGCCACAGTGAGGAAAGTCCGGGCTCCAATGGGCAAGGTGCCAGATAACTTCTGGGAGGCGTGAGCCTACGGCCAGTGCAACAGAGAGTAAACCGCCAGATAATTTTCGGATTATTTGGTAAGGGTGAAAGGGTGCGGTAAGAGCGCACCGCGCAACTGGTAACAGTTGTGGCATGGTAAACCCCACCTGGAGCAAGACCAAATAGAAGAGCAGTGTGCTTGCACACAGATATGGCCCGTATCGTTCTTGGGTAGGTTGCTTGAGGCAAACGGTGACGTTTGTCCCAGATGAATGATTGTTCTCGACAGAACCCGGCTTATCGGCCATCTCATTTTTTCACTATTATCAATATTTATCAGCAGATTAGGATTTCTCTTTCTTTGGAGTGCTAATTTATGGTACGAACTTTGGTATAAAGTCATCTCATTTTGAGAGGTGACACATACTATTTCAGATAGGTCTTACCTGCACATATTAGAAGTCTATGTCCTAGCCTTCCAACTGAAATTAAGCGCAGCTTACGTACGGGTTCAATTCTATAGCTGTAACTTTATGGTTCTAAGTCTTTCCTTAACAAGCTGTATGGTGATCTTGAAACATAAGTAGAGTAAGCTTGTCAGACTCTTTGAGGGTGAGTGGTGTGTTTAATTTATCTAAAGAAAATTGGCATATAAGCTGTAACACTACATAGCGGGGGGGCATAATAATTTATGAATGAACTTAGTTTTTTATCGCAACCTATTTTGTATTTTGACTTTGTGTATTCAGGTCTATTGAATCGTATTTCAGTATGCTGAAAAATGTTGCGATTATAGGTAGCTCAGGGACGATAGGGATGGCTTTGACTCAGAATGTTGCTCGTGCATACCCGGAGGCACTGGTTAATGCTTTTAGCCGTAAAGCTTTGCAAGTTGATATTCAGAATGTGATTACTCATCAAGTCGATTTTGACTGCGAAAGCGCAATTGAATCTGCAGCGTTGTTGGCTTCAAAAGATGCGCCGTTGGACTTGGTTATCGTTGCGACGGGCTTCTTACACGATGCAGAGCAAAAGCCAGAAAAGTCACTAAAGGCACTCTCGTCTGAAAAAATGCAACGTCTCTTCGCAATCAATACAATATTGCCAGCGATACTAGCAAAACACTTTACGCCTCATCTTAACAAAGACACTCGTGCTATTTTTGCTGTGTTGTCAGCCCGAGTTGGCAGTATTTCTGATAATCAGTTTGGTGGATGGTACTCCTATCGAACTTCTAAAGCAGCCCTTAATATGGTGATCAAAAATGTAGCGATTGAAATTGCTCGAAGTAATAAAAAAGCTATTATTGCTGGATTGCATCCTGGTACGGTAGATAGTCCGCTTACTAAGCCTTTTCAAAAAAATGTTCCCAAAGAACAGCTATTTACAGCAGATTATTCAGCTTCAAAGCTACTGGCTATTTTGTTTGAATTAAGTCCTGAAAATAGCGGAAAATTATTCTCATGGGATGGGCAAGAAGTTAATCCGTAATGCGAATTATTTGGTTCAAAAGAGATCTTCGCATACATGATAGTGCTGCGCTCGCTATGGCTAGCGAGAAAGGGTCTTACTTTCTTCTGTCCATACCAGAACCAGCTTTATCTCTGGTTACACTGGCGCAAACCGCTTTATGCTTAGCGCATTTGTTTGTTGATTATGGGCCTGGATTTCACTATCCACAAATGCAAATGCAAATGCAAAGGCAATCAGGCACAATGGCATTATATAGTACCCGTATATAATCCTTTAAATAGGGCGTTGATCATCAGCCGGAGGGCGTATTCATCAGGACTTGGACTCCAGAGTTAAAAAAATGTCACAAGCCCATATCCCTGAACCTTGGGAATCAGCAGCTGAAATGAATGGGTATCCAATGCCTATTATTGATGAAAAGAAAGCTCGTCAATTTACTGCTGATAGAGTTTATAGTCTTGAAAAAAAGCGATACACACAGCAGAGGCCGAGAAAATAGTGACTAAACACGCAAACCGAAAGAAAACAGCAAACAGGAAAAAAAGATGACGGCTACTAAAATAGGTGAAAATCAGTTAAACCAAGGTTTTTTACCTTTTTGAAAACTTTACGGCTAATATTGGGTGACCAACTGTCTGCCTCTATTTCTAGTCTGGTCGACTGTGATAAAGAGAATGACCTTGTATTGATATGTGAAGTCATAGAAGAAGTTAGTTATGTCAAACACCACAAGAAGAAGATAGCTTTTTTATTCTCAGCAATGCGTCATTTCGCAAGTGAGCTGATTGAGCTTGGCTTTTCCGTTTGTTATATCAAATTAGATGATCCTAGCAACACGGGTTCGTTTATTGGAGAATTAACACGAGTTGTTAATAATGTGGAAGGGGACTCATTTAGTAAAATTGTGGTCACTGAACCGGGTGAGTATCGATTATTAAATGATTTTCAATCATGGCAAAAAGAATTTGGCGTTGAAATAGAAATCAGATCAGATAACCGTTTTTTGTCAACGGTAGCACAATTTTCAGATTGGGCTTCAGGCCGAAAGCAGCTCCGAATGGAATACTTTTATCGGCAAATGCGGCAAGACTACAACATTTTGATGGAAGATGATTCACCGGTTGGGGGTAAGTGGAATTATGATAATGACAACCGTAAATCACCTGTTCTAGGCTTGGTTATTCCACCGCCTTTTCGTTCTAACATAGACAGCGTTACGCAAGAAGTTATTAACCTTGTTTCCGAACGTTTCAGCGATCACTTTGGCGATGTTCTGCCTTTTCAGTTTGCTGTTACACGAAAGGAAGCCTTAGTTGCATTAAAACAGTTCATTGACAGTCGATTGTGTCGTTTTGGTGATTATCAAGATGCGATGATCGAGGGTGAGCCATGGATGTATCACTCACATCTTAGCTTTTATTTGAATTGTGGCTTATTGTTACCAATTGAATGCGTGAGAGCAGCAGAGCGAGCCTATTACAACGGTGATGCGCCTTTAAACTCAGCTGAGGGTTTTATTCGCCAAATTGTCGGGTGGCGTGAATATGTCAGGGGAATTTACTGGCTTAAAATGCCTGAGTACAAAAGTGAGAATTTTTTTGAGGCAAAAAGGCAGTTGCCTGATTTTTACTGGACGGCTGAAACGAAGATGAACTGTATAAGTCAATGTGTAACAGAGACCCAACAGAATGCTTATGCTCATCATATTCAAAGGCTGATGGTACTTGGTAATTTCGCATTGCTGACGGGTATCGAACCCAATCAGGTCAATGAATGGTTTTTGATTGTTTATGCTGATGCTTATGAGTGGGTAGAGCTGCCTAACGTGACAGGCATGATCTTGTTTGCTGATGGTGGTTATTTAGCAAGCAAGCCCTACGCGTCAGGAGGTAGTTACATCAATAAAATGTCAAATTATTGTAAAAACTGCCAATATAGCGTGACAAAAAAAAATGGTGATAATGCCTGCCCTTTTAACTATCTATACTGGTCTTTCCTTGCTAAAAATAGGAGCAAATTAGGACAGAATCATCGTTTGACGATGATGTATGGCGTGCATGATCGGATGTCTGATGATAAAAAAATGCTGATAGAACGAGATAGCAAAGCCTTCCTAGAAGCATTGAAATGATTAAAAAAGTCAATTTGCCACAGAAGCAGTGTCCTGTCTGCGATAGGCCGTTCAGTTGGCGTAAAAAGTGGCGGAAGGTATGGAGTGAGGTTATATATTGTTCAAAACGTTGCCAACAATCAAAAAAATTAAAGCTGCCCAGAGCATGATCAATGAGCATAGAGCAAGGTGAATTTTATTTAGCACATTACCTAGAACTTAACATAAATAAGCCTGTCTCCTAAGTACTCACCGCTAACTAATGATCTGGTCAAGTTAAGCCGCACACATTTCTTTTACACTTTCGAACTCAATAGGTGACCTGTCATTTAATGGCGTGCCATCATTTGATTTCTTTGCCGTTATCTTATCTTTCCAATTATAAATCAACTTGCTTGTAATGCCTAATGAGTTAGCGGCTTCTGTAACGATATAGCCATCCTGATTGACTAATGCTACGGCTTCTTCTCTAAATTCATCTGTATATTTTCTTGGCTTTCTTCTTTGCGTCATATTCACACCTTAATTTAATGGGTTAATTATCCATTATTAAAGTGTGCGGTTCTATTAGACCAGATCAGGTATACCTGCTTTAACATTTGTCGACTGGACACCTAGCAATGTCAGTGAAGTCCCAGTTCCAGTAGCATTGTTCATGTTTGCACCTGCATTATTAGGTTTCTTAGGCTTACGTCGTAAGAGAAAAAGCTAAGTTATCTTAATTTTTTAACATCTATTAAAGATAAAAAAGCCACCTTAATCGGTGGCTTTTTTGCTTTTAAAACGCATAAATTTGCATTTCCGCATCACGGCATTATTTCACTTTAAATAAGTGAATGGGGTCACATAAAGTGTCCACTCTTTCGAACTAAGCCATCTATCGATAATAGTGAGAATCTACTTTAACTTCTAATCGCAGTCTGATGATAAGAAAGTAGTCATTCCCTACCGCTAGAATCGACATCCTCCAGCGTCAACTTCGGTTAGCTAAGTCATTGTCCTAAAAAGAGGATTTTGTGCATTTTGATGCTTGACACACTTCCGACGCAATCCTATAGTGTCGAAAAGTGGGTAGAAGTGGATCAAAGTGGATCAGAATCTCAGGAGAATGACTTAAGTGTTTCGAGGCGTAGCGAAATTTAATCTAGATGCGAAAGGACGGATGGCGATACCAGCCAAGTTCCGTAAGCTTCTGGACGTCTTTTGCGATGGTCGCCTTGTCGTCACGATCGATCATGCCGAGCATTGTTTACAAATGTATCCTCTCGATGAATGGGAAATGGTTGAACAGAAATTAATCAGTTTACCAAGTTTAGATCCGAAAGTCCGCCAGTTGAAAAGAATGTTGTTAGGTAATGCGACCGAATGTGAAATGGATAATCATGGTCGAATTTTATTACCACCTAAATTGCGTGAATACGCTGATTTACAAAAAGAGTCAGTGATGTCAGGGCAAGGCAATAAGTTTGAAGTATGGAATGAGGATGCGTGGAATAGCTTGATGGATGAGTCTGTAGAACTGGGTTTCGATGGTGATTTGCCATCTGCCTTAGAAAACTTGTCTATTTAGTATCACGATGACAGAAAAGGGTTTAGAACATATCCCTGTCTTACTTAACGAGACACTGATGGGCTTAGCGATCAAACCAGCCGGTTGTTATATCGATGGCACATTTGGTCGTGGAGGACATGCAAAAGCGGTTTTAGCGGCATTGTCGTCAGAAGGAAAGATGTTGGGTTTGGATAAAGACCCTGAGGCGATAAAAGTAGGGCAAGCATTGGCCCTAGAAGATGAACGGTTTGCGATCGAGCAATGTTCATTCGCAACATTGTCGGACGCGGTAAGTGAAAGGCTTTGGCAGGGGAAAGTAGATGGAATTCTATTGGATATTGGCGTGTCGTCACCACAACTTGATATCGCCGAGCGCGGCTTTAGCTTTCGAAAAGATGGCCCATTAGACATGAGAATGAACCCAGACGAAGGCATGAGCGCAGCAGAATGGCTTGCGACAGCTGAGATGGGTGATATCGAGCGGGTTTTAAAAACCTTAGGTGAAGAACGTTTTGGCAAGCGTATTGCTCGGGCTATTGTTGAAACACGTGAGACAGCGTCCTTAACGACAACAACGCAATTAGCCGCTTTGGTAGAAAAAGCGAGTCCTTTTCGCGAAAAGAATAAACATCCAGCGACCAGAACCTTCCAAGCAATCCGTATTCATATTAATAATGAATTAGGTGAACTGACTGAAGCATTACAGCAAGCCGTCGATGCTTTAGCTGTGGGTGGACGCTTGGCTGTCATTAGCTTTCATTCCTTAGAAGATCGCATTGTTAAACGGTATTTCCGTGATCAGGCAAAAGGCGATGACTTACCCTCTTATTTTCCGGTCACCGCAGATCAATTGAACCCAAGTATTAAGTTAATCGGCAAAGCCATTAAGGCCAGTGAAGCAGAGTTAGCAGCCAACCCAAGAGCGCGCAGTGCAGTATTGCGTGTTGTGGAGAAACTGGCATGATCTTCGGCCGTTTAATCGCTTTATTGAGCGAAAATTTAGCCTTGATGATCATGATCGTCGCTGTCGTGATATCTGCTATTTCAGTAGTCTATAGCAAACACCAAAGCCGTGTTGAGTTTGTTGCATTACAAAAGCTAGAACAGCACCGTGATCACATGAATGAAGAATGGGGCAGATTGTTACTAGAGCAAAGCACTTATGATGGTCCCGGCCGAATAGAAAGACAAGCCAAGCTTAGATTAAAAATGATCGTGCCGACAGCACAACATACCGTGGTGATAGCACGATGAGCCGCCGTAAAACAATTCATCATGTGGCTGCATGGCGAATTAACTTATTACGGTTAGTGTTTGTCACGCTAGTGGTGGGCTTAGGCTGGCGGTTAGCAGATATTCAAGTTTTAAATCCTGACTTTTTAAGAGACCAAGGCGATGCACGGCATGTGCGTAAAGTCCCTGTGGCAGCACACCGCGGGATGATCCTTGATCGCCATGGCGAGCCCTTGGCGATCAGTACGCCAGTGCATTCTGTGTGGGTTAACCCGCAAGAATTTAACGCCGATAAAAAACAGCTAGCCACATTAGTGAAAACATTGGGGTTAAAAGCCAGCAAAGTTAAGAAAAAAATTGACCAAAATAGTCGCCGCGAGTTTATTTATCTAAAACGTCGTGTGACACCACAAGTAGCTGGCAAAGTAACAGCATTAGACATTGCAGGCGTGGCATTGCAACGCGAATACAAGCGTTATTACCCAACGGCTGAAGTCACATCGCATTTGGTCGGGTTTACCAATGTGGATGACAGTGGCCAAGAAGGTCTTGAGTTAATGCACGATGATGTCTTAAATGGCGTGCCCGGTTTGAAACGGATGGTGAGGGACAGTCGCGGTAATTTTGTCGAAGGCGGCGAACAACTTAAAGCAACGAAAGATGGACAAAACATCCAGCTAAGTATTGATCTTCGCCTGCAATACATAACGTATCAAGCTTTAAAAGAAACGGTCACACAACATCGCGCTAGATCGGGTTCGGCTGTCATCTTAGACATCCAAACCGGCGAAGTATTAGCGATGGTGAATCAACCTTCGTTTAATCCTAATAACCGCCGCGGTCTAAAAAGCAGCGATTACCGTAACCGCGCGGTGACCGATTTATTTGAACCGGGTTCAACGGTGAAACCTTTCACCATGGCGAGTGGTTTGAAATCAGGCAAATTCAAACCAACGTCAGTGATTGATACTCATCCCGGCACATTCAAAGTCTCTGGTCATACCATTAAAGACTTTAGGGATTATGGCCAAATAAATATGGCGACGTTAATCCAAAAGTCGAGCAATGTCGGTATCAGTAAGATTGCATTAGCCATGAAGCCAACTCAGTTATGGCAAGACTTTTCAGCATTTGGCATGGCAGAAGCCACCGGTGCTTATTTCCCTGGTGAAGCGATGGGCAGAATGCCTGACCCACAAAAATGGCGTCAACTGGATCGTGCGACTTTGGCCTATGGCTATGGGCTAGCATCATCAGCACTGCAGTTAACACGGGGTTATATGGTGTTAGCGAATGGCGGCATCTTGCAGCCAGTGAGTTTTCTTAAAACAAATGACAAGCCATTAGGACGCCGTGTTTATTCAACAGATGTGATGAAACAAGTCATTACTATGATGGAAGGCGTGGTGACAGAACAAGGCACTGCGAAATTAGCGGCCGTTGAGAATTACCGCATTGCAGGAAAAACAGGGACAGTGAAAAAAGCGAATAAAGGCGGTTACACTGATAAACGGTACTTATCACTGTTTGCTGGGATTATCCCTGCTAGCAAACCGCGTCTTGCTATGGTCGTCATGGTCGATGATCCAAAAGGAGAAGATTATTACGGTGGTTTAATCGCTGCCCCGGTTTTTTCGGAAGTCATGACTGGCGCGATGCGGTTGTTAAATATTGCACCAGATGATTTACCAAGCCCCCAATTGCTAGTCGCGGGGAAACAATCATGACGTCTTATCCAAGTAAAGGGTTATTGAGCCTATTAGTAGGGTTGGTGAAAACCCCGAATGTGATTAAAGACGATGATATCACCAGTGTCTCAATGGATAGCCGCCAAGTTGCAGCAGGCGCGTTATTTATCGCGACAGCAAAACAGCAACAACAACGTCAAAAACATATTGGGCAAGCAGTATCAGCAGGTGCTAAAGCAATATTAGTTGATAATACTGTGATGGGTGAAACAGCCTGTGATGCAGTGCAAATTATCGCTGTAAGACAACTAGAAACTAAGGTCAGTGAAATTGCCGGCCGTTTCTTTGGTCATCCATCTCTCGGGCAGACAATCATTGCAGTCACCGGTACCAATGGCAAAACATCAGTCAGCCAATTCATTGCACAATGCCTCGAGTTTTCAGGTCAAGCTTGCGGTGTGATAGGTACGTTAGGTACTGGGCGGGTGGATGCATTAACCGACACGGGTATGACAACACCGGATCCAGTGAAATTACAAGCGACCTTAGCGGATTTTTTCCAACAATCTATTAGCACCGTGGTGATCGAAGCATCATCACACGCATTAGAACAAGGCCGTTTGAATAGCGTTGCGATTGATGTGGCTGTTTTGACTAACTTAAGTCGGGATCATCTTGATTATCATCATGATATGGCGAGTTATGCCGAAGCAAAAAAACGTTTATTCCGATTTGCTAGTGTAAAAACAGCTGTGATTAATGCACAAGATGACGTTGGCCAAGCGTTGATAAAAGAGTTGGCAGAAAACAAGGCCATTCAGCTTGTGACTTATGGTCAAGAAACGAATGCAAGCATAGCAGCCAATGATGCCGAAATGACTGCAAAAGGTGTGCGTTTTAATTTAGTCAAAGCCGATGACTTTGTCCAAATAGAAAGCAGTTTATTAGGCGCTTTCAATATTGATAATTTGCTCGCAACAGCAGGCAGCTTATTGGCTGTTGGCTTGTCGTTTGAACAAGTCGCGACAGCGTTACAGCAATGTCGTGCCGCTAAAGGCAGAATGGAGGTGTACGGTAGCAAGCAACAAACAACTGTTGTGATCGATTTTGCCCATACCCCTGATGCATTAACCCAAGCATTACAATCCTTACAGCAACATAAACCAGCACAAGGCCAGTTGTGGTGTGTATTTGGTTGTGGCGGCGATCGTGATGTGGGCAAGAGACCATTGATGGGTGCCGCGGTAGAACAGAATGCCGATCACATTATTATTACTGATGATAATCCGAGATGTGAAGATAACATTGCCATTGTTGAGGCCATTTTGAGCGGTTTAGATAAGCAGGAACAAGCCCATATAGAACATGATCGACAGCAAGCAATTGAATACGCGATTCACCAAGCAAAACAGCACGACATTATATTAGTGGCTGGCAAAGGCCATGAGCAATATCAAGAAATAGCAGGCGTTAAAAAGCCGTATAGCGATATTGAAACGGTTGTCAGAGCATTGCAAGCGGCCAATGATGCACAGGCTGCATCAGCGAGCGTGAAGTCATGACCATCACACTCAACTTGGCGACAGCAGCCAAATTACTCAATTGCTCTGAACCGACGCAAGCCGGCACAATTACCGGCGCTGAAATTGATAGCCGACAAGTTAAACAAGGCGATATTTTCATTGCGATTGCCGGTGAAAAGGTCGATGGGCATGATTACATCGCTGCCGCAAGACAAGCCGGCGCGAGTGCGGCATTGGTATCAAGTCGACAAGATGACGCATTACCGCAATTAGTAGTTGATGATGTCGTAACGGCTTTCGGCCAATTAGCACAAGTTTGGCGTGAACAAAGCCAATGTAAAGTGATTGCAGTTACCGGCAGCAACGGTAAAACGACCGTGAAGGAAATGCTAGCGACGATATTGTCACAACATCATCATGTAATCGCAACGGCCGGTAACTTTAATAATAACTTAGGTGTGCCACTGACCTTATTTAGATTACAAGCAGACACCGAGTTTGCCGTCATAGAAATGGGTGCGAACCATCTCGGTGAAATTGCCGAATTAGTCCAGCTAGCAAAACCAAATGTCTCCATGATTAATAATGTCAGTGCAGCCCATATTGAAGGTTTTGGCAGCTTAGAAGGCGTAGCAAGTGCAAAAGGAGAGATCTTCTCTCATCTACCTGTTGGTGGCGTCGGTATTGTGAATGCTGATATGCCGTATGTATCACAGTGGCAGCAGACTTTACAGCAACACAAAATGATGACCTTCGGTTTAGAGTCAGAAGCTGATGTACAAGCAACAGATTGCCAGTCACATGTGATTGCCAGCCATTTTATGGCTAAATGTGGCGACGTGTTCCATTATATTAATTTGCCATTACCCGGCAAACATAATATTGCCAATGCCTTAGCGGCAATGACGGTTTGTAAAGCACTTTCTATCTCAATCGAAGACATGATTAGCGGCTTAGCAGCAATGAAAGGCGTACCGCACCGGCTGCAATTACGCCAAGGACACGGTAAAGCAACCTTAATTGATGATAGTTATAACGCCAATCCAGGTTCTTATGAGCAAGCGATTGCCACATTAAAAACTTTCCCAGGCCAACATTGGTTGGTTTTAGGTGATTTCGGTGAGCTTGGCGAAGAGACAGAAAAAATTCATCGCAAGCTAGGCCAACAAGCAAAAGCAGCTGGTGTCAGCCGATTGTTAACAGTGGGCCAACACAGTGAGTTAGCGACGATTAGCTTCGGTAAAGGCGCACAACATTTTACTGATATAGCTGCACTACAAAAGCAGTTAGAAACAACATTGGCAGAAGATGTGACCTGTTTAATCAAAGGATCACGCTTCATGCAACTAGATAAGTTAGCAGATGGACTTGCTATGGAAGGGAAAAGCTAGTGCTACTTTATCTAACAGATTATTTAAATCAATTTGATAGTGGTTTCAGAGTGTTTCAATACCTAACGCTCCGTTCAATATTAGGTGTCATAACGGCATTGGGCATCGCCCTAATTGTTGGCCCGACTATGATTCGGCGCTTAAGCTTCAAACAAATTGGCCAAGTGATCAGAGACGATGGTCCACAGTCACATCTCAGTAAATCTGGTACGCCAACAATGGGCGGAGCTTTGATTCTCGTGGCGATTGCCGTCAGCACGCTATTGTGGGCTGACTTGTCAAACCGCTATGTTTGGGTTGTATTAACCGTAACGTTAGCATTTGGTGTGATTGGTTTTGTTGATGATTACATTAAATTGGTGCGCCAAGATCCAAAAGGCCTACTCAGCCGTTACAAATATTTTTGGCAATCTGTCGTAGGTGCTGGCGCAGCGGTTTTTCTCTTTTACACTGCCTCTACCCCTGCTGAAACAGAGCTGATTATTCCCTTCTTTAAAGATGTGATTATTCCATTAGGTGCTTGGTATATGTTGCTAACCTATCTTGTGATTGTCGGCAGCAGCAATGCAGTGAACTTAACCGATGGCTTAGATGGCTTAGCTATTTTACCGACTGTGATGGTCGCGGGCGCTTTAGGTTTATTCAGTTATTTAACTGGCCATTCAGAATTCGCACGTTATTTAGCCATTCCTTATATTCCCGGTGCAGGGGAGCTGACGGTATTTTGTGCTGCGATGGTTGGTGCGGGCTTAGGCTTTTTATGGTTCAACACTTATCCGGCACAAGTTTTTATGGGCGATATCGGTGCTCTAGCATTGGGCGCGGCTTTAGGCTGTGTTGCGGTATTAGTCAGACAAGAATTGGTCTTAGTCATCATGGGCGGTGTATTTGTCATCGAAACCTTATCCGTTGTTGTCCAAGTGGCCTCTTTCAAATTACGCAGAAAACGCGTGTTTTTGATGGCGCCGATACACCATCACTATGAATTAAAAGGTTGGCCTGAACCACGGATTATCGTGCGGTTTTGGATCATTACTGTGTTCTTAGTGCTTGTTGGCATAGCCAGTTTAAAAATCAGATGATGATGGCAAATAAACAATTGCATGCAGAGACTTTCTTGATTATTGGCTTAGGCCAAACAGGCTTGTCATGCGCGCGATTTTTAGTTGAAAAAGGCCATGTTGTTGCCGTAATGGACACGCGTAAAAAACCACCGTACCTGACAACATTGCAAACAGAGTTACCTGAAGTATTAGTCCAAACAGGTGGTTTAATCAGTGATTGGATGTGTCGTAGCGACACTATTGTATTAAGCCCAGGTGTTGATCCACGTTTGCCTGAAATTAAAGCAGCGCGTGAACAGGGAGTCGAGATCATCGGAGATATCGAGTTATTCACCCGTTATATTAATGAGCCCGTGATAGCGATCACAGGATCAAATGGCAAAAGTACCGTCACGACCATGGTGGCAGAAATGGCCGTCACAGCAGGAAAAAACGTCGAAGTAGGTGGCAATCTAGGTGTGCCCGCCTTAGAATTGATTACTGAACCGGCACCCGATTTTTATATTTTAGAATTATCGAGTTTTCAGTTAGAAACGGTTTCATCATTAAATGCACACACAGCTGTCATACTCAATATCA
>Ga0209602_1000170_pt1 | contig 62563 bp, 80 predicted proteins | sample COGITO_mtgs_1205_3_FD_184810 | JGI IMG/M metagenome (GOLD analysis project Ga0209602, IMG submission 184810) | Pelagic marine microbial communities from North Sea - COGITO_mtgs_120524 (SPAdes) (version 2) | ecosystem: Environmental > Aquatic > Marine > Epipelagic ...
CCTGAAAAAACGATTAAGTCATTTCTATCAAAAAGAATTAAAGGCGCGATACGACGCGCTATAGATATAAACCGAGGAGATGTACGTATACCTGAACACAAACTTAATGAGATTCGAAAGTCACCAGATGATGAACGCATGGTTGCGATGTTCTTCAATAGTGTCTTTTCCAGCATTGATGCCTACAACGCGGACGATGAAAACCCACACTTCCAAGTTCCTGATACGTCGGAACCTTATAATATTGCTATAATAAACTCTTATCTACTAGGTTTAATGCGCCAGTATTTAACACCCATTCAGTACGATGTTGTAAGACTTTCATACGGTTTAGACCAAGATAAGATGCCAGCTACGCAAATTGCTGTATATTGCAGCATCAATGTGGCTACGGCCAATGTAAGGATATCACAAATAAAGAAGGAAGCAATCGATACACTGATTGAAAACACCGATCCTTCCCAAGTGTTAGACTTTATGTAACAAGAGTGTAATTTAAAACCTATATACCATTATGACACTAAATGAAAAACTAGCGACTATTCAAACCCGATTCAAATCGAAAAAATCTCGCTACAACTCGTTCGGTAAGTACAACTTCCGTTCTGCAGAGGATATCCTCGAAGCAACTAAACCTTTCTTATTAGAGTTAGGTGTAACAGTAATCGTCAGCGAACAAATCGTTTCGTCTGATCCATTCCCAATTATGGAATCATCTGCTATCATTTCCGACGGCAAGACAAATATCACCGCTACGGCAATGGTTGGTATTGACCTTGATCAAAAGGGTATGCAAATGCCACAGAAGTTCGGTAGTGCATCATCTTATGGTAAGAAGTATGCATTAGGTAACTTATTCCTTATTGACGATACCCAAGATTCTGATGCAGCGAACACTCACGGTAATAAGCCGGCAACTAAAAGTAAGATAGCTAGCTCTAACGATGCTGCTTATACTAAAGCTGTTGACTACATTAAAGGTGGGGGCAAGCTAGAAGCAATCAAGCAGAAGTACGATCTTGCACCGAATGTAGAGGTAGCCCTTCAAAAACTATAATATGAGTCATGCTAAAGCAGTAGAGAAACTAAGAGAGGACGAGCACTACTATGGTGAGTTCGGCAGGAAGTTCTTATCTAATTCAGATATTGGTACTTTATTAAGTAACCCATTAGAATATGGTAAACCTTCTGAAAGAATACCAGCATTTTTAGTTGGTGGATATTTTCACACCGCAATACTTGAACCTGAAAAGCTTAAGAACTTTAAAATAATTGAAGCTACTACGCGGAATACTAAAAAGTATAAAGAAATAAGTGGTGGTGAATTATGTTTGCTTCAGCATGAAGCAGACAAGACTGAGGCTTTAGTTGAAACTGTATTAGCAAATGATTATGCACGAGCTTTAATCAGACCTATCGATTACGAATACGAGAAGCCAGCGATTGGTGAATTGTTTGGTAGACAATGGAAAGGTAAAGCAGATATTATTAATCATGATGACGGTCTTATAGTAGATCTTAAAACAACTGGGGATCTCGATAGATTTAGATGGTCCGCAAAGAAATATAACTATGATAGCCAAGCTTACATATATAGAGAGCTATTTGGTTATGATATGATTTTTCTTGCGGTTGATAAAACTACTAAAAAAATTGGTATCTTTGATTGCTCTGATAAATTCTATGAGGCTGGTAAAGAGAAGGTTGAGCGTGCGGTTGAAGCGTACAACCTATTTGTAGATGATGAGAATTTCGACCCAACAAACTATTTTATTAACGAAACCTTATAAATTATATACTATGGCTTCAATTATCAAAACGTCAATCAACCTAGACAGCATTGACAAAACAAAAATCATCAACGGTAAGAAAGGTAAATACTTACCAATCGTAATTACCCTTAATGATGAAGTAGACCAATTCGGTAACCAAGGACCAGTAATTCTTGAGCAATCTAAAGAAGAGCGCGAAGCAAAAGCAGCGAAGATCTATTTAGGCAATGTAAAAGTTGTATGGTCTAACGGTCAAAACGTAGATGCAGCACCACGTGAAGGACAACAAGGAGGATGGGCACCAGGCCCTCAAGCACCAGCGCCAGCAGCAGTAGACGACCTACCGTTTTAAAACTGTGTATAGCAGTATAAATTATTAATAACTTACAATTCGCATTTAATGCAGACAACAGAGATCAATGGATTTGAGATTGATAAATTCAATCAACATGGCCTTGAAGAGGGAAAGTCACAAGGCATATGTCCACTGTGTTCTCACGATAGGAAACCCAAAAATCAGAAGGACCAATGTGCTTCATACGATTGGGAACGGGGTCTTGGTACTTGTCATAATTGTAATAAAACTTTTCAGCTCCATACTTTTAATCGTAAGGGTAAAGCCGAGAAAGTATATGTTAAACCTACACAACCAGAAGAGCAAGCTGCCGTCAACGATAAAGTTGCCGAGTGGTTTGCTTCTCGAGGTATATCAAGGTCTACATTATACGAAGTCGGAGTAACTGACGGTGATGAGTTTATGCCCCAAACTGGGAAATTAGAGCACACAATTCAATTTAATTATTTTGTTGGTGACCAACTCGTAAACGTAAAGTATCGAGACGGTCGCAAAAATTTTAAGCTCTTTAAGGGTGCTGAAAAGGTATTCTACAATATTAATAGTATAGTAGGATATGAGTACTGCGTAATCGTTGAGGGCGAGATGGACGTGTTAGCGCTGCATGAAGCAGGTGTTACAAATGCTGTCTCTGTCCCCAACGGCGCAACACTTAATACAAACAATCTTGAGTACTTAGATAATACAATTGATTACTTCTTAGATCAAGAAAAAATTATTATAGCTGTAGATTCTGATGAAGCTGGCCAAGCTCTACAGCAGGAACTTATTAGAAGACTTGGTACAGAAGTATGTTACATCGCCACTTTCGACGATTGTAAAGACGCAAACGAATATCTTGTTAAATATGGCAAAGAAAAACTTGTTAGTAGAATTACCGCTGCTACCCCAGTCCCCCTTGAAAACGTTACAACCTTCCGAGATATTGAAGGAGATGTCACAGATTTTGTTCGGAATGGATTTAAACCAGGTTATCAAATTGGTCTTCGCGAGTTTGATAGCATCTTTAGCACTTACACTGGTCAGTTTATTACTGTTACTGGTATCCCCAGTTCTGGCAAGTCTGATTTCGTAGATCAAATGTGTGTAGGCTACAACCAATTATATGGTTGGAAAACTGCATATGCCTCTCCTGAAAATCAACCTACTTTTTTACATGCCCACAAACTTATGCGTAAGATTTGGGGTGGCATGCCAAGTGAAGCTGATATAAACACTGAAAAGTGGAATCAAATCGCTGATCTCTGCAATAGTAGCTTTTATCATATTGATATGGAAAAGTATGCGCTTGAGCATGTTTTAAAGAAAGGTGCTGAGTTAGTAAAGCGTAAAGGTATAAAGTGTTTAGTAATAGACCCTTACAATAAAGTACGTTCTACTAAGCCATCAACCGACGTTAATCAATACACGCTTGATTACTTAGAACAAATAGACATCTTTGCTAAGAAGTACGATGTACTAGTTATAGTTGTTGCTCACCCTACTAAAATGTATAAAGATGGTAATGGCAAGATTGAAGAGCCAACCATGTATAATATTAAAGGTGGTGGGGAATGGTACGACGCTTCGTATCACGGACTGCTTGTTCATAGAGATTACGATGCTCGAACTGTTAAAGTAAAAGTGCTTAAGGTTAAGTTCCAAAACTTAGGCGAGAATGGTGCTGAGGCTCATTTTAAATGGCAGTCGGACAGTGGTGGCTATAAAGCTATTGAAAACCCTACTAGCTTTGCTAGTGATAAAATGCCGTGGGAATAATGGGTAGCGGTACAAAAAGTAAAAAGTCTAAGAAAACCAATTGGGGCAGCTATTACAGATCAGAGTACGAATACCAAGCAATGGTATGGTGCTTAAAGAATGACATTCGAATTGGGTTATTAGCAGCTGAGACGGGCGAGGGACCTAAGAAATTCTTTGTAGAAATAGAGATTGGCAAAAAGAAAAGTAGAGACCCTAGTAAGTATTTAGCAGAGGACGCACGAAAACAAGTTTATAAATACTATATTTATTATTATGAAAAACATAGAAACGCAGTATCGTAGTTTAATCAAAGAACTATTAGACGCACCCTACAAACCTGATCGAACAGGTACAGGTACTTATTCTCTTTTCGGCAAAACGCTAGAACATGATATGTCAGCGGGTTTCCCGCTTTTATTATCTAAAAAGGTTTCGTTTAAAGCTGCGAAGTTTGAGCTGCTGTGGATTTTGCAGGGCCGTACAGATATACAATACTTAAGAGATAACGGAATTAACTATTGGGATCCTGATTATAAACGCTCGGGACGTACAGATGGAACGCTTGGTCCTGTGTACGGTAAGCAATGGCGCGATTTTAACGGCGTTGACCAGCTCCAAAGATTAATTATAGGTATAATGACTAAGCCGGAATCTAGACGCCTTATAGTCAATGCATGGAACCCGTCTGAATTACACCATATGGCGTTGCCTCCTTGCCATTATGGCTTTCAAGTTTATATAAACAATAACCAGCTTGATCTAATGTGGCAACAGCGTTCGGCGGACGTGTTTTTAGGTTTGCCTTATGATATAGCCATGTACGGTTTATTACTAGAGCTACTTGCTAAAGGTGCAGGCTACAAGCCGGGTAGATTAATAGCTCAATTAGGTGATTGTCATTTGTATTCAAACCATATAGAACAGTCTAAAGAATTGCTTAGCAGACAATTAGGTGGTAAGTTACTTCCTGTATTAGACTTAGCTGGTTTAGGCTTAACAATTGGATATGATAAAGATGTGGTTGTGCCTCATGAATGGGAAATAGAGCTTAAGTATTATGACCCGATGCCAGCGATAAAAGCACCTTTAAGTGTAGGCATGTAATGAAGTATTTTATTTATCACATTCCAGGTAAAAAGATTGGCGTAACGCGTAATCTTGATAAGAGAGTTACTCAGCAACAAGGTTATGCTGAAGAAGAATATGAGGTTCTATTTGCAGGTGATGATATCGATCAGGTATCAAAATTAGAAATAGAACTTCAAAAGTCTTATGGCTACCCGGTAGACCGTATTGAGTACAAGAATTTATTTAAATCTAATATTATGAAAATCAATGTAACTGATCAGACTACTACATTCCCTGTGCATATTTTGCAGCTAAAGGAATATCTTGGCAACGTAATGGGCGTATCATGGGTAACTCCTCAAGGTGATCGCTTTACGTTAAGTGGTCGTAACGCAGAGTGGATACTAAACAATGCGATGAAAAGCATGTACACTGAAGACCGATGCTACATTTATAATGAAGCCTTCAAGAAGTACGAGCAGGGTATGTTTGCTAAAGTTGAACCCGAAGAAGAAGACATTGCTAAATTTGAGTTGATACGCAAATGGGCAGGAGACCGCGGCATTTATGAAAGTGGCGATAAGAAAACTCAATATGTTAAGCTTATGGAAGAAAGTGGTGAGCTTGCTCAAGCTATCTTAAAGAATGACGAAGTTGAGTTTGTTGATGCTATTGGCGATATGGTTGTTGTACTTACAAACCTCGCACATCTTGGCGGCTATAAAATTGAAGAATGTATTGATGCTGCTTATACTCAGATAGCTAATCGTAAAGGCAAAATGGAAAACGGCACGTTCGTTAAAGAAGAAGCCTTCTCTAATTACCTTAAGTCTAAGACTGAAACACTATGAAACAAAAAACAATTGCCTTCCGCGATCCAGTAGTTGAACGCGTAGTAGATAAGTTTGTTGGTCGTTCAGACGTAGGTTATAAAAAGTACGGCGTTACATTAGAAGAAGATCCAAGTGAAATGCTTGCTTGGCTTAATCACTTACAAGAAGAACTTATGGACGCTGTGCTGTATTTGCAAAAAGCAAAAGAAAAGTATGAAGCACCAAGCTCCGAGGAGTAATATGAAAAAAAAATACAGCAGAAAGAAAGGACCCGTAAGAGCAAAAAAAGTATCATATGATGGTATCAACTTTGCATCAGGGCTAGAGAAGTATATGTATATGGCTTTAAGAAAAGCTAAAATAGCTGCACTATATGAAGGAGAAACATTTGAACTACAACAGTCTTTTGAATTCCCATTTGAAAGTTTCGAGCGGACGGGGAATGGTAAAGGCGAATTTATTAATAGAGGAAATAAAAAAATCCTCAACATTAAATACACGCCGGACTTTGTAGGCAAGCACTTTATTATTGAAACTAAAGGTAGAGCTAACGAATCATTTCCGATGCGCTGGAAGTTGTTTAAGAAGTACATAGCTGAGAATAAGCTTGAACCCTTCACATTGTATAAACCTCAAAATCAGAAAGAATGCGACATGGTAGTGGAGTTAATTCTAGAGCGCCAAAAGAAAACGCTCGGAAGCAATACATAGATAGGCAGATAGACAAGTGGGTACAGTGGTCGTGGCGCCAACGCGGACGAGTTAAGTACAAAGAACTGATTTTAGAAATTGAAAGAATTAAAGAGCATGCAGGAAAACGAAAATGAAGATCTCAGCGGCCAATGGGCTATATCGTTAGGCTTCTATCCAGGAGTCTTAATAGGTATGCGTAGTTATCACAATGATGATATTACCTCGCATGTATTCTACCTACCCTTTTTTGATATCGCAATACAAATATATAAATAACAAACACTATGAAAAACGATTTTGACGTGTCAGATAGCTTCGCTGACTTTGTTGATGAACTTACAACGGATGATAAGAATGATAATGCATGCAGTATTGATAATCCTGAATGCGAAGGATGTGGTAGCTAATGTGTGCGGTACATGGAAGAATGTGTGATGCCTGCAAGAAAAAACTAATCGACGAAAAGTTACAGGAATGCGCATCTATATTTACTAACCTAGGTATAGAATCTACCGGTGAAGAGCGACGCGACGCTTACGCTAAAGAACAAGAATTGCTTTATGAGATTAGAGCAATAGATAAAGAAAAAGGTGATAGGCTTTTGAATATCATGTAAATAATAAAGGGGACCCGTTACTGGATCCCCTTTTTTTATTTGTTTATTAAAATTTTATGCCGGATAATTTTCACCTAGCTTGCGACTCTTGCTACTAGCTATTGACCCTTTAGTAGAAAAAGTGCTACCGCCTTTTTTCATATCCTTAGCTTCTTGCAAAGCCGCTTTAGTTTGTGGATTGCGATTTGCTTGATAATCCGAACGCGCTGCATTTAGGGTTTCGTTTAAAGCTCTTGTGTTTTTAGTATCTTGAGCCACACCTTTTTTATGCTTTGATTTAATACTATCGCCAGTTGGGTTTTCTGTTTGCTTCGCTGGCGATTTAGCCCCGTACATTTTCGCAGGTAATTTAGATGCTCCTAAGCCATGCGGCCCAATTCCTTTTTTCATAATTTCTTTTTTTATTTCTTTTTTGGTACACAATTAGGAACTTTTTTACCGCCCTTATTTTTCATACCAATAGCTTCATATCCGGTCCAGCATGCTTTCTTAAGCTTTAGTGGACTGCCTAGCCGCTGAGGTCCGCAGCCAGCCATTACTTTTTGTATTTTTTAGCTGGTGATTTAATACTTGCTTTTTTCTTATTAAGTTTCACCGGTTTTTCAGTCTCGCGACTAATATGGTAAACTCCTGTATCATTACCTCTTTGTATTGTACCTTGTTTTTCGTGTTTTGAGCTGAAACCTTCATTGTAGTAATGTGCCCCGAGATTTGTGGTCATCGCCCCTAGGTTATAGTTTGTACCTCCAAAGCTTACACTTTTAGGAATATCCCTAGCACCCTTAACTTCTTTTAATGGTTTACCACCAACAGTTCCTTGGGAATTAGTTGCAGATACCGTTTGTTTAGCTGGTGATTCTGGTGTAGCTTTAATTGCATCTTGCAAAGCCTGTGGTAATTTTCCTTGATTGCCCTTTAATGCTTTAGCTAAAGGAGATTTTGTTGCCATTTTAAACGGCGATTTGTTATAACTCATTTTATCTTCTTTTTATTTGTTTTTAAGTCTATCGTTTTCTTTTTCTAAGAACTCAACCTTAACGCGTAATGCAGAAACCTCTTGAGTAAGTAGCAACACTTGACTACGCAGTTCATCCTTTTCGTCTGCTGACCTTGCTAACAGAGCTTCCATATTTCTTACCCTGTCCTTCAAGTCATCTCGGTACTGCACGCCGTCATTGTTTTCTAGTTGTGATTTCTTTTCTTCTGCTTTTACTTTGAGCCTTGCTTCAAAGAATTTCCATATACCTGCTGAACCAGCTACAGTGGCAACCGTAATTATTATTTGTGTAATGTTATCCATTGCGATGTAGTTGTTCTGTTTTTAATCTTTTTAAATTGCCAAAAGAAGATAATACAAAAATGATCCAACCGTAATGAGTTGGAGTTGGTAAACCTATTGTCATGATATACATTGCAAGGCTAGTAGAGTATAAACCAAATGTCAACATTGCTGCTCTTACCCTACAGTCAAGTTCCCCTTTAGCAATGCAATACAATTGATAAAATCCTGCTCCAACCAGTAGCATTTGATAAATAGGCATAAAGCCTAACTCAATAAATGTTGCTATAGGAGCGAGTATCATTAACGCGGCACCAAGAGTAATCTCTGTTGGCTGACTATCGCTGTATCTCCAAAGTTGTTGTAATTTCTTAAGCACCCTTATCTAGTTTTTCTTTATAAACCCTTATAGTATTCCATAAAGCAAACATCATAATAATCATCCAACCTACACGACTACCGTTCATTAAACCACTTGCGAATAGATTTTCAACTGTTCCTAGTGCTATTAATGCTGCAACTTGAACTGCAACCAGCCTCATCCGTAAAGTTCCGTTCCAAAGCACAGCCCACATTTGAAATGATCCAGCAAGAATACCACCACTAATAAGCAGTATAGATGGGTTATCAAAATCAACGCATAAAGCTGCAGGAAGAGCAAAGATATGGCAGAAAGCAATCAACACCTCGTTTGGTTCAGAGTCTGAGTACCAAAACAGATCCTTTAATTTTGCAAAACCTTTTTTACGCATCATTTTAGAATTTACCAGAATACTCTGCTTGAACATCAAAAGAAGGACATGCTTTACTTGCAAACTCATTGTGCCCGTGAACAGTAACGTTGGCAAAAATATCTGTGAGTATAAACAACAGGTTATCTAAAGCTGCTTTTTGATTTTTCGTTCTAGTGTCTTTAGGTGTTTTACCGTCTTCTTCGACACCACCTATATAACATATACCTATACTGCCAGTATTATGCCCCTTAGTGTGAGCCCCGGTTTTTTCAACAGGTCTGCCCGCATGAACAACGCCGTTTAAATCAATAACATAATGATACCCAATGTCTGCCCAGCCTCTTTTTAAATGCCAATCTCTAATGGTATCTACACTTATATCTTGCCCCTCTCTTGTAGCGGAGCAGTGTATTATAATTTTTTTTATAGTACGATTCATTATTTTATTATTACACGATTTTTTTGTTATTTATTTTTTATTTAGGCCTACGTTCAGGATATCTGATATAGTAATTCTCAAGAGCCTTATCTATTTTTTCTGATTCTTTCTTTTTTGCATTTGTAGCCCGAGTTTCTTTAGCTTTAACTTTACCTTCCTCTTTTCGTTTTGCTTTAGCTTCAGTCTTAATAAGATCGTGCTCTTCATTTTTAGCGCCTACGTCCCAAGTCTTCCAGCCAAGTGCTAATGCTATACGTTGCCAAGTTGTGTTGCGAGAATCGAGTGCTTCGACTATTGAGTTAAGCTCATCAACAATACGATCAAGCGGTACATTTCCGAGTGCAGATGAAAGGTTACCTATAATAGAATAAGCTGGACTTAAATTTAACTTACCGTCAGCCATAACATCAAAACCTCTGGCTGCTAAAGTATCTCTTTCAAACTTTTTGGTTTGAATAGCTGAATAAAGTTTTCTAGCTTTTGAACCAATAGGTGGAGACAAACTTAACGCTTGTAGTATAGTGTAGGTGTGGTCGGACATAAATCCTTTTTCTTCTTGTTTAAAATACTCTGTAATAGTATTTTTAAGCGTTGCAATTACTGCGCCTCTAACCCCGCTACCTTTTAAAACAGAATCTGTCATGCTATTAATAATACGCAAGGTTCTTTGGTCATTTTTACGTTCAAGCTTTTCTAGCTCTTTTTCTGTCATTTCAGACTCGTCTTCTTCGTCAAATCCAGGTATGATAGCAAACAATGCGCTTTGTAATGCAGAGAATATAAAGTTCTGCACTGCACCATAATAAATAATCTTAGATATATGTGTTTTAGCATCGCCTCTACCATTAGCAAGATCTTTCATCGCTTTTTTCATCAATCGAGTATACTGCATCGGAGTATTCTGGAATGCTAATACAAGACGACCTAAAGGACTACGTTGCTCTTGAGAAACCAAATATGGGTCAGAAGATTGCTGTGCTTCGTCCGCGGTTTTGCTAAAGTCTTCAAATGCTTGCTTTTCTGCGGCCGCCTGCTCCATACCTTCTTTAACGTAAGTATTTACGCGATTTCTATAAAACGACGCACCCCCAGCTGCAATAGCAAAACTATCCGCAATTTGAGTAGGTGTAAAACCAATTTTTAGCAAGTAAGCAATCACAGCACCCGCTCTATTTTTTGCACCTTTTGCTTCATTAGCAATTTCCGCCTGGTTTACATCTGTTTGTAATCCCGATCTACGTTCTTTTAACTTGTCAGAATTAAATATCATTGCAAAGTCAGACCAATATTGAGGTTGATTTGCAAAGGCCGCCGCAACTTTTAAAGGATTGTTGTCTGACCAGTTTATAAAGTTAGCGGTTGAAAGAGTTTGTAATATTGCAGACCGACGGTTAAAGAACATAATAGCACCAGTAGAGTTGTTCACCCAGTTATACCAAGCATTCACCTGTGCATTATCACTGCCTGTTGTGCGGTTAGTACCGTTAGTCATTGCAAATAAAGCATCTTTTATAGCTTCTTTATGTCGCGTTCCGTAAACGGCTTCTATTTTGTTTAAGTTTTCAGCACTAAATATTGCTTCAGAGTTTTCAATAAATTCTTGTAAATATTTCTTTCTACCAACTTTTTCAGTCATTCCGTTCAAATCGGAAACTAAAGTGCGAGATAACCAATGCTCACCCGGCTCCATCCATGTATCTTGTCTAGATATAAGCTGCATCGCATTACCCATTTCAATAAACTGTGGCATTGCATTAATAGCGTTGATCAAAAATCTAATGTCGTTTTTATCCATTCCCGGTATATCTATACCTTGCTGGGTCCACATGTACACCCTTAATGCATGGTCATAAGTGTAATCGCTATTTGCAATTTTCTTACCTAGCATTTTAAACAACTTTTTATCTGCCTTTCTTAAGGCATTAAGTTCGCGACGAATCTGCTGCTTTACAGCTTCAATCATTGCAATACCCCTAGTATAAGGAGTTATTATATTATCTTCAATAAACTTTTGATCAGCTTCCCCTTGCTTCCCTTTTCCTGCAAAGGTGTATGAGGTTAAGCCTCTAAAGTCTTCAGCTGATGCCGGCACAAACAAGCGGTATTTACCTTTTCTCTCACCCATCATACGAGCTTGAGCTTTTGAATAAATCTTGTCAGCAGCCACTCCTTTAGTCCGCTCAATCATTCCGTTAAGCTCTTCACTTAGCCCTTGGCTAAACTTAGCGCCGGATGCTTCCAGCCCAGTAGTTACTTGATTTACAAATGCTTCAGGTAAAGCTTCACCGTAAGAAAGATTGTCAGTATTAATCTCGTAAAAGCGACCTGCATAGTCTTCCTTATACTGCTTAGCGCTTTCTTGTACGCTATCCCAAGTTTTGGTTACTATAAAGTCAGCTAATGATCTTTCTGTTCTACTTTTATTTCTGTCAACAGCTACATTTTTACTAGTTTTAACATGCACCATATGTATTTCAAACCCTGCATCTTCTAAAGCTTTCATTTTTTTCGTTGTAGCTTTATATGATGCGCCGGTGCCATCGACTACCATACTTTCTTTTGCGGCAGTATTCCTAGCTAAATCTTCTTCAGCGGCTTTTCTAGCTTTCCAACCTAGCTTAGCCCGTAAAGAACGCTGCTCCTTGTCATAAGTTTTTTCGTCGGTTGGTAGCCCGGCCTCTTTAATGTATCCTTCTAAGTAAGGGTCTTGGTTAACTAATCTGTATCCTTTATCAGTTAAGCCTAAACCTTTTAAAACGCTGGATTTTCCCGCACCAGGAGCCCCGACCATAAACACGGCAATTGGAACGCTTGATGAATTTTTAACAGACTGGTTTAATAAATCTTTAGCTCTTTGAGCATTTTCGTAGTTAATGTCAATTTGCTGCTCATATATTGCTCGCTGCTGTTCATTATTAATATGATCCTCAAGCGTTTGCAGTTTATTATTTTCGCTTACGAAAGCAACAATATTTTTTCTATCCGCTTTAGCCAAGGTAATTGCTCTTAAAATACCTATTGGATTTGAAGTACCTGTGGTATCAACAAAATCAGTAACTTTTTGATCTGTAGCCCACAATGTATTTTTTTGAAATAACTTATTTAGCTCTTGAGTAACTTTTAATGTTATAATATTAGGATCAATATTTGACGCAATCCTAGCATTTCTAGCCTCAATAGCAATTTTAATAATATCAAAAGATAACTGAACATTGGGATAAACGTGCTCAATTTTTGGTGTACCCTCTATATTTAAAGAAGCATATATTAATTGACCAAATGCCCTGAACCCCTTAGTTTGTGATTTATTTTGCTTTTGCAAGATCCTTAAAAGTGTGACGGGAGATACTAGTTCATACTGAACCGCTAAAACCATTCTTTCAGCTATAGCAGTTACTAATGCTTTATTTGCAATGTTGGTACGCTGCACAATGCTTAGCCTCATTTTAAATACCTCTTCGCCTTCTAAATTTTTTGGTATTCCTTTTTTACTTTTTTGATAAACACGAATTGATTCTGCTATAGATGATGCTTCTGAATGATAAGGACTAGCATCTTCAATAATATTAGTAATTGTGCTTCCTATCTTGCTTTCATTAATTTCTTTTCGTAAATTAATTATTTGATCTTTAGTGCTACTAAAAAATTCTACTCCTCCAAATTTTTTAATTTCTTCAGCATTAAATAAAGAAACAAGAGATAACGTTTCCGTATTGTGGGCTTGTAGTTCAAGTATGGCATCGGCATCACCACTTTCAGCTTTTTTTACAAGCGTTTCTATAGAAGTATATTTAAGTTCGCCGTCAAAAAGGTCTGATTCTGTAATTAAACGTGCAATTTGAGGCCCGCTAGAATATTCATCAAGCAGCCCCGCATCTTCAGCTTTAGAAAGAGTATAAAATAATTTTGAAAAATCAACATTTGATATATCAACTATTTTAGTTGTTTTAGTTTTCTTTTTTAAAGCATCTTTTTGTAAATATTCAATTACTTCTGGCTTAAAATTGCCCTTATTGTTGGGGTCTTCTAACGCGGACATAGCTTTTGCATCGTCTTGACCGCTCCAATACTTAACACCAACACGCAAAGCTTTAATTACATCTTCTTGACGTGTTTCTTCTATTGTAAAGCTATTAGAAGCTTTAACATTACCGCGCTCAGAATCAAGAGCTAACTTAGTAGCAAAATCATTTATTTGCTCTACACCTAATCTTTCTTGGTTAGCTTCTAAAGCCTGGCGTATTTTGCTATCCGGATCTTGCATTTCACGGTTAACAATTTCAATAGCCATTTCTTCGCCAATAGCTTTGGCAAGAGACTCTTTTTTACCACGTAATGGATTACCTTTTTCGTCAAGAATAAATGACAAGAATGTTTTGTCATCTATTTTTAATGAAGCTTGAGGTAGTCTTCTTGCTATTTCAGCTCCTGATGTTCTACCTGCTTTATCCGTATTTGTAGTTTCGCGATCAATTTTTTTACCTTTCCAATCGCTTGTAAATACGCCATTAACTTTCTTTTGAATGGCAGCGGGAAAAGCTGTCATCAAATAAGTAGTGGTCATGTTTTCAAGAATAGCTTTTTTGTTAGCTACTAAAAATTTTCTTAGCACCCCGTCTTTCTTGCCACCCATTGCTTTTTTCAAATCAATGTCCACCTGCTTACCCAATGCTAAACGTAATTCGTTCATTAAAGGTGTAACAGTTGTGTTTTTTGAAATCGGTGCGTCAATACGATTTTTAAGTGTGCCTACAACTCTTGGTATTTTTTCCATTAAAGCCTCAACCAACTCTGGCGTAGCCATACGACTATCTAATAAAGGGCGATACGTGGCTCTTTCGGCTTCCACACGCTCTTCTACTTGTTCTATAGTGGTAACATCAGCCGCAGCTCCTTTAAGGTCCTCTACGTCGCTCTGGTTAAAATCGTCAACAATATCGTTTTTCCCCTCACCAGAAGCCTTAAGCATGTCTTTAATGCGGAAACTAATACGACCATTTATATAACCATACAGCGTACCTCTACCGTCAAACTTGTTTATGTCTTGGTTGTAGTATATTCTGGCAATAATATCGTACTTAGCTTCTTCCGCATCAAACTTTAATCCTTTTATAGATAGCTTAGCCAACTGCGCCTGAACCATGCCATCAATTACTTTTGCAATTAAAGGAGAGTTAGGATCAAAGAATTCCATATTGGAACTTACTTTTTCTAAAACCTGCTTTGCACGTTCTGCTTCTTTAGATATAGACTGTGAGTCTTTTTTGCTTTTTCTTTCTTCATTTTGAAATGCTCTAGCAAAATTTCTAATAAGCTTAGCAGTTTTCTTTGACTTATTTTTATTAGCGTAATTGGCTATAAATGCAAATGTTTGTTCGCCGTCCTGTATTTTAATTGAAGTTTTGTCTCCCCGAACAAGGTTGTTTACAAATACGTTGATTTGTGATAAAGACTTTAGCCCTATTTCGTTGCCTTCCGCAATGTAATCAGAAAGCACATTCATTGTTTCCTCGTAATATGCGTCAGCTTTTACACCATCTCTAGTGTAAGCTAAATCAAGCCTAGCTTTAACGTAAGAATGAGTTTCGGGTGCATTTTTTTGTAGCCAACCTAATAATTCTTCTCCCGCAGCGTTTGCGTCTTTGTTACTACCAAGTTTGTCTTGAACAATAGCGTGAAGTGCTTCATGCGCCCATACTCCTGTACGACCGTTTGCCGCAGCAACATCCATATTAACTACAATTGTTTTACCATCAGCGCTAATAAATGCATCCCCATCTTTGTTACCGCCACGCTTTATAAATTCAGCCTCATTAGCTTCTATAAGTTCAACTTCTAATCCGCTTGCTTTTAAAAGTTCGTCTGCAGTAATCTTATTTTCGCTAATAAGATTTTTGGTTTTTTCAATATGAAAAGACTTTCCAGCTTCTAATCTTATTTCTTCACTAGTAGCATTTTCCCCAAGGTTTTCTTTTGCTTGTGATAAGTACTTGCTTCGTGCCGAATTTTTTAGTCTATTAAATTCTCTAAAGCTTTCAGATTGTTTTCTAGCGTTCTGTAAATAAAGCATAGACGCGTAACCTGCTGACGCATCCATCGATGCCTTTAAAGAAGCGTTGTAAGCTTTAGCCTCTTTTGTATTAGTCTCATATGAAAGCAATGCTTCCCGCTTATCTGCAAGTTTATCAAACTTAGCTCTTAATGTTTTTTCTGCCGCAACTAATTCGGCACCAGCCACACCTGATTGAGCAATTTTTGTAAACCTTTCGTTTATCTGCTGCATTTCTAAAGAAATACGGCCAACCTCTATTACAACGTCATTAGATAAATCGTTACCCAATCTGTTTGCAATACCTGATTTTAACAATTCAATTTCACCAATTACTTCAGTAGCTAGCTTTTTTACTTCTGGGGATAGCCCTTCTAAATCAGTATTAGGATCTAATACGTTCTGTAAGTTGTCTATACCAGTTAACTCTTCTAATTGATTAAGCTTAGCTTGGATATCTGCACGAGTGTTTTTATCCATAAGAGTACTTACCGCATACTCGTAAACCGCAGGGGCTACACTTTTTAAAGATAAAGGACCGCCTATAAGAGCACCACCCGCATAAGCTTCACCTAATCCTTCGAATAAGTTAACTTGTTCGCCCATAAAGGCCCATTTTCCAAAATTGTTAGAAATTTGGGTTGCACCCTCTGACATACCTTCTTGGTTAGAAGCTTTTGCAAATTTTATTCCCGCTCCAGTTAAGCTTGTCGGGTTAATGGCTTTTGACGCATTTTTAAGAATAGCCATAGTACCAAGTCTTTCAAAAAGCACTTCGGACATACCGGCCCACGCTGATGTTGTAATCTTTCTCCACTGGGGCAAATTTGCTATTTTAGCATCTTCCTCCATTAAAGTTTCAATCTCTGAAATTTCTTCAGGAGACATGTTAACCCTTTGATTCTCTAATATCTCAGCATTTGTAGCTAACCTTTTTGTAGCTTCATACTGGTTCATCATTATTTCACTAGATGTACCACCATAGCCACTAAGAAAGAATAAAGGCATTGCTGCTGGTCCGGCAAAGGCCATAGATAAAGAAGGTATCGCTCCGATCGCTGTGCTACCTACCCAATCAAATAAGTCATCTAAGTCTTCTACTTGCTCTAAAGTAGGTGCTGTAGCAAATAACTGACTTTCTTTTTGGCCTCTTTCAATTAGGGGCAACCACGCTGCATCTAGCTCGTCCATTACCTCATCATCAGCAAATTCTACTCCTTTGGCTACACCTGTACCTAAAAGTGTAATTAACTGTGCACCGGCATAACCTAAATCTACAGCAGTTCTTTTAAAGTCTACGCCTAGCTTATTAAGCAAGCTATAGTCTTTATTAAAGTTATCTACTGCAATCATTAAATCATCAGTATCTGATATAGTTTCAATAAATGAGGCTACCTCAGATCTTTGATTTTGTAGTGAAAGGATTTCTTCTTGTAAATTAAATAAATCCTGCTGATTAGTAGGATTGTTTTTAAATTCTTCTATTCTATAAGCAAGATCGTTTTCAGCCATTTGAATTTGGCCAATCTCATTTTCTATGTTATTAGCTCTATAAGCTAAATCCACTTTTTCTTTTGAAAGTACAGCCGCCACAGACTCTTTTACGTCGTCTGGAAGGTTATCAATATATTTTTGTCCGCTTCTTATCTTATTATTAAATATCAGCTCTTCTCTAAACGACTTGATCTGATCTTCTGTAGTATTAACTACACCGGTTTCTTTCCAGTTTAAATACTCATCGAGCTCTTCTGGCGTTTCAAAATCTTTTGCCTCAAGAGTTCTTTTTTGGTTGGCCACAAACATACTGCTACCATCCATTCTAGGGGTAGATATAGTTTCCGCTTTATTCCAACTATTTATTTTTGAATCTACATAAATGTCATTAGCTTCGCTAAGACCAACTTCTTTTTCAGCAGTAGCTTCATAGTATTTATTAATAACATCTTGGTTTTCTGCTTTAATTTTATCAGCGTAGCCAAGGTCACCTTGCTCTAAAATAAACGTGTTTAATTGCTCAAGCGCTTTTTGTTTATCCTTTAATTTTGCCGAAGTTCTAACACGATGCCCTTGCCCATCTATAGATTGGCTTTGCAACATAATAGTATTTCCCCAGCCAGTTTGGTCGGTTCTAATGCCTAGCGCTTGCATTTTATCTTTTATGCGTGGCTCTACGTCTTCTTCTTCACCCTCTAAATCTTCAAGTGTTAAAAGATAAGGCTCAAAGTTTGGTGACCCCAAAGAAATATCGCCCGATCTGGATTCCCCAGCGGACGTTTCTGTATTCTGACTTGTTGGTGGGTCTGTTTCCATCAAGTCGTTCTGCTTTCCCTCAGTATTATTTGCTAATAGCTCTTCAACTGTTATGCCATTGCGGTTAGCAATTTCTTGCAATTTTTCAGGGCTAAATTTGTTAAGATCCATATTATATAATTGGATTATTAGTTATCTAAAATGTCTTTTGCTTCTTCAAGAGTGTAAATAACACCATCAATATAATAATGGTCGCCCTGTAATTGGCTAATCATTTCCTTTTTATCTTCGGGAGCAAATCGGACATCAACTTTTTGCACTACTTTACCACTAATCTTTTGAGGTGTTTGCGGATATTTATCTACGTCAGCCCATCTTTCAGCGTAGTCTTTACCACCTTTTGGGCTTGATGGGGTGCTACTTGGATTGTTTCTTTTTTTACGCTTTCTTTCTTTTTCAGCATAACCTTCATTAGCAACTTGTGTTAAAGCACCCATTATAGCGTCTTTAACCTGCATACGCGTACCAGCTACATCTTCAGGATTGTAAGCAATCCCGCTTAAATCAATACCGTTACCCGCAAAGTCCCCCGCTAATATAGATTTTATAGTATCAGGGTTTGCAAGCATAGCTTCAACCTGTGTGCCTAAAAGCTGTGCTTTAGTTCCGTCAAGCTTTTGACCAGTGTTGAAAATTTGATTTGTAGTTTCCAAAAGACTATTCATTGTTTTATAGTCTTTCATCATAGGCTCTTTATAATCTTTATAAGACTGAGCTACACCGTCAACCTCAAACATTATATGACCACCGTCTGCTACAGTAAAATTTGCAGGCACTTCAGGGTCTAAGCCGTAAAGCGATGCTGCAGCTTGTATTTCACTGCCGCTTGCCGCATTAGAGTAAAGATCAGCTTTGTGAGTTTCAGCATAGCTTACTTTAGCCTCTTTATAAGCCTTTACTTCTTCAGACAAATTAACAAAGCTACGGTTCACGCCGTTCATTATATCAACGTAATGTTGGTACTCAGGTGATGAAGCATCGTCAATCTTAGCAATCTCGTTTGCAGCATTAGCATATATAGAACGTTGCGAAACTAAAAAGCCTCGCATTGCCGATGTCTGTTCTGGGCTAAGCCCGTCTAAGTCAATGTCAGACTTAAGGTTATCTATATACCCGTTTACTCGCGACTTTGTAGCCTGCTTACGTTCTCTTTCTTTTATGTAGAAGTTTTCACCCTGTACTGGGTTGGGTACATTAATAGCCTCTGCATAATTTACAAAGCCTTCAGATTTGCCTACGAAGCCAGCACCTTTTATTAAATCACTATTTGCCATAATATTATTTAAACAAATTGCCTACAAAACCGGCAACTCCTTCACCACCTGCTGCCATAGCGCCTCCAGCAGCAAAAGCAGGATTTGCTTTAAGACCAGCAGCAGCGATTTGACCAACGCCACCCACGAGAGCTTGTGTAGCTTCTTGACGTGCTAAGTTAGCGGCGCCAAGTCTTTGCTGGCTCATTCCTAATTCAGTTTCTGATTGCTCTCTTTCTAAAGATCTTGAAATCATATCGCCTTCGCGTTCCATAGATTGCAATTGACCAGCCATTTGAGCTTGTGCTTTTTGATTACCCGCTTCTTGTCTAGCTATATCAGCAGAAGCGCTTTGAGCATTCTGTGATTGCTGTCCGGCCATTGCTTGTGCTAATGCAGCAATACCACTCCCGCCAGCAGCGCCTTTCATGCTTTGCATAGTATTAGCCATACCTTGAGCTTGTTGCTGCGCTGCAAAGTCGGCTGCTTGAGTGTTTACGGTTAAATCCTCATAAACATTCTCCATATTAGCATATGGGTTTGATAGATCCTGGGACTGGTATCTTGTCATGTTCTGATCAAACTGAGCTTGGGCATTTTTTTGCTCTTGCTTTCTTTGCTTATGACCTATAATACCGGAAGCAATTCCTACGCCTCCTTGGATCACGCTGTCTATTAAAGCCATTCGTATTATATTAAGTTATTATTCATTATTACGTATTATTAGCTGCTGATAAACACCTCAGAGTTAACAGCAAAGAGCTCTTTCTTATCTGAGCTAGTTGTTTTCATTACAGTTTCCGCATAGTACCCAATAATACCTGATGTGTTCTTTTCTGAGTCTTTAGCAAACAGTACAAAGTCTGAAGCAGTAGGCTCATCACTTGCCCCGTCCCATAAAGCGGTAACTATCTTACCATTTATTAAATGCACTTTGCCTAGTTCCTTTAAAGCATCACCATCACTAGCGTCTGTAAAAAATATTACATCACCTATTTGTAAAGATACATTTAAATCTTCCGCAAATGTAAGCTCGTATACCTGATTTTGAACACCGCCAATTACTATACTATTGTCATTAACCGATGAAGGATTGCCTAATCCTTGCACTGAAAACTCTCCAGTATCAATATTTGATAATGTAGTTGCCTTACCTTTAATATAGTTGTAGTGTAGGTTTTCTTTAGTCTTCCATGCTTCTACTTCCCCATCTTGCTGGTCAGTAAGCACATCAGCTACCCACCCGGCATCGCCTTCGTAAGATAATGTTTTAAAGTTTTTAATGCTAGAAGGAACGTCGTTAATGATAGGCGTGATTGTAGAATTGTTCTGAGTACCGTAAAAATTAGAACGTGCTGTGTTAGAATGAATCCATAGCTCGCCATTTTTAATGGTGTAGTAATCGTTATTCAGTGATATTGCCGCTTCAGGCACAAAAGACAATCTTGATGTCCAACCGTTCACGCCTTCTTTAAACGCAACGGATTCGTCACCGCTTAAACTTACATTATAAGAACCCGAAGCTTCGTCATATGAGCCTAAAATAGCCCCTGTGTGTGCTTTAAACTTGTCTTCAAAGTAATCTGACATGCCTTTGTCTGCGATTTCAGTAATTCCGTCCATTGATAGGCGTATTACCGTGCCTCTTGCTTTATCTGTAAAGTAAGATCTGAACCCATATGTAGTAAACGATTCAGGATTTTTAGATATACCAAATTCACCAGCATACGCCATTGTTTGGCCAAGCACATTATTTGTAGATGTAACATTAGGGTTACCGTCCGCTGTAAATAACGCATCTTTATTAGCTTGTATTCTAAAGCATTTGTCTTCACAAAGAGTCACTAAGTCAGTATCTCTAGCCTTTAAAATTTGTATGCCACCATATATAGGGTTCAAGTCTTTTGTTATTTTAAGACCTTGAATAAACTGGTTAAGCTCATTTAAGCCACTAGTATTGTTAAATAAACCGCTGTATATTAAACCTGCCTTACGGCGTTCTTGTTTGTACTCATTTTCTATTACACTAGAAACCTTAACCCCTTTTCCGATACGCTTCGCATTAAAGTCATCACGAATTCTATCCGACTCTACACCATTACCAAAAGAGTATACATTGAAGTAATCTAATGTTTGCTCTGTTGAAAGCTGTGCAATTGGTAACGCTTCGGTTGCTTCATAGTATAATTCTAAATCAACAGCTGGGTTTGGTTCAACTTCAAATATAGCCGGGTTTTCCGTAGGCAGCACGTCGCTGTCTTCATCGAACACTGTTGGTTGTGTTCTTTTTCTCACCGCTACTCTAACTTGATCAGGGTCTATATCGTCAATAAACGCTGTTTTTAGTACAAAGTTCCAATAATAGCCGTTTTCATCATTACCCTGAGTCACACCCCCGGTGCCCTGCCCTCTTACATAAGATCCTTTTGCAACGCTTTCAATTTCGTATAAAGCGCCCCATGAGCCACTGCCTTCTCTAAATTGTACTACCGCATCAGCAACTGCTTTATTGTTAAACGACTGTAGTCCTGAACCGCCAACAGGGGTAAGAGAATCCCACGGAGCATGCACTATACCGAAGTTGTAAGAATTCAAAGTAGGCTTGCCGTAAAGAGTTACACTAGGCTGGGCGTTCGCATGTTCGTCCCAACCTTCTTCTGCCAAAAATATATTGTCTAAATCAGGATCGTCCGAAATAGTATCGACTAGTACACCTGGATTAGCTGTACCGTCTTGCTCATAGTCACCCGGATTGTTTGTGAAATTGTAAATTATGTTTTCATCAAATGCCATGTCTCTGTCAATCTTAACAAAGAATCTTCCTATATATTCAGGTAATCTATCCGTTCTTCTTTCGTGAACCTCTACAGTGTATTCACCACCAGACCCTAAAAGATCAAGCCATGAATAAGTTGATAGTTTCTTGTATAAAGTTACTTCATAATGATTATGAGAGTCATTTGTATAGCCCGCGGTTTCAACTTCATAAAAAGCAGTTTTATTAGCACCCTTTACAAAACGAACATAAACATCTTGGTTTAACGAACTAACAAATTCAGCATTACCCGCATTGGGAACAGGGCCTTCAAACGTAAAAGTTTTTAAACCCGAAGCAATTGGAGTACCATTAGCCCCTTTGATTGCACCCGCTGAAATTTTAAATTTTCTTTTTGTTTTTATAGGATCAGGTGCCTCATTGCTAATATCTATAACCTTATATCTAGTAGGCTCATCAACTGGAGTATCAGTATTGTGTTGCTTTTTCAAAATTAAGAAATCGCCCTCTTGTACCTTATTTCTTTCCGCACTTGGTATAGATAGCCACATAAAGCCATCAGGATCTGCATAGTAGCGGTCTAATGAAACATTGTAATATTCATTAGATACTTCTTTTACATAGTATTTAAAGTGTGTTGCCCAGGAAGGGGCATCTTGGCCAGAGTCAACTGTTATTTTATTAACCTTAGAAGCTTTATCTATACCTATCTTGGTAGTTGCAGAACTATTAGTAAACACAGGAGTTTCTCTACCGTTTTCATCTACGTAAACAATACCTACTTGGTAATCACGTAAAGACTTAACACTTTCTTCAGGGGTTTTAATCGCAGTTATATCAGAAGACTGTAGCCCTACCGTTAAATCAACTTCGTCAATAATGTCGTATTGTTGTACGTAGTTACCATATACAATACGGTTACCAATAACTTCTTGTGCCAGAGCTTTTATTGGCACATTATCGTAAGGTCTAAGTATCTGATTAGAATCTACAACATTTGTTACAACCTCTGAGGTAATAGCAATACTAGTTACAGATGCATCTTTTTCTTCTATTTTATAAATTATATTCTCTGAAGAATCTTTATATAAAATTTGAAGCTTGTCTACATCAGCAGGTGGTGTTTCAAAGTTGCTTAAAGTAAGCTTACGCAGGTTGTTACGCATGCCTTCATTATAAGCATCGAAAGAACCGTACTCAAACGTATCTGGTACGAACACTGCATTGGTCCACGGTGAAAAAGCAGATACCTCGCCGTCAATGTACTTCCAGCGGTATGCAAAGCGCGGGAAAGAAAACTCAAACATAGGTGGGTCTTCTTGCAGTTCACACTCCCAAGTTATCTCTAGATCAGGCATATCAGAAGATATAGAAAGTATAGTACCTGTTACGTTCTTTAACGCCGCTCCAGTAATGCTGGTTACTTTAACTCTTACCTGATACTTATCATTAAGGTTTCTTTCATTATTAAACTCAAAACCCGTAAGTGTTATAATGTCATTAGCCTGCCAATTTGGCGCTAAGCTAGTTACAAAAGAAACAGAGCTGCCTACTTCCCTTGGAACTTTTACAGCATTATAAGTTTCTGTAAAGTTTTTAGGGGTTGTAACTCTGTTTATACCAACACCATTACCTGTTCTTGTAGAAGATGCAGCGGTATAATGTAATCTTTCGTTTGGCTTTTTCTTTATTACAGTAATATCCGATGCAATAAAATTTCTGCTATACACCTGCGTATGAGTGTTTATACTCGTTCCACTTTGTGTGCTACCAGTTTTAAATCTTGATATTAATATTTTTCTAGGCTCGTTTAAATTGTCAGTCCAACATAATAAACCTTCAAAAACATTTACACCAGTTATAAAATTGCTAGTGTTAAAGTTTAATACACTACCAGTATCAACCAGTACAGGCGCTACAAACCCAGTTGCTTCATCGTATTCTAAAATAGCATCAACTGAAGTTGAGGTAACAAACCAGTATAACTTGTTATTTTGAGTATCTCTAGCTGTACCTATACATTGTGCAGAAGTAAAACCAAAGTTTGCATCCCAATTAACAGAAGCTGACTTTTTGTTTAGCTTAGTATTACCTAATATGTTCTCAACAGCGCCGACGTCAGAACCTTCAGATGTTGAAACCTGAATGTTTAGAGCGTCACGATATTGGCCATTGGGTACAAGTCTCTCATCGAGATCCTTGTTCATCTTACCCTGGACAAAGTTGTGTGCTAATTTTGGCATGTATTAGTGTTTAATCCATTTAGCCTGGTTGCGCATGATTTGAGCAATCTCGCTAATCTTAAGGTTAGACATACGGAGTTTTGCAACTCTTTTTGCTGCAAACGCTTCTTTCTTAAAGCGCGCGACTAAATATTCTTGTGTGTTGGCTCTCGTTGCCAGAATGGCATGAGCTAGATATTTGTAAACAGCTTCTTCTGCAAACTTATGCACTCGCATTTCTTCGTCAGATCCTAAGCTGTCACTGATGTACTTTAATGTAACAATTTTATTTACCAAGCTAGAGCTAAAGTGTGCAATACCTTTAAGCTTGTCAATGTAGAACACACCATTACCTTGAGCAAACTCAGGGTTTAAGCCATAACGTCTACCGTGACGGTAAAGATTAAAGAGTTCACTAGTGCTAAGTTCCGCTTTGTTATTAGCTTCGTGGTTAGACGCTTCGAATTTTTTTAACGTTTCTGATTTATCAGCATATATTTTATTACCGCTTCCATCAAACGTATATTCGTAATCAGAATCCTGTACAATAGCTTTAGGGTTACTAGAATGGCGTGTAGGATATATAATGTGTTCTATACCACCTGCATCTGCCCAGCTAAAACGAACGTAATTAACGTAGTCTTGTGGCAAAATCATTTCTAGCGCTGGCCCCAATTCAATTTCTAAAGCTTTTTCCGAGGGTAATATATCGAAGGAAAGCTCTTGTAAAGCACGCTGAGCATGAAATGCAACATCTGTGCGCTTAATTTTGCTAATGATTTTATCTTCTCCAACATAAGCGATGATGAAATTGTTAATGATATCTTTAATGCTTACAAACTGGTAATCACCGTAATTTTCGTCTCCACTGTTCCAGTTGCCGTCTGCACCTTCATAATAGAGCTTTTGTGTTTGATTAATTAATCCCATTTATTAAGCTTTTTCTTGTTGTGTGTTCTGCCCTTCCATTTGATTACCGATTTGGTAAACCTGAAGTTCTTTGATAGAAAGACCTGCTAGTTGTAATATTTTAAAAACCAGTTCGGTTTCTTCAGAAGCATGCAACTCAAAATCAGTAGCATTAGAAGCATTATATATAGCTCTACCAGATACTGTATTGTATGCCCATTCAACCGTTGCAGGTACTTTAATATAATTACACGATACTCCTGAAGTTAATGCCGCCGCGCCATACACCTTATAGCCTGAAGAGTTTGCTACAAATATTGGGCGGGCGTCAGTCGGCTTAGTAAGCGGAGAAGCATTAATATATAGATATTCGTTTGCGTTAATACGCTCAGCTTCGATGCTATTATAAATAATTGTACCTAACCGGTAAAGATCACTAGGGACCGTCCAGTTAGGAGCAGAGTAGGTCATACTACCATTCTTCTCGAATATGTTGATTTTCTCATTCAAGAGGTTAAGCATGTCAGAGTATTCAGTATCATTACCATGCATTCTACCAAATTGGTTAATGTCATAGAAGTACTGCTCAAAAATATCAGACTGTGCTTGGTTTGCAAACAAGTTAAATTCCTGAGGAGTTACGTACCCTCTTTGTTCTTTGTTAAGGATAGCCAATACTCTTTGGTATACCGTATCTACGCTTACTGCCATTTTGTGTTTGTTTATGTATATTAAGTAATTAGGCCGCTTGTTACAGCAGCCTAATCACAAAAAGATATGTATTATAGCTGTTTCTCTACGGCTCGTAATACTTCCATACCCTCATCTGTTTTAAAGTAAGCAGCGAGTGCTGAATATGGATGTTCATTAAACGGTACTGTTAACAGCTTTCTTCCGTTACTTGCATATGTAAATGTGCGTTGGTCTTGTGATAGATTCAAAATTCCCGTTTCGGTAGCTTTGATCCCAATGTTACGCAGCATTACGTTGTCGTCATTAGCCAAGTCTAAGAAGAGACTAGGGTTATTACGCGCAAGTATTAGTAAATCACGTTTTAGTTCTTTAGAAGACGCGTTAGATACCTGTTGTGAGCCGTATTGAGCTCTTAAAATTGCTTCGGCTTCGTCGATATCCATTGCTTTTGCAACAGTCATCGCTTCTAGCTCTAGTTCAATCCAGTCAGTTTCGTTTTCTGCGATCTGCTCTGGTTTGTATTCCATAATGCGACCTTGCAGTGTATATGGGTGGTATAAAGAAAGAATTTTTTGTAAAACTATATTTTCTTTTGGTACCCTCAAAATGCCGTCTCTAAATACGATACGACCTAATGTTGCAGTTCCTTGTTGCTCATCAACGAAAGGGGTACGCTGGTTAGTTGCATAACGCAATTCACGGTTGTATCCTAATTCTTCATCAAAGTATAATAAAGGAGTGCGGGCTGAATGTACGGTAGGTAATGTAAACGCTAATGGCTTACGTCCTGAAGTGATTTCGTACAATCTGTCTTTGATAACCCATGTATCTACAGGTGCAGGTGCTGCGACTGGTGCCGCAACTGTTTCTTCAACAACCGCCGGAGCAGGTGCTGTTTTTTTTGCTGCAGGCGTTGCTGCAGGCTTTTTAGCTTGTGCCATGATATAATATAATTAAATAAAGGTAATAATTACCCCCGCCACAAGGACGAGGGTAATATTATAATAAACTATGCTAATTATGCAGTAGTTTTCTTAAGCATTACGAAGTTGTTCGCAGCTTGAACACAAAGTGCACGCTCAGAAAGGAAGTGTACGTTCATTTCATCAGCGTCGCTAGTGTAGTTGCCACCAACAGAACCAGTAACCCAAGACTTCATACGACGATCTTCAGCTTCAGAAGCGCGGTAACGTACGTGTAAGAACGGACGTGCGATGTTCTGACCTAAGTTTTGGTCGTATACAGTAGAAGTACCAGCAGGAACAATAACACCCTCTACGTCAGCAATGCTACCGCGAGTTGCAGAATCGTTCAAGTATTTCCAGTCAGTCTTGTAGAAATCGTAAGAACCACGACGGAATCCAGAGAAACCTAAGTTCAAAGCCATATCCTCAGAGTTGTCGAATACTCCGTAAGAAGTACCACCCGTTCCGTAGCTGTTAGCACGTGCAAGCATGTTATCGATATCTAAAGCAGTACGACGATCTAAGAACATCATGTTCTCTTCAATAGCACCTTGCTTGTCTAATTCTTGAAGGATAACGTCGAAGTCACCCAAACCAGTCAAACCAGCAGCGTTATTGAAATCTTGGTCGTTAAATACCAAACCGCGAGACTCTAGAGCCGCAAAGAGACCTTCAGAACCTTCGATCTTAGCAGTGTTACCAAAAGCAGCAGCTTGAGCGATAGTAGTTTGTGCTTTTTCAGCTTCAACCATGCTCATCTCCAAGTAGTCTTCAAAACGTAGACGAGACTCGTGCTCAGACTTCAAGTACCATAAGTAACCAGAAGTACCAGCTTCAGTAGTTACTTCAACCCAACCAATTTGAGCTACATCAGAACCTTTAACATTGTACTTATCACGTAAGATGATAGGCTTGTTGTCAAAAGTAGTGAAAGAAGCGTCTAGTGAGTTACCAGCACCGCTAGAACCTTTAGTGTACTCAGAACCGTAAACGAATACTTTAGCATCAGTAGCAGAATCGAATGTGCTGCTCAAGTTTGCATCAGAAGTATCGTAAACAGCGATGTTTACAGTATTACCAGATACAGAAGTAACGTATGCTTTGTGGCTTACGTATCCTTTAGATACTACCAAAGTCATACCTGCACCGATCAAGTGACCAGAAGGCATAGTAAGTGCATCACCATCAGCATCAACAGTAATACTGTCGTATGCAATGTGAAGACGTCCTTGCTCTTGCCATACTACGCGGTCAGAAGCCATAGGCATTTCTGCACCAACCATGCGCAAGAATCCTGATACTGTACGGTTTCCGTAGCGCTCTACTTCTTTCTCGTATACCTCAGGAAGGAACTGTTGTGTAAAGTCCATGTCAGCCACAGACAGATAATTGTCACCAAACAAGCCCTTGATAGGACGTGGAGTAAGGTGAGCTAAGTTTGCCAGACCAGCTGGCGACGTTGCAAAACTCATTTCTTATTTGTTTTAATGAATTATTTTTTAAACTTGACTTTGAGTTTAGAAGTGCTTTCACCATCATTTACAGCGCGTATAGTCCACCCGTTTTGTGTTGTAACTTTCTCATGAGCCCCTCTCGGATTCATATCAACATTCTTCGTGCGTGCCATACTGTCCTTTACTGCATCGGCTTTACCTTGCTCGTAAAAGTGTTGTGCAACTTGATCGGCATTCATAGCGGTGAACAGCGATTTATGATAACCCTTGGCATCTTTCATTTCCCCCTTTTCATTCAAGAACTTCTTGATAAAGTTGTTAATGTCACCTTGAGTTTCCTTAACCTGGCCAGCGTCTTTAACCTTAAAGCGGTACTTCTTGTCCCCAACGCTATAATCGAAACCTTCGAATTTGTCGCTGAATACTTTCTCGCTTTCTTGTTTAAACCTACTGGTTTGTCGTTCTGCTATTTTTGCAGCCTCTTCACTCTCCTTATTATAACGATTGAAAAATTCAACCGCTTTTTGCTGTTCAGGATTCAATCTTGAACCCATCTTAATTTCATCGTAGTATTTAGACTTTAAACCGTCTAAATGATTTTTAGCTTCTGCTAATGCTTGTTTACGCTCTAATTTCTTTAAGCGTACTTCGCGTTCGTCATCAAGCTCTTCGTCGTAAGAAAACTTATCGGCTAATAAGAAGTCGATGTCTTCTCTATCATAAGCACTATACTTAGTTTCATAGTATTCACGAAGCAGTTGATCTTCGTTAAGACTAGAGTAGTCTGTGTTTAGACGAACGTAATCTTCTAATGATCCTCCTGTTTCACTCATAAAGTCTACAACCTTCTGAATGTTTTCCGGTAATTCAACGCCAGTTTTTTCCTGCTCTAAAACAGCTTCAGCGATTTGTTCGTCAAGCTGGTTTGCCGCAATCTCTGCCTCTTCTTCTGTAATTTCCATTAGAACAGGCTCTTCAGCTGCCGCTTCTGTAGGTTCTTCTACAGGTGTTTCTTCTTGTACTGGTGTTTCTTCAACAACAGGCTCCTCGACAGGTGCCTCTTCTACAGGTTGGGCAACAGTTTCTTCTGCTGGTGCTTCCTGAGGTACTGCTGAAAAATCCACTTTAATAGTACCATCATCACCCTGCGAAACAGGAGATGTGTCTTTGGTTTCTTCACTCATGATAAAATATTATATAATTGTTATGGTTATTATTACCTAGGTTCGAAACTTCCTAAACCAAAACCCCCGCCAAGTATATCATTACCAGAGGATTCGAAGTCTTTAGGCGAACCGCCTTTTTGTCTTTGGTCTATAAGCTCACTTTGTTGTGTAGCTTGAATTTTTGTTCTTTTGTCTTTGCGATCTTCAGTTTCTGAGATCTTAGTCTTAGCGGCATCAACCTCTAAGCCTTTAAGCTTCATGTTATACTGGAACTCTAATGCCATTAATTGCATTTTAGCCTCAACTTCTTTGTCAATTCTTGCTTGCTCTAGTTGAGCTTTAAGTTGTTCTAGCTGAGACTTAGTTTGTAATGCAGCTTGATCTTTCTGCATTTCAGCTTGTGCTGCAACTTGTTGCGCTTGAGCATTGGCTTGTGCCTGTGCTTGCATATTTTGTTGTTGCATCATTTGATCACGCTCTTGTTTTTTCTTACGGCGTAGCTTTAATAACTGGTTAGCTAGCTTTAAGTTTTTAACTTCACGTATATCAATAGCATCATCTAAATCAATAAGTCCCGCAGATAATGCAGTTTGAATATTGTTTTCTAGCAACGCTTTTTCTTCGTCATCCGGCGAAAGCTCTAATGAAATACCAAAGTCGTGCAAGTGTAAGTCTTCTAGCTCAGCTAAAATACCTACGTTATGACTACCAATTTTTTGTATAAACGCTTCACGTGAAGGATCAAACTCTATAATATCAGAAATACGCAGTGATAAACACTCAGCTGTTTCTGCTGTTAAGAATAAACCAGCATCAAGAATATGACGTGTTGCTGTGTTTGAATTAGCTGCTGCCATTTTTTGAATGCCTACTAATGCTCTAGAATCAGGTGATGAACCATCACGAGCTTCATTAAGACCCGTAACGTCACGAATCATTTGCAAGTAATAGTTGTAAGTCTGTATAAGTGTTTGCAGCTTTTGGCCGCCCGCACCGGTTTGCAATGGCTGAATCGGTACTTTGCCTGGGTTCATATCACCCTCGCTCGTAAATGAACGGCCAATAACAGAACCCGTTTGGAAGAACATGTTAAGTGCCTCTTGCGGGCTGTAGTTGGTACCATTACCTAAATCAATTTCAGCAAGACCATCAGCATCCATGTATACCCCATCAGGCATCATTCTGCTCAGCACTTGCTGCATCTTAAGATGAGTAATTTGAATCATATCTGCAAAACCAGTACAACGGCTTACAATAGATTCAATCTTACCTTTATACATGCGCGGTGCAACAATGCTGTAGTTCATCTTAACTTTAGCATAATCACTTTTAGGGCGCATCATATTTTTAGCCATCTCCCACTTAAGCAGAATGTCAGTACCTAATATAAGTACACCTTCATATAATACTTCAAGTGAACGGGACATTTTGCCAAACTCAGCCTCAAGCAATTCTACAGGAGGATCAAATTGGTCATCTCTTACTATAATTTTAGAAGCCCCGGTTGCGGTTTCCTTAACCTTATATACTTCATTCATGTACGTTTTATAATTGAAGTACAACACTTGTACTACATTATTGTCACGAACATCATGGTTTACCAAAGACTGATCGTATCCAGCGCTATGGTTATGTGACCCTTGCTTTTGTATTTTTTCTAATTGTGCTTCATCAAGATCAGGAAATTGCTTCTTAAGCTCATTAATAGGCACAAACTTTACTTCACCAACATAATAAATGTCTTCAAAGTACGGCGATTCACTGTAAGAATGTACTAAATATGCAGGGTCTACATATTCTACTGTTACACCTTCCGATTGGTTAAATGTATTTTTAACTGCAGCAATCCCCAGCGTGGTAAGATCGTAATAAAGTCTTTTCTTAGTTAGGTCGTAATAGTTACCGTCAAGAAGAGTATTAATAGCTATTTCTTCTGCAATCTCAACGCCTTGCTTGTAGCTTAGCTGCATGTGCAACTCTAGCTCTTCTTTTGAATCAGGCAACTGCTCTGGGTTATTTTCAAACAAATTCATTCCGAATTGCTCTTGCGCAAACTCATTTAACTCTTTTGTCTGCAAATCACGTATAATAGATTCCATATACTTTGTGCGTTTGCTTACACCATATGGATCTTGTGAATATGCTTTTAAATCAAATGAACGATCTGCAATACCGTTAACTACGATATCTACAAACTTAGATAAGATAGGTACTGGCTTCCAGTCAAGGTTTAAGTACGACAAGTCACCATTTACAGATAATTCATCTTTATATTTCTGAACACTCTGTTCGCCACGTGCATACAATCTCAAGTTATGAAACGTATTTTGGTTGCTTCTGAAGCGCGTAGTACCTGAATTGCTAGAGAACCATTCGTTTTGAATAGCTCTAGCTACTTGCAATCCATAGTCATTTGACATTTTTTCACCATCGCTGGCTATCTGACTGGGGAAAGCGCTATTTGAAACCGACTTAGCCATAAATTATTTTATTATTTCAGAAGTAAATCCGTCTTGACGGAATTTTGAAATCTTTAGATTTAACTTTGTTTTTTCTAATTTGCCCACTGGTCTATATAATTCTTTATTACATGCCATAATCGCTAAGCCTGAGCTTATCGCAGCATCGTACTTAGTACGTTTATTTATATCAAACTTAGACCAGTCATTAAGTGTTTCGTTAAAGTACATGCTTCCGTATTGCCCATCTTCCATTAAACCTACGTACCTATCTACGTACATTTCAATCGCTGCGGCGTGCGCTTGTTTCATGTCCTCACTCGAGTTAGGTACACCACCTATTTCTTTTTCCGTTACTGACAGCTTGTTCCAAAGTCTATCCGGACGGTTCATAGAGTATCCTCTGTAACCACGACGCTTAAAATGATAAAGCAACCTAGGTTTGTTATTCTCTGCTAGTATAGGCATACCATAAAATACGCATGCCATTAATATATCTTCAAAAAATATCTCAGCGGTTTGTGGTCTAGCTATATACTCAAGGAAGAATGTACTTGGCGGTGCATCTTCCATAGTGAATTTAGTGAGTCCGTGTAAAGCTCCTTTTGAACCCTTACCATCGGTAGTTCCCGATATGTCGTAGCTATCGCAACCAAATGCGCCGACGTGCTCATTACCCGGGTATTTAACACCATTCTTTGTAATTTGCCTATTCTGAAGACTAGCACCTGGTATCCAGGATACTTTAAATCTTCCCTGCGGCGTTGGCATAAACACAACTTTTGTATCTTTTATACCGTTAATCCACTGAAAATTGCCAGTGGTTACAACATTAGTATTACGCAGATCCTCATTATAATCAATCTGTTCGTATATTTTTGCAAGATTAAACAAGCTATTCTTTGTTTCATCTCTAAAAGCGTGTTCTTCTGTACGCGGAAACTGACGGTAATATTCATTTAAAGCGTCCTGGTCTTGTTTAAGACCTTCAACTTCGTTTTCCCAGTAATTTATAACACCCTGTTCTATAGTGTCCCCAAATGGGTCTAATACTTCTTCTTCAGGTGTATTAAAAACCGGCTGCCCGTACTGATCAATAAATCCTTCATAGTTCCACTCCATTGGTATAAAGAGCGAGTATAATCCCGATTTTGTTTGGCCATTCGAGTTTCTTTTAGATACGTCAGAATCCGTATATAATTTCTTAAAGTTTTCACCACCTTTTTCTAATGAATTTGATGTTGAGCCCATTAAACATTTACCTATAATTCTAGCACCCAAACGAAGCGTAGTTTTTGTAACACGCCAGTTATTTAATATGTTATCAGGCCTTTCCCATTTACCACTTTCATCATGCACTAAAAGCTTTAGCTTCTCACCATCATAAGAGTTATCTCCTGTATTTTTCCAGTCAATAGTCGTATCAAGACCCTCAAGCTCTATTTGCTTTTCTTTTGCCTGAATTGATTTACGGGTTAGCTTAGAAGCAGGAACCCTATACGCCAGTTCAGTTTTCGGTCGATCCATACCATCTTGTATAGGTTTGAAGAAAAACGGGTAGTTAACGGATATGGGTACAACCTTATCGGTAAACATTTTCTTTGCATCCGAACCGGTTTTTGATAATATACCGAATCTTGCATCACTTGAAATGGTAGCAAGGTTAACTGTTTCTCCAGAGGCCATAAACGAAAATCCACTCCGTCTGTTTTTAAGATAGCACATTCCATAGCTTCGGGTATCTGCCTTACAGGCTTCCCAAAATATATAGAAGAGTCTATTTGCTTCTCTGTAATCGGGGTGTCCAACATCGATCTTACTCCACTGCAAGTACATGTAATGAGTCCCAGTAATGTAAGTAGGAATCCCTTTGTTATAAAACCAATAACCGTTGTCACGCCGGTTGAATTCTTCATCAATATATCCCTCCCAATTGCTTTTAAACTCATCTGGATAGGTTTGCCAGTCGAATATGCTTTTAATATTTTTAAGCTCCTTAGGATAGTCTGAAACCGTCCACTTGTTTGCACCTTTCTTTAACCCTTTAGGTTCCGGCGGCAATGCTATACATAAGTTTTGAATCTCTAGTATTTGCCCTATCTGCCCACTCTTGCTGATAACAACTATATCGTGTTCTTTGTTATAGCCGTATTTCCAAGACTTGGATCTATTAAGCCTGCTGATTGTAGTGAGCTTTACGTGCTCGGATTCTTTTACTAGATTTTGTTCGTACATTATCTAGATCTTTTTTCAGCAAACCCTGAGAATGTTTTCTTTTCTTTTTCCTCTTTCGGTTTGTTCTCAAGTATTCTTTCTTCCTCTTCTATGCGAGTAAGAATTTCAAACGCGTCAAAGATTGCCAGCTTCTTAGTAGCAGCGGCATTTTTTAAGCGGTCAGCAGAAACATCATCTTCCGTATTGGTAATGATTTTTTCTTGCGCAACTTTTATAAGCTCCTCAACTGCTTTGCGACCAGCTAGGATTATATTCCTTTTCGCTTGTTTGGTGTCCATACTTGATTGTGATTCGATTCTGGGGAACTCGGTAAACCTTCTCTCCCTCAATATTAAATTCGTATTCTGTACCAGGTGTAAAACCTATAAGCTCTCCGTCTTCAAAACCTTCGTAAGCATATTTCACTTTACCTACTAAAGGCATTTCGTTATGTTCGGAAAACATTCTTTCATCTAACATAGGCTTAACAAATATAAAACCCTTCACAGGTTTCCATTCATCGTTACGTTTGAATGCATAGATCTGATCAGGGTATACAAAGTACTTGTCTTCTTCATAATACGAGCGGCTGTTCTTTTCAGCACCGCGCACATCTCTAAATCTTCTGAATACATTATGGTGAACAATAACTTCATCACCAGGTTGTAAGCCTAAATCATTTATTTTGGGTACAGCTTTGACAACGCCGTGTCTGCTGGTATAAAGATGGTTTTGCAATTCTGTATTAAGTAACAGAGTTACACCATTTATTTCTTTTTCCGATGTCGTTCTTTTGGCATACGGAGATATAATAAAGTTGTATATGCTTTGCATCACCACTTAAGATCATATTCGATAGATACTGCCATGTTCTTATTAAAGTCTTTCCACGGCATAACCAAATCTCCTTTTTGAATATAGATAGAGTACTTAGATTCCTCTTCTAATATGTTAACTATAGTATGACCGCCATACACTTCCTGTCCAACAGAATAGTGCATGGCGTCATTTTTATAGTCCTTGCCGATACTAATCTTCCTTATTATCTGCATCGTTAGGAGTGATAGCTCCATCTTGTAAGTTGATACTTACGTCTCCATAAGTTTTTTCTAGCTCAGCTTGTACTTCAGCTAGCTTTGTACGTAATGCCTTAACGTTATCCATAAGCTCAGCTTTCTGCATTTCAGTTCCACCGATCTGCATTTGAATTTGCTGTAGGGCATTAACGTACTTTTGTACTTCAGTTAGCTCGTCTGCTGTGATTGCTTTAGCAACCGCTTCTTTCTTCTTTCCCATTTGATTTAATTTAATTGTTTTATTTTAAAATTAGCAGTTCCATCTACGGCGTGCTGCTCTACCACGTTCACTTGTCCAACTTTTAGAGCGTGCACAAAATGCTTTGCGACGCTTTGCGGCTTTACTACCAGGCTTCAATTCCGAAGGCGGAGTAGTTACCGCTGTCTGCAATTTACTACCTGGATTGTCTTTTTTATACTTTTCTACACCTTTTTTTGTCATACCACCTCCAGCAGCAGCACCGGTACCGGTTTTATTAGCTTTGTTGTAGTATCCTTTAGACTTTTTACGAGAAGGTGCATCACCTTTAGCTTTAAAAGGCGAATTGTTTTGTACGTATGCCATGTTACTTACCTTTAAAGTATCCTTTTTTCATTGGAGTAGACTTCTTAACACCAACATTGCTTTCATAGCGCATTTGTGCGGCGCTAATAACAGAACGGTCTGAATCTTTTCTTGTTGGCGTTCCATCTGAAAGCCCAGGACTTGTTCTATTATAAGAAGATCTGTCAGCCGTCCCCGTATTCGCTTGAATTGAACCAGCTGTAAATTTATTAGCTTCACGCACACCGGCATTTTTTCGATCAGTTAATGCTTCCGACAAATCGCCTAGCTCTGATTTACTCATTCCCGTACCTGCAAAGTTACTACCTGCAGAAGGCTTGGGTGCCGATATTGGAGCTAATTTACTTGCGCCTTTTAACTCCGGAGTTGGAATTGAAGCAGACTTAGAACCTAGCTTATCTGTAGATACTACAGTGTTTTCTTTTCTTTCTTGACGACGTATTTGTCGCTTTGATAGTTCTTTTTCGCCTTTAGGGGCGCGAGTTTTACGTGGCTTTGAGTTAGTTTCTTTAGGGGTAACAGCTACAGCGTCGGGCATTGTAGCATCCGCTTGAGCTACTTGTCTAGCTTTTTTAGTAGCTACTAAATCAACACTAGGAACCGATGCCCCTTTAAACTCTGCATTTAAACCTACGCTTGGGCGCATTGCAGCTTTGCTTGATGCACCAGTACCGTTAACTTTATTAGTTGTAGGCGCACCCGCATTTGCTGATTTAGCATCACCTCCTGTAGTAGTTACTTTTTCGTTAGAGCCTAATTTTACCTTGTAATCAGGATCATAACCCTGCAGCGTTTTTACTGTGGTTGAACCTGTTGCTGTGCCATAATCGTACATGTCCATGTCTCGACGCGTCCCCAGCACTTTTTCACCACGCATTCCCGCTTGCTCAAATTGACTTTGTTGTGCGTCTGTACTAAACACTCTGTTCTGATCAGCATTTAGCCCTCTAGAAGCATTGTATAAGTTTTCCTGCATGCCATTTTGAAAAGACTTGCCGGTCATAATATCACGACGAGCTTTACGCCCTTCTAAGAAACTTCCACCATCTTGGCGTGTATCGCGCGCTGCTTCTTTTGCATTTCTGCGTAAATCGCGTTTAGCTTCATTACGTGCAAAACGCTCGCTTTGGCGGCTAGTACGCATATTGAAACGATTTTCCCACGGCGTTATTGCTGTGGTTTCATCACGAGTTTGTGGGGTAAAGTAGTTCGTTTTTGTTTCGGTTATTGGTTTACCGGGTGTAACCTTTTTTTCCTTAAAGTCAGACGCAGACGGGAATCTATCAGCATAATTACTGGTAATGTATTTTTTATCAACTAAGTATTGACCTGTAGCGTTTGGAAACCGTTTTTTTAATCCAGCTAAATAGCCTTCTGTGTCGGTTGCTAGTGGATATCCACCTTGAGCTTCAGGGGGAACTTCACTATTGTCTACTTCAGTAACAATGTCTTCTCCCGCGCTCGTGGAAGTTTCAGACTTTTCCAGAACAGGGTTAGTTTGCTTTAATGGTGATTTTGCTTTTTGTGTAATTGGTCGTCTCATTATACTTCTAGTTCAAAGTTGTCGTAAAATTCTTCAGATTCCTCTATGGCTTCCGTTTCTTCTTGTAAATCAGTGTCTTCTTCTAAATCAGCTGCCTTACCCTCATCAAGCGGCGGAGGTGGCACTTTAGCTGGCTCTTTATATACAGTTTGTTGTTTTTCTGATAAAGAAGGTTTTTCAATTGCTTCAGCTACGTTATTAAAGCCTGCACTCATTCCAACCATACCAGCACCTTCAACAAGTGCTGCGTTCATCTTAAACGGAGATGATTTTTGGGTAATGGGGGTCGCGGAAGAATTTCCTTGTCGAGTAGCCGATTCTGCCGAATTGTACAACCCCCATAAATCTTTTTTCATTTTAAACCCCATACCTAACTGTTTTTATATGCTTCAGTTTCCCACTCAAGCTCTTTAGCGCCCTCTTGCATATCGTCTCTTTTATAAACTCTTGCAGGCGAGCGTGTATCTTTTTTCCAAATTACACTATCATCAGTATAGTCTAATCTATTCTGATGCATTTGATCTAAGTGAATCTTTTCGTGCGCAACCGCCCCTTTTTTTTGCTTAGCTGACAAACCCTTATTAATAAAAATAGTTCCGTCACGATTAGCTTCCGCCATCACTTGGCCACCTAAATCTTTTTCAAATACAGGCGTATCAAATGTTGAGGTTTGCTCATCGTAACCGAACAGGGTACTCTTATCCTTAAGCTTAAAAGGCATTAGCAATTACACTTTCCTGTGCAACCGCAGCTTGCTGCATTAGTAAAGTTAGCACGCTTTTTACCAGCTGCATCTAATGTAACTTCTTGATTTGCAGGTGCTTTACCGTAATCAGTAACTGCACGCTTTGTAATAGGCTGTAAGTGATTCTTCATCGTTCTTTGTCTTTAATCATGTCGTCTATAGCTTTATTATAGACTTTATCAGTATAACTCTTGTTCTTGTAAAATTTGCTTGATCTACCGATTGGCAAATCTTCTTCCCCAAGCATAACTCGATACATTCGTGTAATCAAGCGCTTCGCTTTGGGTGACGTTGTGAAAACACTGTATTTGATTGTAGTCCTATTACGATGACGCCATACGTCAATCCAGCCATCATTTCGAAGTCTTTCCCAGCGGTTTTTATCCCATGCATAGGTGTAAGTTCCTTCTATAAAATCATTACGCGTAAATCGCTCTTTGCAATCTAGATATATCAGTAGCTCTAGGTCAGCATCTAATATATCGTAAGTCTTACAAGCCCACTTCCTAACGAGCCTGTAATACTTAAACAAATTCATTTCGCGTAAATCCGCGGGTGTTAGTCTCATTCTACAATAACAACATCACCTACGGTAATAACATGGAACAACTCATCATTCCATTCAATACCATGACCAGCGTGTTTATCGTATCTAATAGTGTTTCCATTTTCAACACCAATCACTAATGGTCCACAGCTAACGACTTCAGCCTTTAGATACCTAACGTCGCTGTTTTGCTTTTCAGTTAATTCAAGGCCGGCAACTGTTTTAGCTGCCTCCTTGATTTTCTTAATTATAATATAATTATTTACCGCTTTCATCCATTCTCATATTAGAGATTACACAATCTGCAGAAATAATCGTTGTTGCTACACTGACTGCATTCTTCAGTGCGGTTTTAGTTACAAGTACTGGATCAATGATACCAGCCTTAACCATATTTACTTTTTTACCGCTTGTTGCATCAATACCAAAACCTTTGCGTGTAATTTCTTCGTCCAACACAATATTTGCGTTTTCAAGAATGGTAAAAAATGGAGCGCGCAGAGCTCTAAGAAGAGCAGCATATCCAACATTTTTGCTCTTAATTTTTTGTGATGCGTGTAATAGTGCCGCACCCCCGCCAGCGACGATACCTTCTTTTAATGCGGCTTGCGTTGCATAGATGGCATCTTCTACGCGGTCTTTCTTTTCTTTGAGCTCGACCTGTGAGTCAGCTCCTACATAAATCAGTCCAACCTTACCGGTTAACATTGATAAACGCTCTTCGAGCTTACCCCTAAAGTAAGGGTTTGTTTCAGAACCGATTCTTTCACGTACATTTTCAATACGCTCGAGAAGCTGCTCATGGTCGGTCTCTACCTGCATCACAGTGTTCTTTGAAGAGGTAACGGATTTTACCGCTTCTCCTAACACTTCGGGATTGATCAGATCCAAATCATCGCCAAGCTCTTCATTAATGACTGTAGCCCCAGTTAATATTGCTAAGTCTTCTATTGCTTCCTGCTTAGTTGGCCCAAACCCAGGTAAGTCCACTATGTTTACCTTGATATTGCCTTTTACCTTGTTAGCTAATAACGTTTGGTAAGGTTGTTGCTCAACGTCAGCGACGATCAGCAGGCTTCTATTCTTCTTTACAACGTGTTCTAAGACACTTTGTATCTTTCTTATATTAGGTATAGGCGAAGACACAATAAGGATCATAGGGTTGTCTAAAACAGCTATGCCCTTGTCTTTGTCTGTTATAAGATGTGGTGATTTTAATCCTGAATCGAATTGAGTACCTTCTACAAACTCCACATACGTTTCGTTCGTATCAGATTCTTCCATCAATACGACTCCATCTTTGCCAACTTTTCCGAAAGCTTCACCAATGAAGCCCCCAAGCTCTTCGTCGTTGTTTGTGCTAATGTATGCAACTTGCTTAAGCATTTCACCATCAACCGGAATACTGGTAGTATCAAGATATTCCAAGACCTCCTTAGCACAGTCTTCAACGCCTCTTTTAATTTCTCTAATTTTGTCATCACTTATAAATTCACTCAATTCAACTAATAATGAGTGAGCAAGGACGGTCGAGGTTGTCGTACCGTCACCTGCTTCACGCACTGTATTTCGGGCAGCTTCTTTAACTAGTGTTGCACCGATGTTTTCGACCGGATCCATCAAGACTACGCTTTCTGCTACGGTTACACCATCTTTAGTGATGACCGGTCGGCCAAGAGCGTCTTCGTAAATTACGCATTTGCCGGAAGCGCCTAATGTGGACTTCACTGCGTTAGCTAACTTTTCGACGCCAGCCATAATTTTTCCGTTGGCAGCACTGCCAAACGTGAGATCCTTTACAATCTCGCTAGGGTTATTAAATTCCATTATATTAAATTAAATTGTTTTTGGTTTATTCGAATGTTTTAACGACCTTAGGTCCTTGTGCGAATTCGAGACGCGATTTGTAGTGCGCTATCGATGTATCAATAGCTTGCTCAGCACCCTCTAATGTTTCCCTGCGAGTTACGTCTTTCCAGGAATCTTCTAACAACAACTCTGTTTGATAGTAGCCGTTAGGTAGTTGTACAATTCTCCAGTTCTTTTTTGCTGAAGCATGTTCCCAGAAAGCTTTGGCTTTTTCGGATACTTGTTGGTCGCCACTTGTTGCAGTGGTCGTACGGTAATAAAATGTCATTTGGTTTTTATTTTAGGTTATTACTTACCTGGTATAATTACTTGCGCATCAGCTTAGTTAAGTCTTTTGTCTTATCGCTAGACCCCATTGAAGATCCAAACCAATACCCATATACATCACCTAAGGTACGCAAGAAAAACCCACTAAACGTAGTTATTAATCCTTTTTGCACTTCTGTTAATGTTTCCCAATCCAGGATATCTGTAAATATAGCCACCGCTAAGCCAATAGCAATAACTAATGTTACATAAGTTAGCACATCAGGCGTTACTTTACTCTTACCTAGCTCACGTGCTTCTTTACGATCTAAAATCTCTTGCTGATATGCTTCTTTAATAAAAGCTTTCTTTTCAGCGGGTGTATCAATAAATCTGTCCGCAACCTCAGCTGCCTTGTCTAGTAACGGTGCTGCGCTACCACCTAGTAATTTTAATAGTTTACTCATAATGTATTTACTATTACTATCGTTAGCGTTATTATTATCAAATGTCTACTCTTATACAGTCATTTCAGCCTCTTCTTCGTTAGCTTTATACTCACCTGTCTCCAAGTTTACAGAAATGCTTCCGTAAGTTTCTTCAAGCTTCTTTTGCTCTGATTGCAAAGCTTCTTCAAGTACTACAACTTGAGAAAGTACTTTAGACTTTTCAAATTCTAAGTCGCCTAAAGCACCTTTAGCACGATTAAAGTTAGACACTGCGAGACGTACTGCCTCTAGTTCTTCTTGGGTAATTTTGTTAGCCTCAGCCATAATTAAATAGTTTTATTGAATTCAATAATGCAAATATAATACCAAAACAGAATAATCTGTCAAGTTGTCTTATGCATCAACAGCTCCGTCAAAAGCTTCTAGTGTTTTAAGGTAATCGTAAGATTGTGCAAGTACGTTGTCAGCAGACTCCCAGTCTGGAGTGAAGCTGTACTCTGATTGAGAAATTGCTTCTTTATGTCCAGTACGTGCAGCAGCATCTACGTAAGTCTTTACAGTAAAGTGTGCTGTACGGTTAGTTACCCATTCTGTTTCATGAACAGGAACACCTGGATTTCCATCCTCATCTGGTTCTGGAAGGGTCATGTTAGTTTGTTCGTACTCAGATACGTGGTAACGTAGGTCTGAGATGTTGTGGTAAGCATCTGCAAATGTGCTACCAAATTTTTCAAATGATTGAGTTAAAGCCATTTTGTTTTTGTTTTATGTTTGTAAAAATAGTTAAAATACTTGTATTAAAGAACCACAAGTGATTGCCCATTCGCACTTAAGAATGCGTAGTTGTTGCTGTTATCACTTTGGTCTGCAGAAGGAACCGAAGAAGATGTGTCTCCAAATATTAAGTCCCCATCTACACCAGCTGATGACGCTGAAATAGGAGTGCCAGAGTTATATATCTTTGCAATATCTGTAGCGTTTAACGCTGCATCCCACATGTGCATATACATATAATCAGCAATACGACTACCACCTGTATTGTGGTCATTACCACAGAACGTTAGTTCGTCTAAGCCCATATTGTATCTAGCACCGTTATTTGATACCGCTGAATTTGTAAGCTCAACACCGTTCCAGTATATCTTAAATGCATTAGATGCAACAGACTCTGAACCATTGTAAGTAAGAACTAAGTGAACGAAATTATTGCTATTTGTACTACCTCTGTTTGAACTTGTCCAGGTGTTTGTACTGTTCGTTCCAGTACCCGTAGCAGAGTTATTTGAATGCAACGCCCACTGAGCATTAAAGTTAGTTGCACTACTCCTGTACATCGCATTAAATCTATTTAAGCCGTAGTCGTACTGCAGAAAGAATCTGTTTGCTGTTGATGTAGTTCCAGAGGGAGTTAAATCAAATATAATTAAGTTTAAATCTGATGCTGCCCATTGAGGTCTTATCCATAGAGAGGCTGAAAAGTTCTCAGTCGTAGATTGTAGTGGCAGGTCAGTCGCTGCATGCCATTTAATGTCATCACTTAAATCCCAGTAATATTGAGCTGCGCTGTATCCATAGAATTCTGACATACTATGTGGAACTGTTTTGCCTGCTCCCGCAGATAAAGTAGCCAGGGAGTTACTTGAACTCCCTAGCTCTGTTTTAATATCAGAGATACTTATTGCTCCGCTACTTTGTAATGGCATCTATCTGAGCTTTAAGTTCATCAATTTGTTTTTGCTGCTCTTTAAGAGCTTCAATTAAGACGGCTGTAATGTTACCATACGCAACAGACAGCATTCCGTTCTCTTGCTCTTTAACAACCTCTGGAAGCACTTCACGAATCTCTTGTGCAATAACACCCAAGGATTTTTCTTCACTTCCTATCTTGTTGTATTCAACGCCTCGTAGACTCATTACCTTATCAAGAGCGCTATCAATAGTAGCAACATTCTCTTTGATACGAGAGTCAGAGTAAGCTGTGATATCTCCAGTAGCTGTAAAGTTACCAGCAAGAGCATTACCGTTACTAGATAAATTGCTAAGACCTACTTCTGTTGGTGTATGGTTGTGCGCGTCAGGTGCAAAGGTTGAAGGTTTGCTACTAACGTTACTCCACTCTACTGCACCCGCAGAAGACGCGTAGTTTACAGACTGACTTCCAATGTTGCCAGAAGTAATAACTTCTACCCAAGATAACGGCGTTGGCCAAGCTGCTCTTAAATAAAATCTATTTGTGTCTGCTCCAGACACCATTTGAAACCCATAAAAATTGGTAGAATCCTGATGTCCGTAATGTATTGATTGCAATCCAACCCAGTGTGAAGTGGTGGTGTTTGGTTGCTCAGCAGGAGAACTCCAAGAATCAATAAATCCTGAACCCCAGTTTGAACCAATAGCATTTAAACCAACCGTTCCATACCCCATACTTCCAGTGCGGTAGTTTACACTTGCATTGTATCTAGGCTCGTATGGTGAGTTTGCAGACATTGGATTCATGCCATTGAATCCCATAGTCCTATCACTAAGCTTTAGCAGGTTAGATGTCCCGTTTGGGTCTAGATAATATCCAGTATCCGCAGAGTCATAGAATATTGGAGCACGCATTGAACTTGCAGATTCCATGTATACATTAGAATATATTCTACTATCTTCTACTTGCATTCTCATGTTTCCAGCATACATTAAACTAAGAACATGCGCTGTATAACTGCCCATAAATACCGAGCCTGGGGTATGCACATACATACCTGCTTCAATACCTGGAGTACGAGCGTGTAGTACAAACTTTACGTGAGGTTCGTTACTAAATCTTACTTGAGTACCCCATGACCCTGGGTCTGACCAATCATCTCCACTATCTCCCACGTAAAGGTTTCTTAAACGAGAACCTCCTGCTGGGTTTAAGTAGTAGTTAGTGTTATCAGAATCGTAGAATATTGGCGCGCGCATTGACCCGTTGGCAAACAAGTTGTTGTTTACAACAACGTCAGTTTGGCTTGCCGTACCAACATATCCACCAATTGTCATCAACAATGCCTCTTCACCATCTCCATTTCCGTCGTTGTTTGCATCTGTCGTTGGTGAGTTGTTGTAAAAACGAATACCCGAATAGTTTGCTCCTATGCGGACACCAGTATGATATCCGATAATTAAATCTCTATAATGCGGATGATCCCATCCACCATTACCAACGTCAAGACCCATAGAGTAATGGTTGGGGGCAAAACTATGTCCTCCACCACTTCCAGATGGGAAGTTTCCTTTAAGGTCAGTAAAAGCTATCTGTGACGTGTTGTTAGAGTTTCCAGCACTAGTTGCATAACTTACAGACTGGCTACCTATGTTTCCTGCGTGTATTACGTTATTTCCTCCCTGCTGAAGAGTTCCGCTTGTTACGTTAACCGTACTTCCACTAATCCTTAAATTAGTACCTGTTGACTCTAGATTTAGAGTTCCGTAAGCTCCGCTTTGTCTATTGTAAGCTATAATGTAAGCCTGTCCAGCAGACACCCCTATTTCAGCAGCAAGTCCAGTTTGAGCGTTACCAGTATACCATCCAGCAAAGCGGCCCATACCACTAGTAGATACGTCTCCACTAAAGTCTCTTTGTGATGTAGTAGCTGAGTTTCCAGAATTATTAGCGTAAGAAACAGACTGAGAACCAATGTTACCGGTGTTAATAGCAGTAGAAGCGTTTTGTTTGGCATCAAGAAGTGTAGATAACCAAGCACCAGCCCAAGACATATAAATATTACCATCTTCGGCAACAGTTGCTCCTCTTGTATTACTAAATACAAAATCAATTTGGGAACTACTTGTAGACAAGGAAAGTACACCCTCAGCAAACACGCCTCCTCTATCCCAAGCAGCTCCAAGTCTTACTTCACCAGAATATAGCTCAGGGTTGCGTGTTGATATATTACCACTCCCAGGGTCAGCTACCAATACTCTACCTCTAACATCATTGCTTCCGTAGGCTATTATAGGACTATATCCACCTACAGTATCTGCATTTCCTGCGGATGCTGCATAGTTTACTGATTGACTTCCGATGTTACCAGTGTTGATTGCTGTACCAGACTGCTGGTATCTACCATCAAATTGTGATTGCTTCTTTGTACGAAGACCATCAATACGAGATGAGTTTATAGTAGTTAATGGAGCTGGAGCGTAGACTATGTAAGCTGGAGTTGCACTATCGTAAAACTTAAAGTTAGTATCATATGCAATATCTGGAAATCCATCCTGGTGATACCCACGAATGTTTTGGTCAGAGTAAATGTGATAAACAGCCCCACCGCCTCTTAAGAAGAAAGTGTATCCCATAGAGTGAGTAGTTCTGTACATATCAGCACAGATTGTAGTGTAAGATTCTTGAAATACTCTAAGTCTATCAGAGTATTCAGCTCCTCCCCAGCCACCAAAGTTTCCTTCCCAATCTATAAGAAGACCACCGTGGTGCACACCAGTTCCAATGGGGTCCCAAGGCGCTTGTTCACTATAGCCTCGCTTGATAATAATTCTACGCCAAATATCCTGGTCACCCCAAATAAAGTGAACAGGGTAGTATGTGTCTGGGTCTCCTTCTACAAAAATATCACAAGAATATGGAAGACCCGTAACACCTAAGGTTGTCTTAAGTCTGTTCATCTCTGTAGCAGAGACAGACACACCGCTTACTTGGCTAGCAGATGCTACAGATTGGCTACCGATGTTACCTGTGTGGATAACAGCATTACCATTATTGAAAATAGTATTACCAACGTAAAGATTATTTTCTACTCTAACGTGAGCATCACCCTCACCTACAGAAAACAACTTTACACCGCCGTTGTTAATAGCATCGCCATAAAAGCGAATGCCTCCGTATGTCTGACTAGCTCCAATTTTAATACCAGTGTGCCAGTCTAAGGTCAACTTGGTGTAATTGCCGCCAAAGTTCTCCATATGTGTATAGATGGAGTAATCATTCTGGGCATTTGAGCCTAGGTAAAGTCTTCCGTTTGAGGCGGTAGTATAAGCATTTGTTACACCATTGTTTAATGCAAGAAGACTTCCATTTACAGTGGTACTTAAAAGATTTGCCATATTAGTTCAGTTTCTTTTTTAGCTCGTTTACTTCTTGTGATAATTCTTGCATAGCCTTAAGCAAAATTACGCTCAGGCGCTGGTATTGGATACCCTGAGGCTGTCCTTCCTCGTTGTATGTTACAACCTCTGGGAACAGCTCTGCTACATCTTCTGCAATCAAACCAATTTCTCGGTCATCTACCCCAATCTTATTGTAGGAGACAGCCTCTAATTGGTTTACTTTGTCTAATGCTGGGTCTAGCGAAGTGATGTTCTCCTTGAAGCGGATAGAAGAAGATTCAGTGAATGTTCCTTCTACTGTTACACTACCTATAAAGGTTACCGTTTCTGCTTGTACGTTTTTTGGTTCAGCATTATCCAATACCCAGTATCCGTAACCAGCGTGGTTACCCCAACCGTATGCTGTGTTCCAGTTAGAAATATTAGTGGAACTAAAATCTCTACTATCCCAAATTTGATGTTTAATATTACCAAGTGACCATCCACCTGTATATAGCCTATTAGTATCATTTTCTAATCCCAAGAAAACAGCATAGTCATTACTAATATGAAATGCCATAAATGCATCAGTTCCTTCGTCAGCATAAATTTGCAGAGAGTGATTGCTAGATGTATCAGTACCAATATCCCCTGTAGATTTAAACTTTGTAGCCTCAGGCCAAGAGCCAGGGTTTTGTGTATCACCCCTTGCTATAAATCCGTATGTGTTATTCCAATTAGTGTTACCATCTGTAATATACCCGGCGCCATTTGTTAGCTGGTTGTTGTTCGTAGGTATACTGCTAGATACGGTATCTATAGCCGGTAATATTTCTTCTTCAATACGAGTGTTTACTACTGCAGCAGCACCGGCTGCGTCTGCATAGGCGCTAATATTACCAGAAGATAAAAGAAGACCTTCTTGTGCTCTGTCTACCCAAGGATTTACATATAATTGACCGTCATATTCATACAATGCTGTAGCAGAATAACCACCTCTATGAAATCCAATTGCAGGTGTATTGTTGTCAGTTGTTTCAATTTCAATAGCACCCTGTGTATAACCAGGCTGTGCAGAATCTATTATGCCAGAATTATATAAAAAAGTATAGTGACCATTAAGAGTATCTGTTGCGTCACTTCTTACAAAAGAACTACTATCTAAACCATCAAGTAATTCAGAATCTGCTGCTTTAGCAGTAGCATCTAACTTGGCATCTATAGCGGGTAATACTTCTTCTTCTATGCGAAGATCGACCGCACCCGCACTACCTGCCGCATCATATAATCCTGCGTGATTACCCCAGCCGTAAGCGGTGTTCCAGTCTGTAGAATTACCGCCAGTTGCGGTGATTACACCGTCTACCTGTAGTTTTGTGGCTGGACTAGCCGTCCCGATACCTACGTAGCCGTCACCTCTTATTGCCAACTTTGTAGACCAACTACCCCCGTAATAAGTTTGAAAACAAAAATCTATGTTGTTTCCACTAGTCCAACTTCCGGCTCTAAACGTCATACCATTTGACGTATTGTAAAAGTTTGTTATATAATTGTAATAAGAACCATTATCATAAGCCCACGCAAGGTCTTCGGTATTTCCAAGTTGAATCGCGCCTTCAACGTGTAATTTTTGTTCCGGATTAGTTGTACCAATACCTACGTTGCCATTGTAATTAACACGCATTTTTTCACTGCCTGCTACTTGGAATGCAACTGGACCTCCTGTATTTGAATTTAAATATGTACCAGTGCCAAAATAGAATCTATCATTACCAGCAGAGTCTTTTATAAACCCATCACCTGCACCATTGTCAAGTCTAATATTACCTCCTGATACGTGTAGTTTATCCGCAGGACTAGTAGTACCAATGCCTACGTTGCCTCTAACATACATATTACCGTTGTCATACATTATGACGTTGTTAAATGTATCAGCAGAGTTGTTCCATCTAAAACCGTAAGATGGTGATCCTACAAAGTAAGCATTATCGGTAAGTGCGGATTTCCCGTTTAACTGTATGCCTCCGTTTACATCTAATTTGTAAGCTGGACTAGTAGTGCCAATACCTACATTGCCGGTGTATAACATTGTCATAGCAGAGCCAGCTCCAACGTTAGGGCTAAAATCAAAAGAACCAGCACCTTCATTATACCTAATTCTCCCTTGAGCAGCACCTGCATTACTCCAAAAATCTAAATCTAAACTTTGAGCATTATTTGTATTTTCAATAATAATACCTGTTGGTCCAGATGTTGTAGATTTTATATGTAACTTCTGCTGAGGACTAGTAGTCCCGATACCTACGTTGCCACTACCCTTAATGACCATTTTTTGGGTGGCATCGTTTAGGTTTGAAACGTTTTCATCGTGGGTGTAAAAGTTTAATTGAGTACTCCAGTCAACACCATTCTGACTTCTTGAACCTGTTATACCACTCCAGTGAGTTCCCTCTGAAGTTACACCAGTACCAAAATAAATACCAACCATATCGTCAGCATTACTTGAAAGGACGTTTATTATTCCCTTCATATTGGTACCCTTAGTTATAGTACTTGAATAAGCGTTAGCTCCAGTTGAAGCAACGTTTAATTTAGCAGCAGGTGCGGTACTTCCAATACCAACGTTTGTATAACTATCAATGGTCATCGCATTAAACTGCCCAGCAGGGTGAAATGATATATTACCGTTGCTGTTGTATATGTTTAAAGCCCCAGCTCCGCCTGCTGCTGTATACGCTGTACCTGCTTTCCAAATCTGAGCATTACCATTATTTGTATACCATACTATATTAGTGTACTGAGACTGTACTCCGTTGCTTCCTAAGTAAATTTCACTAAAGTTTGCAGTTCCAGTAAACCTTGCTGCTGCACCTGTTCCACCACTATTTACCTCTAACTTAGTTCCAGGATCAGTGGCCCCAATACCTACGTTGCCTCCTGATGACTCTAGGGAACCTAATAACTTTAATGCCATATTATATTAATTAATAAAGGGGAAGGAAGATCAAACTCCCTCCCCCTTTTTATTATTACACTAATTTAGGTATAATTAGCTTACGAAGCCGCAGCTCCAACTGCAATAACATTGTATGTTGCGTCCGGGGCGTTAATTGTTATTGTCATTTCACCACCAGAAACCGTTTGACGTATGTCAACTAACACTAACTGGCCATTTTCGTCATACACCTGAACATTAGCAGGGAATGTTAACCCGTGTGCTGAGTGTGCAATAGTAGCTGTACCTGAAGATGTTGTAACCGATGCGGCGTACGCTACTGGTTTAGAGTCAAGCTGCGCTTGAATTGCAGATGTAACACCATCTACGTAGTTAAGCTCTGTTGTAGTAGCAGTAACTCCGTCAAGGATGTTAAGTTCTGAAGCCGTAGCCGTAACACCATCCAAAATGTTAAGTTCCGCAGCAGTTGAAGTAACTGCAACATTATTTAGCTTAAGACCAGAAGCAGTCTTGATGTCTATCTGACCAATTATGATATTTCCGTTAGTTCCCGCAAATACTTCGGAATTATTGGTTGCATCAGTTAAGAATACAAAAGCCTCTTGACTATCATCGTATCCGTAGAAACCAACAAAAGCTTCAGTTCCATTATGGTAACGGAATTCAATACCACGGTCTTTGTTGTCATCAGCTGTAGGAGCTGTATCACCACCAAGAGTAAAGATTGGATCGTCAACGGTTACCGTAGTAGAGTTGATTGTTGTAGTTGTTCCAGCTACAGTTAAATCACCATCAACGATAAAGTCTCCAGTTACTTGTACGTCTGGAGTATTAGTGCTTGAGCCAATAATAATAGTTGTCGCTCCAGTGCCGTGTACGTTTTCAGCGTGTGTAGTATCTAATGCTGCAAGTGTAGCTGTTAAGTTTGTTCCTGATACACTGTCATCTACTGGTGTTGCAAATGATAAAGTTCCAGAACCGTCCGTTTTTAAGAATTGACCGTTAGATCCATCAGTAACATTCAATCGTGCAATATCTACCGAGTTGTCTGCAATTTTAGCTGCTGTTACTGCATCGGTTGCAAGTTTATCTGTTGTAACCTGAGCGTCTGCAATTTTTATTGTACTAACCGCATCGGTAGCAAGTTTTGCAGTACCAACCGCGCCATCTGCTAGTTTACCAGAAGTAACTGCAAGGTTAGCAATGAGCCCGGTAGCTACACCAAATGCTTTAATAGAAAGAGTGTTACTGCTAAGAGTAATACTAGTCTCATCAGCAGAAGCGCCAACTAGTTCCCATGCGGTACCGTTATATACTTTTAATTTGTTAAGCGTAGTATCATAAGCAAACTGACCTGAAGCAGGTGACGTAATGCCAGCAATCTGCGTAGAGTTGAGGTTATGAATCTGTGCGCTCCGGAGCTCGTTCTTCTGTAAATCTAAAAATGAGGAGAGACTTATGCTCGTTGCGTCTAACCCCGATACAATCTTTAATGCCATTGTTTTTTTGTTTTTGTTTCTTGTTTAGTTAAAATAGGCTTTTCCAGAGTATGGAGTGGAGAACCTTAGTTCTACTTGATTTAAAGAGGTATACTCAACCTCACATATAATTACATTTTCAGTGCTGTCCACTACGGATACAGCGGGTTGTTTATCTAAATTGTGTGTTATTGTCCATGTAGCTGCTGCTGAGGATTGCGTATGAGTGTACTTTTTGTCCGCACCCGCAGTTGTGGTATTACTAAATACGTAATAAGCCTCGTCTGTGAGACTCCCGTTAGTATTTACAGCAGTAACGTCTACAACAATAAAGTTATTGTCATCTTCATAGTCGTATGAGCTTGTAACGAAGTATTCTCCACGTACGTTAGGGTTGCCTACTTCTACAATAACAAATTTGCTAGCTATAATGGTACTCAGCATGTGGCTCACGTCAAGGCTGTCTTCTAGCATGTGTTTACTTATTGTAAAACTCCTTACATCCGCCAGCTGCACAACAGAATTGCTGTCCCCCACCCAAAAATCTCCTTTTAAGCGGTCCGATAAGCCCACTATATGTCTGAAAGACAACTGGCCCTCTGAAGTAATTACACTTTTATTTGCAAAATACTCCCCAATCTTCTTAAGTGGGTAGTTTTTAGTAGCACCGCCAATATCGGTACCTAATACTTTGTCATTACCGGCTACATCAGTATCTGTAGTATACGTATTTAATCTAGCCATTTCGACGTTTTACCTTATAGTTCTTGTTTCCTTCTTTTTTCGTGCCTTCGCCCCTGTTCCCACGGTTTGCAGCCACCGAAACGAAGCGATTTGTCCTGTGATCGAAGTCCATACCCTCAATACTGCGCCCATTTTTCTTAGCAGCGCGCCGTTGTGCCTGAGAATCAGCCTTTTTAGCCCTACGTGCAGGCGATTTCGCATACCTGAGGTCTCTCTCTGCCTTAGCCTTTGCAGCTTCCGGCGATAATTTCTGCTTTAAAGGTGAATTTGGCATATTAAACATGTTTATTTCCCTGAAACTAATCCGTGTAACTGTACGGTGGCATCGGCAATAGCACCTGTTTTTCTACCCGTCCATTTGCCAGCCGTCTTTGAAGCCGCTTTTCTTATGCCCGCCTTCGCAACCGTACCTATGCCAGGTAAACCCACTAGAGTATTGTCCATTTTAATACCCCCTGTGCCTGTTTTCTCTCTTTTAGTGCGCAATGCTTGGTTTATTTCATCGCTAGACATCACTTGTTTTAGAGGTGATCCTAATGAGTTGGGTCCGATTCCTTTTTTATACATTATTAGCTTGTTACGATCATACCTTGTATGATTACGCACACGCGCAAACACTTAACATGCGACATTAGGTAGCTATGTTTATTATTATATACCCTATCGTCACACTACCCCGTAGTTAATTTTATTCCGAAGGAATTTTTTTTTTAAAATGAACCAATTTTAGTCCACCCCACTGAAAAAATTTTTGTAAGATACAGGGAACTAACGGGTAACATATATAAAATAATTGATACACCCCAAAACGGAAACTGATTTCTTTTGGCCAGCCCCCCTGTTGATTCTGGTTTCCGGTTCACGGTTCACGGGTTCCAGGTCTGGTCCCGGCTACTGATCTGGTCAGACTAACTGTTTTCCGTGCACGGTTCGGGCTTTTCCCCTGGTCTGGTCTGGTCCCGGCTCTGGTCCTGGCTGTGTGCATGCGAGCGGCAGCGAGCTGCAAGCGTATAGCATATAGGTGTATATACCTAGGTGTTTGTGCATATAGCATTCTTACAAAACCGACACGAGATGGTATCGATAATATATATGTAACCAAAAGAGTAATACACATGATAACATTCACACAGTTCTTCAACGAAAACGCGAACCACTACTCACTCATCAAGTACAAGACTAACTACGCGAACCTGACAGATGAACAGATGGAACAGATCGACTACGAGGTCGGCATCGAGTGGGTAGACTACAGGATGGAACGGGTCTAACTACAGGACCGACACGAGTGACTGACGATAATATAAATGTAACTAAAAGAAACTATATGACTACTACTGACAACAACCTCGCCCTACTACAAGACCTTTACCTATGTGTGTCTGCGACCAGACCAAAGAACATGGACCAACTACTAAACTTCCTTGAGGATCAGATGGCGATTGAAGAGGATGTGATGTATGAACCAGATACAGAGGCCAAGTACTTGGACGTCTTCTTGAAGAAGAACAAGTAACAACATAACAGGAGCAGTCGCTTGACACGGGAGCAAGCCAACGAAACAGACTGCAAGCAGGACAGCCTAGCAGCTTAATCCGCGCAGAGGCCAGCAACATAAGAACCTGGTGCCACGGCTGGACCTGCATCCTGTACACATAACAGGGGACAGCAACAGTGCTGAACTAATATCGGAACAGATGACCGGAGAGGATCCGGCAAAAAGACCAGGTGTGGTTTCGAGCCTGGCGCCCTGTGCGCCTCAAGGCGTATAGCAAAATGTATAGCATTTTGTGCATAGCATTTTATACCTAGTACAATATACCTAGTGTTTATACCTAGTATTATATACCTACAATTTTCTTACAAAACCGACACGATGGAGTTTCGATAATATAAGTGTAACAAAAAAGAAATAATATGAATCCACCAATTATCAACTTCCAAGACTATCTACTATTTAGAAAAGACGACTTTGCAAATGCAACATTCGGAGTGCTATACGACCAGCTGTCAAGCGTAGGCAAAAATCTGATCGACGACGACGTCGCTTCTGAATACATCAAAATCTTCAATCTGCTATACAAGTAACTTACAAAACCAATACGAGACTAAAACGATAATATAAACGTAACTAAAAACAAGTAATATGAAAAAAGAAATGAACAACAAAGAAATCGTACGTCAGGCAATCGCTAAAATGTCAGACGCTGAAAAAGCAAAAGTATTCCCTCCAATCGAACGTAAGAACTTCGTAGTGCGTGAAAACTGGTACGGACGCAATCAAATCATAACGTTCGTCAACAACAAAAAGCAACGTGTAACGTACAACCACGATGAAGCTCTCAAGCTCATGTTGCCAAAACTCAAGCTACAAGCTTGCTGGCAAAAGCGTGGCTACTGGTCGCAGTCGACTGACATGCCCATGATTGTGAGACACTCTGATGCAGTGCTTGAGCGTACTGAGGTGGCCGAATAGGCCCCTCACCCTCCGGGGTGCTATACAACCTACAAAACCTATACGATCAACAACCGATAATATAACTGAATGAAACAAATACTAACTGAATATGCTGAACCAGTAATTGTACTGATAGCTGTAACCATTGTAACCTTAATCCTTATACATGCACACTAATATGAAACTAGACAACCTACAACTGATCGCGCTCACAGCGCTTGTAACAATGACCCTGATCTCTGCACTATACACAGTGCTGCACAAACCAGAACTACCTCACCACGCTGTGGTTGTACAGGACGGCCTGGTTGACGTCTGGACACAAGACCAGATGCTAATGAAAGACGGTGTGCTATACATCACTTTCGACCCGATCCGTCAAATGAATCTTTTACAAGACTAATACGGGAACTGTACGATAATATAACTGTAACTACAAAACGAATATTATGAAACTAAATGGAAAACCTTTTGCAATCGAAAACATTGACGGCATTTACATGCATGACTACCCTGACTTCTGTGACGCATATATTGAAGATGCATCTATTCTTGAAGACGGCAAATGGCGATCTGCTACTGATGCCGAAATCGACCAAGCGAACGATGAGTTCTACGATACTATAAACGAAATTATTCACAGCGACCAACTATACTTATAATACTATGGATACAAGAACAGAAGCATACGAGTACTGTGTAAGACAAGTAAACGACTACCCAACACTGGCTGACCAGATCAACGACTTCTACAGCCTGTTCCGAATGGAGATATCAGATTCTGAAACGTCTGTTGAAAACGAGTGGGAGTTGCTATACAGCGATGTTGAGGACTTAATAAAGACTTACAAGATCAGTACGACTGTCTAACGATAATATAACTGTAACTAAAAAAGTAATACTATGAAACCACAAGAAATCGTATCACTACACGCAGATGCCCATGAAGCTATCAGATACTTCTACGAGATAGGAATGATAGACAACCTGCACGGTGATCAACAGCACTACGTCGAAGCACTAATCAAATTCGCTGCAAACAAAATGCACATAGAATTAGTAGGGTAACACCCACCCCCTAGCGGGGTTGCTATACACCGGCCTGCTCCTGAAATAAGAGCGGAAGAGTAGACTCCGTCCTACATAAAGGTTTTTATGCTATACACCGGCACGTCGGCGGAAGCGAATAAAACGGTATGCAGAAACACCGGTGGTTCGCGTTTCTCACCTTTTTTTTACCAAATAAAACAGTGACAATAGGGTGTTATGTAGTATACTTAATAGGCTAACGTCACTATTTCCCAAGTATCCTCACTTTCTAGCGAAAGCTTCTTTTTTTTTACCCCACACACAGAGGAGCTGAGTAGTACCTGTATTCCTTTTTTTTCTTACAAATGAAGTATATGCTTTTACAAGATGAACACGATACCGAATCGATAATATAAATGTAACTGAGAAACAAAAAAAAATAGTATGAAAAACTACAATGGTAAAGAAGTAAAGTTGGTGTGTGAAAGCACCGGTGTTGAGAAGGGTATCGGTGATACGGTATTGAGTTTTCGCGGAGAGTTGGCGACTATTAAGTCGATGCGACCACCGCACAAGTCGAGTTCAAGTGGTTTCGTAAATAGCTTCTATGCTCACGTGTATAACCTAAAATTCGTTGAGGTATGAGTAAGTTAAAGATAGGTGATAAAGTATGGTGGCGAGGTGGCTTCGGTAGCGATCCGCGTAAGGTAGCGACTGTTGAAGAAATTGAAGTTACCGGTGGCTACAAGTACGGTGAGCACGTTGACGAAGTTGATTGGGACGAAGTATACGACCGTAATGTTGTGGTGAGCTTCTCTGACTACTCTAATTGGGCTTACGCTAGTCAGATAAAACGGTACATACAAGATTAACACGAGCACCGATCGATAATATAAACGTAAAACAAAAGTATTATGACTGACGAACAAATAATGAATGCACCTGTGTGGCCGAGTCGACTAATCTTCAATGCCTCGCTGTTGTACCACAAGAAACTAAAAGACCTAAGCAACGATGAGTTGTTGGCAGTAAAAAAGTATTCACTAAACATTAAGTAATTATGAACCGACCTTATAAATACATTACGGTGCTTGACTACTCAAACGGCCAAGTATACCTGTACGACTACGACGAAACTGAAATGCCAAATGCGGTGAGCTTTGTTTCCTCACGCCACGACTTAGATAAAGTAAACTATATGGTGCACCAATATACACCAGCACTATGGACGAAAGATTTGTACTACTGCAATAGAGAGCAAGCGTACCAATTAACTAGCGAAGAAGGCTAACTTACAAAACTAACACGGCCACCGATCGATAATATCAATGTAACTAAAACGAGTACTATGAAATTCATTAAAAAAACAAAACAGGGTAACTTACACTATATTCTTAGTGATGGCCGTATCGGTGCCATATACCCGGATACCGGTTATGTTCGAGTGTCTCACTCTATGAAAGGTTTCACTGATGACGAACGCGGTCGGTTCTACCTTAAACGCCAACGCCAGCGTAATATTGATGCAGTGCGTAACAATTCTACCGGCTCTTTAAAGATGTACCAAATCAACCCACAACGTAAAACCGATCGCTATGTAGTATGGAGCGTCGATAAATACGGTCGCGAGTTGTACTACAAATATACTGCCACCGAGCGTGTGCTATACCCAAACGATACCATAACCCTCGTTCTTTTACTTCAAAAGTTCGAAAATAAAAACTGCAAATAATGGAAATTAAAGCAACACCATTGTCGCACTCTAAAAAAATTGAGTTTGACGTCAACAAAGTAAAACAAGTATACTATGGCCGTCTCGATAACTGCCGTTGCGGTTGTGCAGGTGATTACTACCAACCCGGTGTAACACCTAAAGCTGACGCTTTTATTACTAAAGCACTTGAAATACTCAACAAGTATTCTAACTCACCGCACGAGCAAGTAATGTACGATCGCTTTACCTACAAAGACCCAACACAAAACGAGTTGTACTTTGAAATACAAACCGAAACACGTGACTTCGCTTGGCGCCCCGATGATGACGACGACGACTACTGGGAAAGTGATGAGGGTGATGTAGGGTATGCATTCTACATACAAGATTAACACGACACCTAATCGATAATATAATAAACAAACGATATGACACAGAAAGAACTCACTACGCATGCTACGGTTATTACCGAAGCCGTACTAGACAACATGTACTCTACCGTATCTAATTATATGGAAGACGTACTCGAACACGACCCTTACATGGAAGACTTCAGTGCAGTGCACGACGAAATATTCTTTGAGTGTGTGAAAGCAATTGGTAACCTTCAAATTTCTATAAAATGACACTAGAACAACTGAATCAAATGAGTTACGATAAAATCGTATTTCTCTGGAATGAATACTGCGAAGAAGTCAACTACTTCACCGACATGCTATACACCAACGACGACGAAGCCTTCAGTACATTCGGTTTCACGATCAACGGCACGCTAATGAATAGTAGTAACGACGTATATGATTGGGACGACGAATTCGTAACTGCTGACGGCTATGGTAACCCATTGTCCGCTGCAGACCCTAAAATACTTATGGACCTTGATGCCCTGCTCGAGTGGTACTTACAAAAGCAACACGACAGCGAATCGATAAAATAATTGTAACTAATAAAAACTTATAACTATGGAAACACTTTATGACCGCTTAAAGCCTGAATTATTAGGCAAGCTAATGAAAAACCGCAAAAAGTATGAATTTTCTGTTAACCGATGTATAACTCTATTAAGTAGCAACCACCGCTACCACGACTTAACTATCGACGATGCAAACTACATATCTACATTTGTCGAAGCCGATTGGGTAAACGCTACATGCGTCGAGCTACGCCACGGCAGCTATATGTTTAACGAACCAAAAACTACTAACGATGAGTGATTTTATACCACAAGACCCTGACAACTTAGAAGACTTTAAAGATATACTTGCTGAGTACAACAAAATGCAAAACAGCGAACTTCAATTCTTCTTCGACGAACACCCGAGCGATATTGATTTTATGGTCAACAACGAATACACCGCTGACGGCTACGATGTGTGGGTAATGCGATCTGATAGCGAAGGCATATACTTAAGCGAAAATGTGTACTACCATGAGCCTAGCGGCGACGACGTGCTTAATCAGCTAGACTATATGTCTGACGACTGCAAAATATACTGCGAGATCGACTCAATGGAAATCGAATATACTTTGAAAGACCGCTTATATGTTAACTATGATAACTACAAAACCAACTTAGAAGATGAAAAAGTTAAATAAAGAAATGCGCCCACTACCTAAATGGTTTGATGGTGAAGTATATACCGAGGGCGGTACAGCCCGTAACCCATACACTGGTGAGACTGCAGAATTAAATGCACACGAGCTTACCATGTACGATCTTATTCTAGGCGCCGAAGCTATGGGCGCTTATAGAGTAATGCAGCAGGGACTAGGTTGGTTCCGACTTGCAAATGCTGAGGCCTATATGGTGTTACTCGATTAGTTACGAGATGTAAGAGCGCTGGAGATAATATTTTTAGCGGAGTAGGGTCAAAGGCGTTCTTACAAAACTAACACGAGTACCCAACGATAATATAATAAACAAAAGAAAATGAGCAAGAAAGTAATATGGTTTGACGGTAGCAATGTGTTTGTCGCTCGCAAGGGTAAAACAACAAATGCTAAGATATCAGATGGTTCACCTGTTCTGCAAACATATACCTTTAGCTACGAGCAGTGGAGTTTGGCCACTACTAGCAAAGGTTTTGGTATCAAAACATTCTTTGCACTTGACGGATCAAATTGTCTGGACTGCCCATTTTCTTTAGGTAACGGTAACGGCGGTTGCTATACGCACAAATTCCAACAATACGTCGGCTTTCTTTCACTGCTACGAAGTATCAAACCTGAAGAACTCAGCCCCTTCAACGATTTGAAATTCAAGCAGTTACTGAAGTTAGCTTCGAGGTCTTATGTAAGATTTGGTACGTATGGCGAGCCGTCGCTTATCGCTCCTAATGTTGTTGCTGCGATCGTTGCAGTAGCTAAAACATGGACGGGTTACACCCACCAATGGAACAAACCATTCGCTGCTGAGCACGGTAAATACTTTATGGCTTCCGTACATAATCAAGCTGAAGCTAACGTTGCACGTAATAAAGCATACCGATCTTTTATTGCAAGTAACGATAATTCTGAAAAAGCCGTATCTTGTCCAGCCTCTAAAGAAGCAGGCTTTAAATCTAACTGCGCTAAGTGTGGCTTATGCAGTGGTGTACTTGGCAAGGGTAATAAAGACATTAAAATACTACAACACTAATGATAGACGCAACTTTCGATCAACAATTGCTAGTCCGCAATTACTGGTCAACTATAGAAGAAACTCATGATGTTGGCCGTAACCGCGAACGCCGAAATGTGCTATACCGCTTTGCTTTCTTCGTAGCGTGCCGTGAGCTTTCTAACTTATCACTGAGTACCATTGGTCGTATACTAAAAAAAGACCATGCGACGGTCATACATGCAATGAAATCCCACGAAAGCAATTACCGCTTCGATACACAATATCGTGAAGTATACACTGAGATACACACTTGTTTAAAAGATATCATTGGAGAAAACACTGAGCAGGTATATAATGTAATTAAGCAGCGAGCTATGCAGGTTGATCCTGATTTGTACCATGATCATATCATTGAAACGTACAAACAGCGTCTTACTGCCCAAGAGCGTGAGCATAAAGACAGCACTGAGGTATTAAAAAGTACTTTGCTAAAAACACAAAAACACAATAGAACACTACAAAAGCGCCTTGACGCTTTAAATACTGAATGTTTAAGACTAAAAAATCTATTATGAGCAAGATGAAACAGTTTTTACGTATCGCTAATGCAAGACTACGTAAGGTTTACAAAAACAAACAACAAAGAAAAGCGTGGGCCGCTAATATGTGGCGCCGATGGATAGAAAGACAGAATATAGAACAAGACTTATAGGGGGAGGGATTTTACTAACTTAATATAAAAGTGTAATGGTTATTCACACCCTCCCTTTATAACCTTTAAAACAAAAGAAAAATGAAAAACATATTTAAGATCACCATCGAGCAATACGATAACAAAGCAAGCGTAGAGGTTAAACAAGCCGACCTTACGGTATCAGAAGCTATGGAGCTAATTCAAAGAGCATTATTAGGTATAGGCTACGCACAATCTTCAGTAGAAAAGTACTTTAACACCAAAGAGAAATGAGAGAGATACTACTTGAGATGTACGAAAAGCTATGGGAAGCTGACAAGGATAAGTTTACTTGGAATGCAATACTAAAGGATACACTTGAGAAATTAGAAAAGAAATGAAAGAGATAGTAATAATCACTTTGCTTGTAAGTGTGATGTTTATGTACCTCACTAATAAAGAAAAGAAATGAGAGACATAATAAATTTGTGCGATCGTGACCGTGATGACAACGGTATTGAAGCAGATTAAGTTCTTACAAAACGAACACGACACCTAAACGATAATATATATGTAACAAATAAAACCAAATACTATGACAACTAATGTAACAACCACTATCAACGTCGACAGCTCAATGATTGATTTTGCCGACTACAACCACGAAACCAACGACTTACTTGTGCAGTTTAAAAACACTAAGACAAAGTACATTTATAGCAATATACCTGGTTTCTTATTCCACGGTCTCTTTACCGCCGAAAGCAAGGGTAAGTTTATACACAAAAATATAATCAATGCCAAATTCAAATACGAACGACTTTAACCTCAACGACGATCAAATAGAACGCTTAGCTGAAGCTATTGTAGAAAAGCTTTTTATTAAACAAGAAGAGTCCGACGCAAAGTTTCTTGCAGACTTAGAAGCATCTAATTCAAAAGCGGATATCTATATTGTAAACAATGACGGTAGCGTGCTAAGTGAACTAGAGCAACAAATTAAATTACTTGAGCAAGAGTTTGAAGCAGCACTTAAAAAAGAATTATACAACACTGCAGCTGACCTCGATCTTAAACTTAAAATGTTAAAAAAACAACGTGATGAAAACAACAACACCGACGATGAAACCAACTAAACTACAACTTCGCGATTATGCTATACGTGCCGGTGCTTCTGAGCTCGTTAAGGATTGTATCGAAAACAAATTTAATCCAGGTAACGCTGATGACGTTGCTGAGTGGGTAGAAGAAACATTTGATTCTAACTGCATTGGTGTGTTATGCGATGACGCATGGCAAGAAGCCGTATGGGAAATACTGCACGATGAGATCAACGATATGTTCTATCAATTTGTTAATGATGTAAAAACAGGTATGTACGAAAAAGCTGCATTATCAATAACCTCACTATACCATGATAAACAAGATGTTGGCCTCTGATCTAGTAATGATCATAGGGTGCGCTACTGTCCTACTAATGCTAGTAGCTGATTTTATATACACTGAGTACTTATACCGTAAACCACACAAAGATGAATATCATAGAAAAAATAAAAAGCGAAGCGATAACTGGTGATCTGGTTGTGGTAACTCTTGATACAGAGTTAGATAGTGACGATAGCTAATTAAGATTATAATCAAAGCACCCTAATGTCGCATGTCTAAATACGAACGAAATATGGAGTACCTTAATAGAAGAAAGATTATATACCGAAGAAATCCTATCACTGATAAGCCTTCGCATGTATATGATTGGGGATTCTTCTACGAAGAAGGTACACGAGAGTACTTTGCGTTGTTTGCGTCTAAAGCTAAGATCAATACATACAGGTCGCTCAAGTGGCACTTGCATGTATTGTGGCATCTTAACCATGCGATGACTCAAGATGAGTTTAGAGAAACAGCTTTTTACTTAGCCGATCGTGAAAACGGATTTGTAACGTTTACACTTTCCGAACAAACTCTTGAAACATTTATACACGATGTGTCTATAAAAGATTTAGACGAAAGGCCGCCGAATAAACCAAGAAAGATTATATTTAAAGATTCATGCCCCTTAAACAGAATTGAGAAGCTAAAGATTGTAGGCCGTATTGTAGGCAAACAAAAGCTTTCTGAGACTGAAATATATGATGCAATGTTATTGCTTCATGATGATGGTGAGAAGCTAACTATTAATAAGATAGCTGAATCACTAGGAGTATCAGCGAGAACCATACACCGTAACATGTCTGCTGAGTTAAAAAAAGAGAAAGAACTGTTAAATACCACACTATGACAAAATTAACTAACTTTGATAAGTGGATGCGACACATTAATAATGTCCACTACGCTAACAACGAGCGCATGACCGCCGCTTACGACATACTTACAGATAATGAAAAAGTACAACATTCAAAATTACATTCGATATAAAAATGACGTAGAGAAAGTAATATTAAGAAACGAAGGATTAACCTGGGGTGAAATGTCCAGAGACCAATTGGTAGCTCAGTTCATACCCTTAGTTGAAAACCTTGCGAGAAAATTTAGTACGTCTGATCAAGCTTCAGGTGTATTAAGTATAAATGATTTGATCCAGGAAGGTAACTACGGTTTGGTCGCCGCAGTTGATAAAATAAATTGGGACACAATACTTGAGTCTGAGGACCCTGAAAAAACGATTAAGTCATTCCTATCAAAAAGAATTAAAGGCGCGATACGACGCGCTATAGATATAAACCGAGGAGATGTACGTATACCTGAACACAAACTTAATGAGATTCGAAAGTCACCAGATGATGAACGCATGGTTGCGATG
>Ga0209602_1000171_pt1 | contig 62462 bp, 76 predicted proteins | sample COGITO_mtgs_1205_3_FD_184810 | JGI IMG/M metagenome (GOLD analysis project Ga0209602, IMG submission 184810) | Pelagic marine microbial communities from North Sea - COGITO_mtgs_120524 (SPAdes) (version 2) | ecosystem: Environmental > Aquatic > Marine > Epipelagic ...
GACGTGCCGTACTTGCTGATTACCATCTCGTATGCTTGACCTTTGTCGCTAGCAGACTTGATGTAGTCGATAGACTTGCTGAACCAATCGCTGTCTTTTGCTGCACTCGATGCTGATGTAGCACGTGGCGCAGGTGTGGATTTAATTGCTGAGTTGTTACCATGTGTGTTGGTAGCGTCGGCATCCTTGGTATCATCGATTAGGAACATGCCGTTCATTGCGTACTTACGAGCGTAAGAACTAGATGAGCCGAAAGACTGAGCGATGTCCATACCCTTGCGATTCGGGTCAACCCCTGCTTGTGCAGATGCTGTTACTGAATCCGTACCATCCGTAACTACAACCGAAGATGTGATTACGACCATGCCGCCTAGTTCCTCTACTGAGTCGCTGATTGTCATTGATAGTCCGTTAGCAGATAGTAAAGGCTTGACAGCCTCTAGGATATCCTCGGCACTACGATAGTTGTACTTGCCGAAGTTGTTGCGCTGATTCTTTGGCGCTTTCAGTTGGGATTGCACTGCGATGAGTGCTGAATTTAATTTACTCATATGTTGTTGTTGTTGGTTACTACTAATATACAAAGTGGCGGCAGGATTTACAAGACGGCCATGCCTTGAAATGTTAAAGATTCTACTATTGCCGTGGCGCGCTGCCTAGTGAATCCTACGCTGTCATCCTCAGCATTCTGTAGTATTACACCACGTCCTGCATACATGACCTGCCCTAGTCTCTCGCCATCTGCATCTTGAACTTGGAAACAGCCTACACGCTGTGCAGCCCCGTTAACCAATCCTTCCTCGTCTACAAATAGGTCTAGCTCATCAGTAAGAACTGATAGCTCAACATAGTCGCAGTCGATAATAGAATACAATTCGTTTAGACTAGCACGACCATTCGGCAAGTGTCTAATTGATACTCCCTCAATAGGGTCTACCACGATTCCATACAATCCAATTAAGTCTGTCATAGGTATTAATTTAAGTTATTATCTTGAGTAATCTCTTCTTCTCCCCTATAAGGGAGAAGAGATTACATATATATATTCATAGTGCGTATACGTACACGTGTGAGTTACTAAGTAACTACTCGTCATCAAAATCTTCGAAGTTGATATCTCCGTTCTCTAAGAGTTTCCCGACCATGAACTCAGCGTACTGAGCCTGCGCCTCTTCACTCATATTTTCAAGTGCCTCACGAGTCCAATCTAGTAGTCTAGCAGACTCATCTGCGGTAGACATTATCTCACTCATGGTAGCCTTCAGCACCAAGTGTTGCAAGACAGCTAGTTCCTCTTTAGTCTCCGTGACAGCCATGGCCGCTATCACGATGTCGGTATCTAGAACGTCTTCTTGTCTGCTGAGTTTTACAACGTCCTTGACCCACGATACCATCTTGTCGGTATCGACCCCAAAGAAGTCTGTAATTGTTGTTCCCTCGGTACTTTCTTGAGGGCTAAAGATGTCATCAAATTTCATAGGCTAAATTATTATCTATTAGTATTTCAGTTGATTTAATTAAGTCTTCTGCGGTTGAGTTAGACGAGTCTGTAAAGTACATGCCTCTAATACTCGTAATCACACCCATGTCTCTAGCAGCATTGTAGGGCGCTACATAAGTGTTGCCTCTAGCCTCTACTATAATCCAATTCTCATTGCCTAGCAACGAGTCATCGAATGTCCTCGCTATATTTACTCTAACAGCCTTGTTGCCCTTGGGGTTGTGATACGTTTGAAACGCATCGCTGTGTGGGTAATTCAATGGGCGGTAGCCCTTGTCTAAGAAGAAAGCATCACAGCTATGTCTTAGCCAATGGATGTTCTCTGCTGTTCCTTGGGGTAGAGATTGTTCTGTCCAATACTCTAGCAATCCTTCTTTTGTTTCAATCATGATAATTGTATTTATGAATTTAAATATGGTGCTCTCTACTTGCGCGTCATAACCACATGCTTGCAAGGTCATTGAGAGCGGAACGTTATAGTGAACGTTCGCTGTGTAGCGTGGGGCGGAATCGAACCGCCCTACCTCTTGGAGCCATGCTCGGACAAGAGTACCATACACGCTTAATGCTCGTAAGCATCCTCAACCTCAAAGATTAGACTCTCTTCGAAGAAGTCTTCCTCATTGAATTGGCTGTAATATAAATCCTCTAACTCGTCTTGATTCGTTATAAGGATTTGGTCGGTGATGAACTTATCGAACTGCTCATCGTCTAGGTCTATCGTCACATGTGTGCGCAATGTCCTAGTGATAATCACGGGAACTCTTACTTGGAAATTCATAGGTAAGTCTTTTTAAGTTTGTCATAGTTAGTGATAATGAACGACCATTGACCGATGTCCATGCTTAGGTCATTCATCTCGTTAGCTAGGTCTAATGCTCGTCTATCGAACATGTTGTAGTAACCGCTCTCACGTACTGCCTCGTACGCTAAGAACATTTCTCTATTAATACTCATTACCCTATCAATTCTAATTGAGCACGCTCAGTCGCAAAGCGTACAGCCTTGTCTACTGCATCGTCTGCATCGTTAGCTGAGTAAGTCAGCGTATCCATAGCAGCGCCATCCCAACGGATGACAGACTTAGCTACACCCGTAGCAGAATCAAAGAATGATTGGATGTTTAACGACCCGAAGTCGTAAGAAATTGCATTTTTCATAATAGTGGTTTTAGTCGATTAAGATTAACTGATTAGCTTTTTTGAATTTACGATTAGGAAACTCGGACTGAGTCTCTAGTGGGTACTCTTCGCTGTTCTCTATAGCGAAGTCTTGTTGGTATGGCTCACGCTCGAACCATACCTCGTATAGTCCGCTGTAGTTCTTGTCGCAGATGCGGCCAATGAGCCCCGTTTCGATGTCAGCTACCAAACGTTCTCGGTAGCCGACCTTGTGAATATGAAAGTCTATCATAGTCCAAATAATTTACAATGTTTAACATCTTTTTCTACTGAGTCGCTAATGTCTTCCATAGCGCTCGCAATCCATTCAGCGGTGTAGTCATCATCCGTGAATTGGTCTTCATCGGGCGCAGGAAAGTCTACCAACATTTCATCGTTAGCAGCACCTACCCACTCTTTGAACTCTTCATCGCTGATGACTGCCCCTCTGCTAGTACCCGTCATAGAGCCGCCATATCCCGAAGAACAACGTGAGTCTATCAGTCTGCTAGCGTTCTCGAACCATGAGAATCCGATGCGACGAAAGAAACTAGGATGCGCTGTTGCAGCTACTCTAGCGATGTCGATAACCTCGTTGTAGTCTTTGATTGTCACTATTTGACAGCCATTGCCGCCAAGAACACCCACGTTAGTGATGTATAGACTAATCTTTACATCTACCTGCTCAGCTATCTCATCAGCGACTGCACATAGTGCAGCGCCATGGCGAATGAACTGCTCGGAACGTACACCTGCAACAGCGTTGGTGCTGTATGTTAAGTGTACTCTAGGCTTTCCGTACTCATCAGCATCCTTGTAGTAGTGGTAAGGATGCCCTGCTGCGAATGCCGCAGCGTTGAATGCCTCACCTACTATCGCTTTGCGTGGGGTCTCAACCTCATGGTTGACTAGACTCTTTAAGTCTGCGGTAGCTTTCATCATCTTCTTGACATTCAGTCCGCTGTAGCACGCATCGTACATCTCTTGGTAGGACTTGATGTTTCCGTAAAACGAACTAGAGCCATCGCTGTCCGAAGAATTGTGTACGTTTCCCTCACGATTAGAGCCCTCTACAAACTCAAAGAATGTAGTCTGCACCTTGGTGAGCATGCGCTTGCCTTCAATTATTTCATATCTCATAAGCATTAATTTGTGCCCGTGGTTGGGGCGTTAATAGCAGTCTGCCCTAGCATGACCTAGGCGCTAACCTTATTTCAGTTAGCCGCAGACTAAGAACGTTATAGTGAAACGTCCTGCAATAATCTCTTGCGAACATCAGCCGCTAGGCCGTTGAGACAAGTGAACTCGATAGCCTTCTTGACTGACCAACCTAGGCTGTGTACCATTTGGTTAGCATCTATGGCTTGACGCGGTGTGATAAGCACTTGGTCGTATCCAAGGCCTTTAGCATTAGAGCGGATGCGCTGCACAGCGTTCGTTGCAAGGGTATCACCACATATAGCTTTCTCTAGCTTGCTGTCGATGTCCCACACAACACGTGTGAATCGTGTGAGCGTTGAGCCATCCTGCGGCTTAGCTGAGCCGTACACCTTAGATGTACCCGTGCCGAAAGTGTTTTGACATGCGATGACCTTGAAGTCTGCATGGCGCTGCACCATACCATCGGGAAAGCCGTAGCAATCGCCTGCTAAGATTCCGTTGAGCGCAATGGTAGTCTCGTTGTTAGAGCGGTCAAACTCATCGAGGATGAGCACCTTACCATTCTCGTATGCATCACGTAGCGAAGTGCTAATGTATTCGCCCGTTGTAGGAGACATAGCGCCCACCAAATCAAACGACTGCATCTTGCCGTGACATGATACAACAGCGTACTCTTGGTCTAGCGCTCGAGCCATTTGGATAGCCCCGTAAGACTTACCACTCCCTGCCTCGCCAATCAGCGTGACATTCTTGCCTAGGCCTACAAGCGCAACAGCATCAGCAAAGTTCTTGTGAGCCTTGTCTACTTTCTTGACTGCCGTAGCTGTCACTACTTCAACCTTAGTCGCAGACTGAGCCTTGATACGCTTGTCTACAATCTTCTCAACAGCAGCCTCATCTATCGAGCCGCCTTGCTGCATCATGCTCATAGCCTGCAGCATCAATTCTTGTGGTGTTTGTCCCATGGTTTCAGTTTTTGTGGTTTCTGCCTCTATTAATTCGGGCGCTGATGATTGGTCTAGCATGACTGCAACAGCATCTTGGAATTGCCCCATGTTGAAGTACCATTTGCCGAATCTCTTCTCGCTAGATTTTGAGTATTCGCCTAGTTCCTCGAAGCGCTTACCGCCTAGCGTATCATCGCTGTTCCCGTACACCATGAGTGTATCGGTATCGGACTTGTACGCTACGATAACGTGAACACATTCTAAGTCTTCCCCGCCCAATTTTCCATTGCTGAATGCCTCAACATGCATTTGAACTAATGCGTTGATTTTCACTACGGCTTGCTTAGTGCTCATCTTACCCGTGGTTGCATGGTTGATACCTGCTGTACGGAATAGGATTTGAGACTTGGTCGCTACGTTGCGAACCTTTGAATCTTCTTGATTTAGTGCTAGTGCTACTACACCCCACACATCTGCTACAAAACGTGACATAAAATTAAATTTGTGAGCCGTGGTTGGCTCGGTTAATAGGTCTCTACCCTACCACGATGTAGGCGCTGACCTTATTGCAGTCAGCCATAGAGATTGATTTTTTACTTGTTAGACTTGAGGCCTGCGACAGCCAATGAAGACGATGCACCTACTAAGGTGAGTACTAATGTTGCTACTAGCATATTGTTGGGTTTTAGATTACTTAATTGTGATTTGACCTTTGTTCCATAACTCGGAAACTTCGTCACGGCTGCTAGGGCGCAGCGTGCCCGTTTCTAGGTTCTTGATGAAGAACTCATCGCCATGGCGCACGGCCTGCAGTTTAACTTCTATCCATTTAACGTCTACCTGCGGTGCAGGCTTGACGCGATTGTATATGAACTCACATACCAAGAAGACTGCGGTTAGCAATCCGAATACCGCTGCTGCTTGCAGCATGCCTCGGTCAGCGTAAGCGAAGCCTAGACTGAACCAAACACCACCACTAATGAGTAGCGTACCTACTACGAAATCTCTCATAACTTTTCTCCTTTTAGGCCTTTAATTATTGATTCACGAAAATCTTGGTACTCATCGCATGGGCAGTACATCAGTTCAGCAATATCCTCGGATACGTTAAACTCACCGCACGCTCTACTTAGGTCGTATGCCTCATGTAGCTGCTCTTTCTCTAGCCTTTCAGCTATGGTTAGTTTCACTAGATTCATAACTTGCTATCTACGATTAATGTTACTACGTCAGCGTACAATTCGCATCTATGAACTAGACTAGGATAGTCTGCGACCATAGCGCCCTCTTCCTCGATAGTATCTGCCTCATCTGCACATAGCTGCGCTACGAAGCGGATGTTGTATTCGTCATGCTGCATACCTAGCTGCATGGTCTTCATCATTTCCGATACTGAGCCGTTCACCAATAGGTCGAACATGACTTCTTTTATAGCGTTCTTCATACAGCGTATGCGAAATTTAGGTTAGACTTAACTTCAACGAATCCTGCGCTGACGGGCAAAGCCATGACAGCCTTAGCCTCAGCTAGTCTAGCCTTCATAGCTAACCGCTCAGCACGTCCCTTGCTTACTTTAACGTTCACGTTGAACTCAGCGAACTGAGCCCCATTGAATTTTTCTTTGCTGCTGACGAACTTAGCGCCTGCAGTACTTCTAGTGACTTTAGCCATCTTGATTGAATTTGTGAGTCGTGGTTGACTCGATTAATAGTGAGCAGTCCTAGCACGACCTAGGCGCAGACCTTGTTTCAGTCTACCGCTGCCCTCACTTAAATAACGTGCCGCCTCGCTATGGGAAGCACGGGTAATTAGCAACCTAGGAAGCCCAATTGAGCAACCACCGATGCTGTTCTTAGTTTTGCGTTCTCTTCCGATTTACGCATGCATTCGTAGTCTAGCTTAGACATAGCGCCCTCGGCAACATCGTGACTTTCCTCATCACGTGCCGTGAAGATTCGTCTACCGCTTTCGGGGTCGTGCAATGTGGTCAGCGTTGTAGGCTTACCTAGGCTTAGTTTGAACTGCTGCTTAACCATAAACTTACCTAGGTACGGGTCTGCCGTTAAGCATACGATTGGTGCGCCATCTAGGTTAGTGTTTACGGGGCTTAGGCTTGCGATTAATTTTTCAGCGTTGGTCATTTTGATTCAATTTGTGAGCCGTGGTTGGCTCGGGTTAGGTAGGGCGGCAGGTCTCGCTCCTGCTGTGAGTCTCGGTACATATACTCTGCGTAACATGTACTTTACTCAGCGCCCCACGGGAATGGGTCAATGCCTACTTGGTTGATGGCTTACGGGTCACTCGATTGCGTAGTCTTTTGGGGCGCTACCTTGGTGCGCATCCTACGGGCTCAATCGATACAATCAGCATCATCCTTTGGGCAAAGCAACCAACAGCGTCTTACTTGTTTCTAGGGCTTACTTGTGGACTCTTGCGGTATCGGTACTAGCGGTTACTACTGCTCACTGCATTGCTGCTGCTCGCTTTCTATTCATCGTGTTCCGTTGTGCATCCTGCGCCAAGGCGCTCTATCCGTTCGGCTCTTCGTCTTTCGGTAGGCTGTACTTACTGAGTCTGCAGGCTGCAAAGCCGTGCGGCTCTCTCAGTGTTCCATCCGTACCTAGTAGAGGACGTGTGGTTGGTCGTTCGCAGCTATTAAATCCCTCGGGTGTTGGTTCCTCTAGGTTAGCTTGCTCAACATCGGCTGCGCTGTTAATGTGTTTGGCGCTTGTCAGCCTTTCGGCCTCGATGGTCGGGTAGATACTTCTTATGTGCTCCGCCAAGAGTCTCATATCTCATCCCGTTCGACAAGCCGAATGTACAACCATTATCGATACCTGCAACATCCCCCTTTCTCGGCTATTATTGATACCCGCGCGAGGAGAGCCCTCTAGCCCAAGCCTAGCCTAGGATACAGAGTTTTTTTGCCCGAAATGCAAAATGATTGAAAATACCTATGAAGTTTTTTCCCGCTGAGTAAAAATACCTACAGACTAATAACCACAATTGAGTGATTCATACCATGAAAAAAAGAGTATAAAATGTTTGGATATGTCCTAGGAATTACTTGTCAAAGCCTACCCTTTAATCAATCCTAGTGATAGCAAGGGATACAGCTACCCTTGTCCCGACCCTACCCTTTTATCCAAACCTTATTCACAGCCATCCCCCTTAACCCCCACCATTACTAGCGCACAGCGCTCCGATTTTTTCAAAAGTCAGATTTCATTAAAGGTCATCTTGGGCCAATCCAAAAACGTCCCAATACGAGCGCCCTAATCAGCCTGCAGCCCCCGTAGAATGGTTACGCTACAGCGCCCCAAATAGCCCCTAGAAGCCATCGCCTAGAATGGTATATGTACGAACGTTATTCACAAAGCCCTTTATCCATAGGCACTAACAACGTGTACCCATTAGCAGACTAGTCTAGTCTATAGGATACCCCGTAGAAGGATAGATACTAGAATTGTATTTGTGTGGGGTGGTATAGTCCCCGTCTTTACTACGTCTCAAATCAAGGGTGACTAAATGAGGGGCTGCGAGTCTGCGACCATAGACCCAAAAAGCTAAAAGTATTTGACCCAATCATCAGCAGTCATGGGTAGGGGGGTTCGGATTCCATTTCCGTTTCGATTCCGTAGCGTGTGTGTATATATATAATCCCCACCATATTTATTTCTCACAACTTTTTTAAAAAGACACTATTAGAGGTACGATACCTTTTTTCCATTTTGCAATAGACGGGTGACGTGTCATGAGAGCGCGTTAGAGCGTCTTTCTAGAGATGGTAATATGTAGATAAGGGAGACAGTCCGATAGGACGTTAGAAAGCACTTCTTATAAGGTGCTATTAGAGGCTGTTATCAACGAGGTGATTACGCAAGTGCGTGCACGAATATAACTAGCCCTAAACATTTGTGAAGATTAGTGTGTTTGTATGAGATACAACACAAGAAGACAAGAGTGAGAAAGACAAGTGATTCACACTCTCGAATGTGATACTGAGGCAAAGGTACGGTATATTTTTTAAATAGAAGGCTGTTTTACTAATTATCTTCATTGTATTTATCTATTAGGGTGATAGGTTTCCTCTATGAGGCCCGTGTATACTCGTATTAATTGCTTATCTTTGTACCATGGGTAAGAAGGAAGATAAAAAGATAGAGGAGCTACTAAATGGTAAGCGCATCCTAGAGCTTGAAACCGCTTTGATAAAATCGGAAGCAGAGCTTCAGGGTTATAAAAAAGGGGATAAGGCGAAGAGCGCGGACTACTCTAAGTATATCGTTATGCTTATAGCTGCTGTTGAGGGTCTTATCCTTATACTAGAGAGATTATTATAACAGTATACATCAGCGCGGGCAGAAATTCGCTACCTTGACTAATGCCGCCGATGTTAGAGCCCATTACTTCCCCCGTCGTGATGGGTTCTTTTTTTTTGTATCTTTACACCATGGAATATATGAAAAAGTTTTTAGGAAAGTACGGTCAAGGCATCGCCTGTTCAGCCGTAACAGCAGGACTAGTTAGCGCTAACCTGCCTACAGCGTTATTCTTTGGGGTGTTTGCAGCAGTAGCTCTGTCTGTAGTATCAGCCTTTGTGGATAGCTTTTAATACATATACCTTATCTTTACTATAGTTCGGAATTGTAAAATTTCGGAACGCTAACGCGTTTAAAGGAAAGGAGGTGATAAGTATCTACGAAGAACCCTTGTGTGAGCAGGGGTTTTTCTGTATATTAGAGTATGATATATACGATACTAGCGATACCATTTGGGGCAGCGGCCTTATACAATTATACAGCGAAGACAATAGCAAACGATTGCTTCCGAGAACTAACGGAAGAGGAAATCGAAAGCTTCAACCTTACAAAGGAACAGGCGAAAGACGCTAAAGTGTTTGACAACAAGTCGGCAGGATGGAGGCTAGCTGTGATGGCTGTTACTTATTACCCTGCTTACCCTGTATTAATGCTGCAGAGATGGTTCACAAGCTAAATAAAATAATTGCTACCTTTGTGATTATATTATTACTCGGGTATGAAAGCACGGTTTCTCAATGGAAATGGCTTAAGAATTTGGAAACAAATCTTAATGCAGCACGTCTTCGCATCAAAACTACGGTTTTGTTTGTTCTGCTTGGAGTATATTTTATTCATACCACCACCAAAGAGGGAACTAGCAAGGGACTTAAGGAAAGTGGCAAACTACCCTCAGCAAAGGCACAGAAATTGGGCAATAAGGAAGTTCAACAAGTATTTCTCTTAATACCTAATCTCCTCTTCTCCCTCTATCTTACGATAGGTACGCTGAACATTATGGCGACCTTTATGACTTACGGACAGTTTCTGAGCGTTACGCCTTATGTTGAAATGTACATCAACGTCCTCACTGTTCTTGCCTACACCGAGATATTCCTGAAGGTAGCCTTTCTTCTTAAGAGGAAGCACGATACGCTCGTATAGCTTCTTACGACTCTGTCCGTACGCTTCTGCTATCCAAGTAATCTCAAAAAACTCTAGGTCATAAGCAAACATCAAGAACTCCAATTCAGCTCTAGATAAGTCTGTGTACTTTACCATATCCCTGATAGACAGGTTGTAATACTTCAAGTAGTTACGCTTTACATACTTGTCCTGTAATGGTAGAAACTCACGGTTTAGCTTCTTCTTATGTAGCTTGCTCTTCGGCATTTAATTTTGTATATTTGTACTATGGGTATAAACCCAATATAAATTAAATATACAGAAATAATGAGCAATTATCAAGAAGCTCCGCAAGAGTTTTTCGACGAGGTAGCTGAAAAGCTAGAGGGCATCAAAGCCCTTGTACAGAAGTACGAGCTCGAAAATCAATGGGTCTCCTGTTTCATCGGTGGTATCTACACTGAAGGGGAAGATAGCGAAGCAAAACTTAAAACAGTATTAGATTATGTAGTAGCAGACGAAGAGGAACTCGATGAGGTTCTTTCTATCGCTGTACAGTACTACCAACAGATGGACTCACCGTCTCTACCTACCGACCTGCGTGACACGGAGGATTGGACTTCAGAGGATTGGATGAACTTCATCAACAAAAACACAGAAGACGATGGAGCAGCCAATTAGAAAAATCATATCAGGACGTGACCCAAAGAATGGGTTCGCCTTTGTTGTAGGACAATCAGTATACGGTGGCGGAACTATCCATGCTATTGCAGTAGATGGTCGCGCAGAGCAGCTCTACGGACGCTCACGTTACCTTATATATGTAGAGAACGAAGATGGAGTAATCCTATGGAAGGCTATTGAAAATATGCCTGTTATTGTTGAATACGATATAGACCTAGGATAATGAGACCATTATACGATTTCATAGTGCACGTCCCTAAGTTGTTCGGAGATACCGTTGAGGTAGCAGGGATTGAACTTATAAAAGACACCCGTTGGGATGACTTCAAGGGGCGTGTATCTTATGGTACGATTAAAGCGATTCCCGCCAAAGCTGATTTACCCGAGTCAGTTAAGGTTGGGGATACTTTAGTCTTCCATCACCACGTGAACCAACAACCCGAGAAATACGGAATTGGAGAAGACCACTACTTAGTGGCTTGGCATCCTACCGAGATTAACGGTCAGGCTTACATGGTTATACACGAGGATGACTCTGTTACCGTTCTAGGTGATTGGGTTATTTTAGAAGCTACAGAAGATAAAGAGGTTGACATTGTTAGCGAAGGTGGCTTGTTCTTAGGGACTGAGCTAGTTGAGGCTAAGCAAGAGGCAGCCGTATTATACCCTAGTGCAGGTACAGAGGAGTTAGGACTAGAGGTTGGAGATGTTGTAATGTACGGTAAGAATGCCGACTACAGAATAACTCTGCCCGATGGTTCTCAAGTATTCCGTATGAAACCTGCTTATATATTTGCAGCTTATGTCTGATACTAATTTTACGTTGACTGCAGCGGAAAACCTACTAAGGGCTACCGAGAAGGCAATCAGCAATATGATAGAAGAAATCGAGAAGCCTGTTGACCAAGAGGTCACGGGCTCTGCTCGTAAAGCCGAACTAGCATCAATAAAGCAGACAGCAATGGACGCTAAGGAGCTGTTAGTGGTTAGGCAGGATATAGAACAAATGATAAAGAACGCAAGAGAAACAGGCACTATAGACGAAGAAAAAGACTTTGGTGGTGGATTCGCTGAAAGATTCAGTAAGTAGTTTTTTGTTTAAACATTTAATTAATATATTAAACGTATATTTGTACGTTGTACACTAAGTATGGCAGGCCTAAAAAGAATAGAAGGATATGAGGAGCATGTTATCAACATATGCCCTAACGATACGATGGGTGAAATCATCGAATTGGAGGGTTTGTTTATACAACTTCCTGTTGAACCCTCTGAGGATGCGACGTTGTTTTCCTCTGATGATAGGAGTGAGCAGTATTGGAAACGTCAAGCCCTGCCTGAAGCGCTCAAGGGGATACGTTCTATGGATGAGTGGGCGGAACAGCCGAGTAACTTTCGAAAGACCTATCGTTCATATATCGAGCAAGAGTTTAAGCGTAGGTCTGAAGGGGTTTGGCTTTACATTGATGGTCAAAAAACTTATATAACAGGAACACATTACTTCATGCTTCAGTGGGTGAAGATTGATGGTTCATTCTACGGGGACTACCTCGCATTTCAACGCAAACTATTTATTCACGCAGAAGCCTGTAAAGTTGACCCACGTTGTGTAGGTCAGTTGTTTACCAAGTGTAGACGTTCAGGATATACAAACATGGCGGTAGCTACTCTGTTAGCGGAGGGCACTCTTGTAAAAGATAAGGTTCTAGGCATTATGTCTAAGACAGGTTCTGATGCACGTGACAACGTCTTTATGAAAAAGGTGGTATCTATGTATAGACACTTCCCGTTCTTCTTTAAACCTATTCAAGATGGTTCTACTAACCCTCGTGTTGAGCTTGCTTTCCGTGAGCCTGCGAAAAAGATTACTAAAAACAATAAGACAGCTCAAGTCGGTGAAGCACTGAATACCGTAATAAATTGGAAAAACACAGTGAACAACGCCTATGATGGTGAGCGCCTATACTACCTGTTTCTCGATGAGGCGGGTAAGTGGGAAAAGCCTGCGGACATCCGTGAAGCATGGCGTATTAACAGAACCTGTTTAATTGTAGGTCGTAAGATTGTAGGTACTGCTTTGGTAGGCTCTACGGTAAACCCTATGGCTAAAGGTGGCTCTCAATATAAAGACCTTTGGAATGACTCAGACCCGTCGCAAAGAAATGCAAATGGCCGTACACGGTCTATGCTCTACCGTATATTCATCCCCGCTTACGAAGCGCTTGAAGGATTCTTCGACAAGTTCGGAAACCCCATTATTGACGACCCTGAAACAGTTGCTGAAACTTCCGACGGTGAGCTAATCGACTATGGCGCAAGGACTTACCTCAACAACGAAAGGAAAGCACTCAAGAATGATGCAAACGAATTGAACGAGGTTACTCGTCAGTTCCCATTCTCTACACAGGAAGCATTTCGTGACTCGGTAGAAAGTAGTCTGTTCAATCTAGGTAAGATATACGAGCAGAAAGAATATAACGATATGATGTACCCTAGCCCTGTAGTAAAGGGTAACTTCCATTGGAAAAACGGGGACATGGACTCAGAGGTTGTGTTTGAACCGTCACCCGAAGGTAGATGGACTCTATCATGGCAGCCGAAGCAGGATAATCGTAACGTTAGGTCTAAGCACAGAAACGGACACTATCAAGCGCCCCACGGAAACCTAGGTGTAGGGGGAGTCGATAGCTATGACCTTGACGCTACCACAGATGGTAGAGGCTCGAAGGGGGCTTGTCACTTCTATAACAAGTTTAACATGAATGGTATTAGCAACGTATTCGTAGCAGAGTATTGTTCACGTCCACCCATGGCTAAGATATTCTATGAAGATGTATTAATGGCGGCAGTATACTTTGGATACCCAATCCTAATCGAGAACAACAAATACGGTATAGCTCGTTATTTTGAGGAGCGTGGGTATTTAGAGTATCTGCTTGACCGCCCTGCACATTTAGGTGGCGGAGCATCCAAGTCTAAGACTAAAGGTATACCGTCTACCTCAGCAGAGGTTATACAGGCGCATGCCATGGCTATAGAGTCTTATATACATAACTACGTAGGAGAGAACATAGACACAGGACAGATGGGTAGAATGTATCTACAGGATACGCTAGAAGATTGGATAGGCTTTCGTATAGACAATCGTACCAAGTATGATTTAACTATATCAAGCGGACTCTGTTTACTAGCTGCTCAAATTAAGCCGAAGGTACAGAAACAAGCGGACTTCACTAACAAGACATTCTTCAGACGGTACAACCCGAACGCTTAGGGATTTTTTCTTATCTTTGCACAATAGTTAATCAAGAGCGAAACGCACTACGATGAAGAAGAATTACGGAAATTTCCCTGACCCTACTGCTAAATCCACTGAGAAGTTATCTCAAGGGTACGGTAAGGCTTACGCAAAAGCTATCCTCGGTCAATGGGGAGGCACAGAGTCAACATCATCTTTGTATCAGAAAAGAATGAAGGAGTTTGAAAGAGCTAGAGATTACGCTCAAGGAACTCAGTCTACTCAAATATACAAGCAAATACTTAACAGTCTTGACGGTGTCGGTGGTGGCGGAACGCTACTTAACCTAGATTGGACTCCTGTACCTATTGTTCCTAAATTCGTAAAGATTGTAGTAAACAAAATACTATCTCAAAAACCATATCCTAACTTAGAGGCTATTGACCCTATCTCACGCGGTGAGAAGGAGAACAAAAAAGCTCGTGTAAAAGCTGCTATCGAGAACAAAGAGTTTTTGACAGAGATGCGCGACCTTGGAGCTCAAGTTACTGATGATATCGACAACCTACCTGACACACAGGAAGAGGCAGAGATATTCATGGACACAAACATCAAGATTGCTGCAGAAATCGCTGCTCAGGTTGCATGTAACTTAACCCTAGAGTGGAATGACTTTAATGATAGTACGTTCCGTAGAGCTGTAGAGGATTTAGTAGTCTGTGGTATGGCTGCGGTTAAACGTGAGAACGACCCTAACCATGGTATTACTGAGCGTTATGTTGACCCTAGTCACTTAATTCACTCTTACTCTGAAGACCCGTTCTTAAAGGACTTGGTATACGCAGGTGAGATTCGCATTATGACAATCATGGAGCTCAAAAGAATCGCAGGTAACAGCGTGTCTGAAGAGCAGTGGGAAAAAATAGGACAAGGAGTAAAGAATAAGTTCGGTAACGACAGCTCTAAGGTAGCTAGAAATTACTATGACCAACGCACAGGTCGTCAGTCTTACGGATATGACGAATACACAGTAAACGTATTAGACTTTGAGTATATCGGTCTAGACGAAATAATATACGAAGAGAAGATGTCCAAGTATGGAAACATGGGCTTCTACTTTAAAGGTGAAGAGTACAAAATGCCTACTCAGTCTGTATATGATAGAAACCCTGTACATATGAAAAACATGTGTCTATACGGTGGAATGTATATAGATGGCTCTGACGTACTACTTAACTACGGTAAAAAGCACAACCAACCCCGTAACATACATGACCTAAGCAGAACTACTCTGTCTTACTCTATTGTAGCTACGAATCTACGTCGCATGACTCCTAAGTCTATGGTGACTAGCATTATCGGTTTTGCTGACCAATTACAGATTACACACTTAAAGATTCAGCAGTCTATCGCTAAGGCAAAGCCTGATGGTATTATGATTGATATCGAGGGATTGGACAATGTACAGCTTGGCGCAGGTGGCGAGTTATCTCCGTTGGATATCCAAGATATCTACGAGCAGACAGGTGTGATGTATTACCGCTCTAAAAACCCTGAAGGAGGATTCGCAAATCCACCTATCAGAGAGATAAACAATACTATACGTAACGTAAACGAATTGATTGGTTTATACAACCACTACTTACGTATGATTCGCGATGCCACAGGTGTTAACGAGGCCGTTGATGGCTCTACAGCTAAGTCTAACGATTTAGTGGGTGTACGTCAGCAGCAGATAGCATCAGCAAACAATGCTTTGTATGACATTACTCACGCATCTTTAGTTCTATACAAAAGAGTATGTGAGGACGTTATTAAATGTCTGCAGATTCTACCAAAGGAGTCTGTTTTATTCGGCACGTACAAGAAGGCAGTAGGTAAGCACGCTATGAACACTCTTAAAGAGTTTGAGAATCTACCTATGTTTAACTTCGGCGTAACTGTAAGCACAGAAATGGACGAAGGCGATAAAGTATACCTAGAGCAAAACATTCAACAGGCTTTGGCTCAGAAAGAAATCGACATAGAAGATGCTATCGCTATCCGTCGTTTGAAGGATGTTGACCAAGCAGAGCGTCTACTCATCGTACGTAGAGGCAAGCGTATTAAGCGCCAACAGCAGCAAGCTCAACAGAATGCACAAATGCAAGGACAGTCAGCAGCTCAGGCATCACAGGCTAAAGCACAAGCTGATATGCAAACGGCTCAAGCTCAGGCTCAGCTAGATATGCAGGCAGAGCAAATGAAGGCTCAGTTGGAAATGCAACGCATGCAAATGGAATATCAGTTCAAATTAGAACTAGAGAAACTCAAAGGAGCTAACGCTAAAGATGTAGCGGGAGCAAGTGCAGAAATGAAGAAAACTGTTTTAGAAGCTCAGGAAGACCGTAAAGACGCTCGCGTTAAAAAGCAGTCTGCAGAGCAATCTAAGCTAATCTCTCAACGTAAAGGAGAAAGAGGTGAGCTACCTGAAAACGAAGAAGACAGCTTCCTTGATTCAATGATGAAATAATAAACCTTAATACAAAATGGCAAGAAAGACAAACTTCACCTCTACAGGTGACTTCCAAAACGCAGCTTTTGGGCAGCAAGGATTCAGAGTAGTAGATAATACATTTTCCCAACCCGCAGGCGAGGAGTATGTATGCGTTTACTGCTTATCAGTAGCTACCAACGTAACTACGACTACGCAGACAGGCGACGCTTTAGGCGGAGTAGACTTGGCTCAAGGAATGGTAGTTTATGGAGACTTTCAAACAATTTCGGTAGGAACAGGAACTGTAATAGCATACATTCGATAATGCCTTTAGGACTGCCCAACATATTAACCAACCTCACCAAAGAGCAAGGTGGGAGTCTTTTTGTCTCTTTTATAACGGAAGAGGATGGGACACCTATAGCTAGAGAAGATGGAAATAACCTAATAAGAGAAAACCTATAATGAGTAATACTAAGATATCACAGTTATCCAATGTGGGTAATGTAGACGGGACGGGTTTATTCCTTCCTGTTGTAGACACAACTGACACTACCCAAGCGGCTTCAGGTACTACCAAGAAGGCTGACTTAGAGATAGTAGTAAACGCATCGGGATACGAGTTCACGGGCGGATTTGCAGACAAGACAGAAATAAGCTCAGGTGTTTTCGGACACTCAGGCAACACGGGTGTTAACTACACTCAGGCAGACGTAGATGCAGGGAACTATCGTAGGTTTCCGTTAAGCACTACCGTACACGAGGCTGTTGATAGCCCTTATTGGAGTGACCCTACGCCTAATACAAACTTCCAAGGATTCGGCATGTTTGGTGGCGACCACTTGCCTGCGGGTAAGACTACAACGCTGATTAGCTACGACTTGTCAGATTGGAGCGGCTCTACTATGACAGGCAGCAATGCGTCAGACACGGGCTCTATCAAGCTAGATGGACTCAAGGTGGGTGACTTAGTTCAAGTTCGCTTTGACTACAATATCATACCACAAGTTCAAAATACAACTGTAGACACAGGATTATGGTGGGCTACAAGAGATAACACTGATGCTATTACATTTGAGTTCTTTCTACAAGGAGCTACAACATTCTTCGGTCAAGGAACAGTTGGAGTAAAAAGACTTCAACGTGTAACCTCTTCAGCTTATCTAGCTAGTAACGAAGACGTAAACGCAATTGCTTTACCGTGTATCAAATCAGACAATCCTGTAATTATCCAACCACTAACAATGTTAGTAACAATAACTAAGTAATGGCTATTAAAGTAACAAGAAACGACGCAGGTAACTGTATTACATTCGTAGGGTCTACAAACCCTGTATATTGGAACTCTTGTCTAGAAGGCGAGATAAACGAGGATAACTCGAATAATGTAAACGTAATAAATAAAATTAGAACTGTAGAAGAGGGAGTAACCATCTATGAGTTCTTTAACCTGCCTTATACAGATTTTCAAGACAAGGATGGAAACGATTTTGTATCTCCTTCGGATTGTGTTGAATACATCACGGCTAATGCAAACGTACTGAGCAACACAGGTACTTTTATATTTAGTCAGACCGACCTTTTAGACGCTCAAAGAGACGCTACCGATACTACTGTATTGTTTAGCAATGGTGATATTTTCGCTGTTAATTCTCTTCAGGCTTCTAGTCAAGCTGATGGTACTATCAAGATATCTACGGTTCGTGGTAACAAAGATATTTACACGCATTTAAGATATTACAATGTTAGCGTTCTCGACGGAGCGGTAACAGGTTTCAACACTATTGGCGCTGCTGTAGACAGACTCAACGAGGTTCTAGGTGGAACTACCGTTGGCTCTAACACGGGTAACACACAGACTACTGTAACTACCACAAGCGGCTCTACTACATTTACTGTTTACGGAGACAGAATCACAGAGACAGGCTCAGGCTCAACTCTAGGGTTTACATCAACCGCTGAAGCGGGTAACTTCGATACTAGCAATGGACTATACTCTAACGAGACAATTTCTGAAAACGGAGAATACTTTGAGTTCGAGCAAGACAGCGGAGATTGGACTAATTCTCGTGGTGTTTACATAGGACTATTTGATGAGACTACTTACGATGTTGCTGACTTGGATGTTGATGTTGCAGGTAGTGCTGTAAAAGGGTTGCTATACCTGAGACTATACCCGACTCCGTTCACTTTTGCTGACGCTACTAACGGTGCAGGTAAGATTAATGAAGCGGGATTCTCTAACAGCCCTCAGACTAAGACTAAGTTCAGACTAGGTCGCGATAACGACGGTAGAGTGTATATAGCTCACGAAACCTCTCCAAATGTTTTTGAGGTTATATGTCGTAGTGAAAACGTTGTTGCTGCTGATACAGACCTAAGATTTTTTGCTATCATGCCTTTGGCCAACCAACTTAACGGTATCAAAAACATGACGGTAAACGAAGCTGTATTAGGTGCGGCTATTACTTGGTATTACGTAGAGTCTCCTGACGGTGAGTTCTACTACCCGTTATTTAGTGCAGAGGCAGACGCAGAGTCTATTGACGAACTATACGGAACAGCAGCGGACGGAGCAGGCGCAGCGCACACGCATACCTTTATCGACGAGCAGCCAACCGTTCAGACTTGGTATATGCCTAACACGTATATGACTCACGCCGCTTCAAGCGCACCTACATCACCTGCAGGCATTGCTTGGAACGAGATACAAACAGGTGCTGACGCTAACTACATACCTAGTCAGTTCAGTCAATCTGTAACGGTTACTGAGGGTGATAACATTAACCTTCAGATTAAACCTGCGGGTGATGCCAATACTTACGCACTAAGCAACATACCTACGGGATTGGCTTATAACTCTGTCTCAGGGTATTTGCAAGGTACAGCTCCTGAAGTAACAGGAGACAATGTAGCTAACCCTAGCGACTTATACAGCATTACCGTAACTAAAGCAAACTCTTATGGTAGTAGTGTAGGTTCATTAGAGCTTACCATAACCAACGAAGATGCCCCTGCTTCAACTAACTCAACAGCTTGGACTAAGGCTATAGACTTCAGTGGTGGTAGCGAATACTTAATACAAAGGGCTAATTACTACACAGTAAGCCCTTTGCATATGAATGGCTATGCTACGAACATTGCTGCACCTAGTACGGCGGGCTACACTGCTAATGGTAGTAGTGTTAGACCTTGGGCTACTGCAATAGTATTCGATATAGACAATGTTTCGTCAAACCAACACATTTGGAATAGTGGAGAAGGAGCAGGTACAGGAGATGACAATATCTATTTAAGATTAGACTCTAATAAGCGACTATACTTCGGTTGGGGACGTGAAGGAAGTGGGTACAACGAATGTACAATTTCCTCAACTGCCCTTGGGCATAATGATTGGTATGGTGTTTATATAGCCAACAATGGAACTAGACAAAGTGGCACAAACGCTACAGCGTCGGCCCTCGCCGCAATGTTTGATATCAGGATTATGAATAGTGCAGGTAGTTGGACTCTCAGTTCTAACCTATCTGTAGCGTCCGCTTGGACTTCAACGGGAGCGAGAATGGATAGAGCTGTTACAGGTTCATTAACTATTGGCGGTAGAACTTCTAACAGAAGCTTCCAAGGCAAAGTAGCTGCTATGGTAGTAACTACATTAAGAGTTAATCAACCTATGCCTACTGATGCTGAGATTGAAACTATGATAACCGACCCTGTTTCTTGGTTGGATGATTACAAAGTTGGCGAAGCATTTAGGACTAATACCTCGTCAGCAGACTTTACAGGCTTTGCTATCGGTACAGAAAGCTGCTATCGCGCTACTCAAGTATGGTTAATGGGAGAAGGTACTTATGACGCTTACCCTAACGGTATTCGGAATCAAGCAGGCCCTGAAGACCAAAACACCACTGAGGTGGAGTTTAATAGTATGCAGGCTAACGATATTGAGACTGTAAATATAAGCGGATTAACTTAACATACAGGGAGGGGTTTGCGCCCCTCTCTTAACTTTTTTATTTGTATCTTTGCATTATGGCAACACAAGCTAACTTAGACATAGCCCAAAGACTAGACATCACTTGTCGCAAGGGAGATTCGTTTCAACTTTTATTTAATGTAAAGGATGCAGACGGTGCTCTTGTGGATTTCACTACGTTCACTGATTTCGAAATGGACGTTCGAGAAACCGATGACGATACAGGAACTCCAATACTAGAGTTTTTGAACGCTGACTTTGTGGGTACTGCTGAGGGAACATTAACAGCTTCTAAGTCTTTTGCAGATATGGCTGCTGTTCAATCGGGTACTTTTGTATATGATATTCAGGTTACTGATGGTAATGCCGTACGTACAACTTGGTTCTACGGATTATTTACTATTATAGACGACGTAACACTTTCATAAAATGTCAACCAACAGAATTTCAGTATCAACACAGCTAACAGCTAAGAATAGTGTAACCGTAGTAGAGCGTGGCTCTATTTCAGGTATCGCCGCTGCGTCTGATAAAACTAAAACCGTTTCTATAAATGTAAACGGATGGACTGCTGTTGGTAATGAGCATGAGATTACCTTGATTCACAACTTAGCTAAAAAACCCGCTGTGTCAGTTGTCGACTCCTTCAATCAGGTTGTATACCCTGAAGTGGTTTACATGGATAACAATACAGTAAAATTAATAGTTACTGCTCAATTCTCAGGGCAGGCTCACTTCAACTAATTTTCCCTATCTTTGCAGATGTAATTAATTATTAAAACATTTGCAAATGAAATTTCTAAACAACTTAGACCTTCAGAGTAATGAGCTACAGAATGCTGTAATTCAGAACTATGCGGGTAACCCTGACGGTAACTTGTCAGGTACTGAGGGGCAAATCGTTTACTCTACTACGGTTGATGCAGTATTCATCAACACAGACAGTTCTACAGGTTGGGACAGACTAGCAACAGGCTCAACAGCCGTGTTATCTGTTACAGCAGGAGACTCTTCTATAGTAGTGGGGGGAACGTCCACAGCTCCTACAATCGCACACGCTGACACATCGAGTGTTAGTGATTTATCAGCAGCAGCTCGTACTTACGTAGACGGAATTACTTTCGATACATATGGACACGTAACAGCTATTACAACCTCTACGGAAAGTGTTGTTAACTCAGACACTACTTACAGCATATCTGCTGTAGATAGCGGTAATGACGCAATCATCCGATTGACTGACTCAGACGCAGTTACAGATGATGTAAAACTTGTTGCAGGTACTAACGTTACAATCACTCCTAGTGGTGACGATATTACTATTACTTCTGCCAACGACAATGATATCGACTACATTAACAGTGGTTCTTTCAATTCTAGCAACGGTGAGCTTACCCTTAGTGGAGTAGGTAACGCAGGAGCTGTAGTTGATTTGGATGGACGTTACTTAACGTCTGAGGCTGACGGTTTCAAAACTATCTCTGTTTCAGGTGAAGATGACGTTGTTGCTGACAGCGCTACTGATACTCTTACTTTCGTAGGAGCAGGTGGAGCTACTATTACAACAACTGCTGCTAGTGATACAATTACTATTACAACAGCTAATGACAATGACAACGATTTTGTAGACGGAGCTACATTCAGCTCAGCTAACGGTGAGTTAACATTGAGCGTAGGCAGTCAGAGTGATATCACTGTAGACTTAGACGGACGTTACTTAACTACCTACGTAGAGACTGATACCTTAGACGATGTTACAGGTCGTGGAGCTACTACTACTAATGCTGTTACCGTTGGTGACCTTACAGTAAATGGTGACTTAACTGTTTCGGGTGCACACATCGTAACTCTTGCTGAAGAGGTTCGTGTAGAGGACAGCTTGTTTATACTTAACCATGGCGCTACAGGTTCTGCTTCTGAGGATGCAGGTTTCCTTGTTGAGCGTGGGTCTGACGATAACGTTGGTTTAATTTGGGAAGAGACTAACGACGTTTGGTCGTTTATCAAAACTGCAGAGATTGCTGATGATGGTGATGTTACAATCGCTTCATATACAGACATCGCTGCTAAAGATGCTGCTTTCGCTAGTGTAACCACTACAGGTCAAGCTATTATTGGTACTGTTAATGCTTCAAGCACTGACTACGACAGATTCCTTGTTACTGCTTCTGACGGAACAGTAGAATACCGTACAGGTGCTCAAGTTCTTTCTGATATTGGCGCAGGTACAGGTAACGGAACGATGGATGATTTCGTTATTACTGACGGAACTACCGCTTCAACTATTGCTGACGCAGACACAGTAACCCTTCAAGGAACAGGTCTAATTTCTGTTGCTAACGTAGGTGGTACATTCACTGTTTCTACGACTGCTAACAACTATGCTCACCCAACTCAAACTGCTATTTCAGTTACAGGTACGGGTGCATCAGTTATTGACAGCGTTACCGTTGACACTTTGGGTCACACTACTGCTGTCACTAAGCGTACTCTTACTCTTGCTGACTTAGGTTACACGGGTGCTACGGATGCAAACAACTATGTTCTTCCTGACGCTACTGAGTCTGCAGTTGGCGGTGTTGAATTGGCTACAACTACTGAGGCTTCTACGGGAACTTCAGACTCAGTAGTTGTTACTCCTGCAGGTCTTAAGACTTTTGTAGACGATAGAAAGTTCAAGGCATCTATTGGTGACGGAACTAGCACATCTATTGCAGTAACGCACAGCTTAGGAACTACTGATGTTATCGTTCAGTTATTCGATGTTTCTTCAGGGGACACTGTTTATGCTGACGTTGTAAGAACTAGCACTAGTGTTGTCACAGTTGACTTCGGCGCTGCTCCTGCATCAAATGATATCCGTATTCTTATCCAAGCGATATAATACAGACTACATAGTCTAATACTAGAGAGGGGGGTGCTTGTGCATCCCTCTTTTTTTTTGTATATTTGCAGTATAATTACTGCATATGAAATTTCTAAACAATATAGAGGTTGGGTCTAGTCCTAACTTTACACTTCCTTTGGCCGATGGGTCTTCTAATCAGATTCTACAAACGAACGGGTCAGGAGATGTATCGTGGGTTGATTTACCTGCGGGAACGACAGACACAAACGATTTCGTAAGTGCTGCTACGTTTAATACCACTACGGGTGTTATTTCATTTACAATAGACAACCAAACTACTGTAACGGTAGATATTGATGGTAGGTATCTTACTGCGGAGACTCACAGCAGTCAAGGATATTTAAAAGACACAGGCGCTGCGTTGCTAAACGTTTTAGCAAACTACGATTCAGCGGACACAATAGGTTGGGCAAACGAGTCTAACACATTGAATAGCGTTAACTACAGACTAATGTCTGATGGTTCTCAATTGTCGCTAGCTAATGACCAATGGGCAGACAGAAACACAGGTGGTGTATCCCCTAAGTATTTCATACACATGACTGCAGACGGAAACGGCTCACCGCGCTCAGCTATATTAAATGATGCTGACGAGTTCTTTAGCGTGAAGGTAGACCAAAGCAATGCTTATATGGCTGTCAGAAACGCTGCAAACACCGCAGGCCAAGAGGCGGGGATTATATTCCGTAACGATAACGATGATTCAACAATACGAATCAAAGGTGTTGCAGGCTTGGACTCTACTACCGATGAGACGTTTAGAATTGAGTCTGTTCAAGGCGCTACTAATAGACACAGACTTCAGATTACCAACTACGGAGACCATCATTTTAGATTTTCTCAAACTAGTTCTGACCAACCGTTTATGTTTTACTTCGGTGATGGTACAGCGATGGGTAACTCTACTAACACTTTTGAAACGCATGCAGCTAGAATAAACGCTGAGTCTATAGCTATCGGCGGGACAAACAACGCTAGTGAGCCTAACTTCCGATACCTAGATGACGGAGATACAGGTATGTTCCTAGCCTCTGCAGGTGTTACAGCATTTTCTAGTGGTGGAACTCGAGTTATGAGTATCCCTGAAAGCACAGGTACTAACGGTCAAGTTCTTACGACAGATGGCTCAGGTACAGCTTCTTGGACTACGGTTTCGAGTGGTGGTGGCGGTGGATTAGTTACTAGTCTTACTACTACGGGTACTTCAGGCGCGGCCTCGCTAAGTGGTGGTGGTGTTCTAAACATTCCTAATTACGCAAATACAACATACAGCAACGGAGCGGGTCTAGATATAACAGGCACTACATTCAGCGTGTCTACAGACCTTAGAACAGATGTAGATTACATAGGCTTTAACTCAGACAACTATATAGACATGTCTGCGGCTAACGTATTAAAGTTTTTCGTATCAGGCAGTGAGGCATTTAGAATAGACACTAATGGTAACATTCATGCAGCTCAAGACGTTGTTGCGTTTTCTACTACTATATCTGATGCTAGATTAAAAGAGGACGTAGAGACCATTGAGAGCGCTTCTGAGAAGGTTTCTCAACTAAGAGGTGTGGAATACACTTGGAAAAAAGGAGGCCGTAAGGGGCAGCGTGAGATAGGTTTAATCGCACAAGAGGTAGAAGAGGTAATCCCTAGCATTGTTAGAGAGCACCAATTACCATTGGTTGAAGGACTAGATGACTCCTCTGCGTCTTACAAAACTGTAGACTACGAAAAATTAGTAGCACTACTTATAGAATCGAACAAAGAACAGCAAGATATTATAGCTCAATTAGAAGAGCGTATTATCGATATTGAAAACAGACTGTAATGGCTTTACCATCATCAGGACAAATAAAGATTAGTGATATACTAAGTGAGGCAGGTCTGTCTACCACTTTGGCTAATGCCTCATTGGGGGAATTGGAAGTCGGAAATTTATTTACTATAAATACAAATAACCCTTCGTCAGACTATCCTGACGGAAGCGCCCCTGCATCTATAAGCGAGTGGTTTGGTTATGACCATAACGCTTCTACAGGAAACCAAAACGTTAGTTATTGGGAATTCTTAAATTCGGGCGAAGGAATAAGGTTTGATAGAGCGTCAGGAACGCAGTTTTCAGCAAGTAACGACATTTGTGTTTCTTTTTGGGTTAGACCCGAATGGGCTAATTCAGACACTAATGTAACACTATTTGAGCTTTCAAGCGGTTCTTCGGTTGATAGATTCTTTTTATTATATGACTTTGGTCTAAACAGGTTAGTTGCGAGACACAGGAGCAACAGCACGAACTCTAGAGGAACGCATTGGAACTTACAGAGTAACACTACGCAAACAGGAACAGGGACAGGTAAATGGCACGGAACTAATGTAGGTAACGTTAACTCAGGGGGGCATGCTCACATTGTGCTGACCTTCGATTTTTCAGCTTCTTCAGGCTCAGCAGCATTTGACTGCTATTGGAATGGAGCTAAAATGCCTAACAAGTTGACTAACCTTACCAATACCATAACGGCATTCAATATAGAGGATGTTTTTATAAACAGAAACGTAGTCAACACAGGAGCGTCAAGAGAGACTAGATATGACAATTTAGCTATTTTTCACAACAAGATGCTTAGTCAGTCTGAAATAACTTCATTGTATAACTCGGGCTTTAGTGCACCGCCTGCGGACGTGGCTCTTGATGACAATGTAATGTTTGTATTCGATGCTGAAAATGACCCACCTACAGCAGTAAGTGGAACAGACTTCAATACTACTTGGAGTTTAGGGGAAGATAATGGTAGAGCGATAAGCTACTAACTTGTTTTTTATATATACCTTCGGTATATTAGTATCATAACATTTTATTTCATTTTATCATGAGTGCAAAAAAACTAACAAAGAAAGAGCTAGAGACATTGCAAGGTGCATTGTCTGAAATGCGAGCGGCAGAAAGTAATTTCGTAGCAGCTAGCAAGAATCGTCAACGCGTAGAAGAGTCTGTTAATCAGGCTTGGACAGCATTACAGGGTTTTGAAGGGGAGTTATCTAGCCTTCAGAGTGCTATGATGGATAAGTACGGAGACGTTAACATTAATATACAGACAGGCGAGTTCGTTGAACCATCTACTGAGGAATAGATTCGTGTAGGTTTTTATATGTTGTTATGGTTGTGGTTTTCCACACGAATCATAAAGGGGGGCTTCGGCTCTCCTTTTCTTTTATATAGTATTTTTGTGTATCTTTGCATCTATGGATAACCGCATAAAGAATTTACTCAAGAAACATAGACTCGCGGGAGTCAATAAGCCTAAGCGCACACCTCAGCACCCTAAAAAGTCTCACATTGTTTTGGCTAAAGAAGGAACTACGGTAAGGCTAATCCGTTTTGGAGAGCAAGGTGCGTCCACGGCAGGTAAGCCTAAAGCAGGTGAGTCTGACAAAATGAAAAAGAAACGTGCTTCATTTAAAGCTCGTCACCAAAGAAATATAAAGAAAGGTAAGCTCTCTGCGGCTTATTGGGCAAATAAAGTAAAATGGTAATTGATTCTGTATTCTCAGCCGTAACAGCTTTGGTTGTTGGCATAACGTCCACAAAGGCGTTTGACTACTATTGGAAGGTCTATAAGGCTAAATCTGATACAGGTGCTAACGGAGCTCTAGTAGCTAAAGACGAGACTATACAATTACTACGCACACAACAAGACAGCTTACTAAAGGATTTGGAAGAATTAAGAGATATATATGTTGACCTCAAGATGGAGGTAGCTACTCTTCGTTCTGAAAATACTTCTATGCAAGCTAAGCTAACTGAGTTAGAGAAAACTAACTTCGAATTAAAAACAGTAAACGAAATACTAAAAAGAAAGTAAAATGAAGCTAAAGAAGAAAACGTCATTAAAGTACAGAATTGGCGGTAAGCTAAAAGACAAGGTAACTCAAAAAGCAGGTAAGACTGCTGAGGGAGATACTAAAATTACATTGACTCGCTCTGAAGGTTTAGATAAAGCCTCTCCACGAAACCAAGCTGCGGAAGGCAAGGATAGAACTGAGGGAGCTAAAGAAGCTAACGTTAAGATTGAGTCTGTACTTAAGCAACTAAGAGCTCTAAGCCCTGAAGAACTTAAAGGTGAAAAAGGCAAGGCTCTAAAGAATCAACTACGTATTCTACGCGACAGCAAGCGCGGTAAGGCTGCAGGAGACTCAAGCGTTGCAATGAACAAGAAAGGCGAAGTCTACAAAGCATAACAATGGGTCGTTCTACATTATTTTATAGAGCTAATAAAAAAGCGAGAGATAAGAAGAAGAAGTACGATAAAGCGTACAACGGATTGAATCTCGCTAAGATAGCTAGTCGTATGCGTGCTCGTCGTAAACTCCAAAAGGGTGGACGTGTAAAGCCTAACGATGGTATGGATGTAGACCACATTGACGGTAATCCAATGAACAACTCTCCTAGCAACCTACGTGTTGTTAAGAAGTCTACTAACAGAGCTAAGAAGTAATGGCTAAGAAGTTCAAGGCACATATGATGTATAAGGGTAAGGAGTCTGTCATGGCTAAGACTATGGCTGACCACTTACGTTTAAAGAAGCAAGGCTATGGACACAAAGCCCCTAGCTACGACAAAGGTGGTAAGCTAGACGAGCCTACAAAGAAAGGGCATCAGATACCTGAAACAACAGTTACTGCTGCTCTTCCTAGCAAACTACCCACCGCTAAGGAGAAAATAAAATACACCTTAAAAACAGGGACTACAGCGTCAGAATGGGAAAAGAAACAACACCCATCAATGCGTAGAGTGAGAATAGAACCTATAGGGGGTAACGCCCCTATGGTTGGTGGTGCTAAAGTAATAGGGCTAGGAAAAAGTGCTTTTAACTTAATGAAATCAGCACCTAGTCTATTTTCTAGAATTGCACCGAAAGCTGCAGAGGCAATAGGAGAGGGTATAGAAGCTAAAGAAGTAATAGGGAAAGCTAAGAGGAAATTTAATAAAGGTGGGAAGGTTGACGGCCTTGAAGGATATCAAGAAATAGCGGCTTCAGAAAGCGCCAATGCAATAGCAGCTAAAAAAGCTCAACATCATGGTAAGCACCCTAAAGCTGAATACAAGTTCACGAAAGACAAAGAGGGCAAAACCCACATGTATGCCAAGTTTCAAGAGGGCGGGAAAATGCCTAACGTCAAGCCTGACAACAGAGAAGACTTAATAGTTAGATATAATAAAGGTGGGAAAGCTAAGAGTACTGTTAATTCAGCAGGTAATTATACTAAGCCTACTATGCGTAAGCGTTTGTTCAATCGCATCAAAGCAGGGACTAAGGGCGGAAGAGCAGGACAATGGTCAGCTCGCAAGGCGCAACTCCTCGCAAAGCTATACAAGAAAAACGGAGGAGGATACCGATGAGTCTAAGTAAATCACAAAAGAGTCTAAATAAGTGGACTGCACAAAAGTGGAGAACCTCTAGTGGTAAGAAGTCTAATGGTAAGCGTAGGTATCTACCCGAGGCGGCTTGGAATGCTCTTACGCCTGCTCAGAGAGCTGCTACAAACGCAGCGAAAGCAAAGGGAAATAAGAAAGGCAAACAGCATGTCAAACAACCCAAGCTCGTAGCAGCCATTGCAAGAAGATTTAGAAGATAAAAAAAGCCCTGCATTACGCGGGGCTCTTTCATTAACGATAACGTGGGAACTCTTTCCCAACATCAAAACAAGGACAAGACTTACTGCTTACCTCATTGTGTCCTATTACTTCAATCCCACCGAACACAACATCTAGAGACGCTATTAGTTTCTGCATGGCTTGCATCTGATTGGAAGTCCTAGTGTCTTTTGGTATTCTGTGGTCTGCATCCATTCCACCTACGTAGACTACTCCGATGCTACCTTGATTGTGTCCTTTTGCGTGAGCTCCAATCTTATCTAGTGGTCGGCCCGCTTCGATAGTTCCGTCAATCTTAATCAAGTAATGATATCCGATGTCTGACCACCCTTTTGCTTTATGCCAAGCTCTAATGTCCTCTACATCATGTTCACGTCCCTCGGGAGTGTAAGTCGTATGTAGTACTACTTTTCTTATTGGTCTCATATTCTGTTACCTTTTAGGTGTTGGCGGATTGCATAGTTTGTTGCTCTCCTGCGTTCTTTGTACTCCTCGAATGTCTCGCCTTCAAGTCTTGCGTTGCTCATAGTGGAGTATCTTTCTGCTAGGATTTTATCCCTGTCCTCTGCTTCGCTTGACATAGTTTCTGCTTTTTTTACTTTTAGAGTTCTTTGACTTTGCGTGAACTCCTTTACGCTTTTTCTTAGCACTGTCCTCTTTTAGTGTGACGTTTCTCATTGTCTTACAAATACTTTATAGGTTTCATTTGAACCTAGATTAACTTCTCTTATTAATGTGGTATCCCTAGTAGGGTTGAAGAACATTACTATCTCTCTGTTGCCTATTCTTATTCTCTCAGTGTGGTTAGCTCCTGTTATTAAATCCCCTATTAGATTAAACTCATCTAGTGTTGAATTAAGGACAGTTGTTATTAATATGCATTTACCTACTCTTCCAAAAGATGTAGCACCTATAGTGTCTACATTAGACACGTACGCATCGTTTAACGATACACTATTCTTTATATCACCTTTACTCTCAATAAAACAAATACAGATTAGAAATGTAATAACACTTAATAAACGTAACATAGTATATAATTATAGATTAGTAACAAATATAATATAAGGAAACATCTTGTATTATGCAAGTAGGTCTTGTATATTTATTAAATAATAATTACTATCTTTGCAGATATAAACAATTCAATTTACTATGGCTAACGAATTTGAAAACTTGGCTGAATCACTAGGAATCAATTTGAGCAACACTCCACCGAGTGAAGCACTGAACGAAGAGCCTACTGAATCACCAATAGAGGAAGCAACAGAAGAAGTGGTAGAGTCTACCGAAGAGCAACCTACTGAGGAAGCTGTTGAACAGACTGAAGTTCTTAACAATGATGAAACACAATCTACGGAAGTAGAGGAGACAGCAGAAGAGCCTGTAGCTGAAGAGCAAACAGAGTCTGTTGAGAATCCTGAATTGGATGCAGAGGTTGATGCAATCTTAGCTGAAGAAGAAACTACGGAAGAAGATAACATCTCTGACGAGGAGTACGAGGTTATGTTAGTACAAGCAGTGGGCGAAATGCTCGGCTTAGAAGGCATGGACAAGGAGCAATTGTTAGAGAGACTAAATACAGAGCAGACACCTGCACCTGTAGAACTTGACCCTGCTGTCAAGGTTATTGCTGACTTCGTCGCTGAGACGGGTCGTAGTGTTGAAGAGTGGTTCGCTTATCAAAGCCTCAACCCATCTGAAATGGATGACGTGAGCGTGATGAGAAACAACTTACAACGTCAATACCCTGACTTGTCTAATGAAGACGCTGACTTGTTGCTTGAAAATAAGTATAAGTTAGATACAGATTTAAACACAGAGCAAGATACCCGATTGGGTTCTCTACAGTTGAAGATGGATGCGCAGAATGCTCGGAAAGAGCTAGAGTCTGTACGTTCTAATTACTTAGCTCCCGTAGCTAAAGAAGAACCTGCACAAGCTCCTGTTCAAGAAGAGATTGAATCACCTATAACCTCTGAGTGGATTTCCGCTATGAGTACTGTAGCTGATGACATGGAAGCACTAGAATTTAATGTAGGTAAAGACCAATCATTTGCTTTCGGTATATCAGACACGTACAAGGCGGAGTTGAAACAAAGTAATGCTAAGATGGACGAGTACTTCGACCAATACATTAGTGAGGCAGGAGATTGGGACTTTGAGAAATTAAACGTTCACCGTACTATACTCGACAATATCGAGAACATTGTAGATGCTGCATTCAAACAAGGTTTGAGCCAAGGCACTTCGAATGTGGTAAAACAGGCAGTGAACCCGAGTGATGTTAATCCATCTAGCTCAAGTGCACCAAGCTCAGCTTCATCTGAGGATAAAGTGAGACAACAGATTTTAAACGCCTTGCAGGGTGGCGACGATACTCTGCGAATGAAATTTTAATGTTAACTAGCTAAAACTAAAACAAAATGGCTTTTAATTCTCCGAGCGACTTTAACCCCGCTCTTATTAAAAACTTGGATATGTCCAAGTACGTTGACCTCGGTTCTTACATCAACGAGGTAAACAAAGAAGACAACCGTGAGGCTTTAATCAAGACTTATGGAAAGCAAGGTATCACAGGATTCCTTTCTATGGTAGGTGCTGTAAAAGCTCAAGCTGTTGCTGACGAAGTAACATATTGGGAAGAAGCACGTCTACATCAATTGCAAGTTGGTACTGCTGCTAACGGACTAGAGGTAACTGCTGCTAACGCTGCTGCTATCGTAGTTCGTGAGAACGACGTAGTACTAAGCGGTTCTGACCGTTTCTTTGTATCTGACATCACTGCATTGGTTATCACTTTGGTAGCTCTTGATGGTGCTGCTGTCTTGGCTAATGGTGCTGTTTCTTTATCTGTTATCGGTAACTTGTACGCTCAAGGTTCTGACCAACCAAATGGTGGTTTCGAAGCTAACGTTGTTAAGCGCACAAACCCGTTCATGATTATGAAAGAGGCTTACAAAGTAAGTGGTTCTCAAGCTACCAACATCGGTTGGATTAACTTGGGTAACGGTGACTACCGTTGGTACATGAAAGGTGAAGCTGATACACGTCAGCGTTTCATGGACAAGCGTGAGATGATGTTATTGTTAGGCGAGAAAACTTCTGCTGTTACAGGTGTTAGCGGTTCTGAAGGTTACTTCGCTGCTATCGAAGACCGTGGAATCGTTGCTTCAGGTACTGATGCTGATTTCGCTTCTCTTGCTGACGTTGATGCTATCATCGTTGAGTTGGACAAGCAAGGTGGTGCTGCTGAGTACGCTATGTACGTTGACCGTGCTACTGACTTGGCTCTTGACGATATGATTGCAGGTGGTGGTGCTTCTTTAAGTGCTGCAACTAGTGGTGTCGCAGGACAGTTCGGTGCATTTAACAATGACAAGGACATGGCTGTAGAATTAGGATTCCGTACATTCGGACGTGGTGGATATACTTTCCACAAGCATGACTTCAAACTGTTGAACGACCCAACTCTATTGAGTGGTGCTGACTTCGCAGGTGTTATGATTCCTATGGCTAAAGTAGCTGACGCTAAGACAGGTGACAAAGCTCCTGCTCTTGAAATCAACTACAAGGCTACTAACGGATACTCTCGTGAAATGGAGCATTGGATGACAGGTTCTATCTTAGGTGCGTCTAACGCAACTGAGGATAGCGTTCAGTTCAACTACCGTTCTGAGTGTAACCTTATCACTCGTGCCGCTAACCGTCACGTATTGTTGAAGAAGTAATTCTTAACATATATTGAATTGAGAGCCTCATCTTCGGATGGGGCTTTCTTTTTTATAAAACATTTTGTATATTTGTACTTTAATTATATTTATTTTAAATTATGGCTGATACAGTTAAACGCACTACAAGTGCAAAGAAAAAGCCTGCAGCTCCTGCAGCAACAAAAAAAGCGGCATCTAAGCGCCCCGCGAAAAAAGCAGCGCCAAAACCAACAGTCTTTACTATCACTAAAGGTGGCGGTATCTATTACAAGATTCGTCAGAAGTCTATCCTCGTATTTGACGAAGAGCAGGGATTCAACCGTGAGATTCGTTACGCGCGTGGAGAGCGCTCTATCTTTGTAGATGAGCAAAGCAAAACAGCACGTCGTGAGACTATTGTCTTTCGTGATAAAAACTTGGTAGTTGCCGTGAATCAACCCGAGTTGTTAGCTTACCTAAGGGCACATCCTGACAACGTAGCAAATGGCGGACGTGTATTTAACGAGGTTAACAACAAATCAACAGCAGAAGACGATGTGGAAAACGAGTTCTTAGTACACGATGCTATTAGCTTGATTCGCTCTGCAGCTATTGATGAGCTAATGCCTATGGTATTGTCTTACGGTATTGACGGGACTATGAGTTCTATGGAGATTAAGAAAGAGTTATTGAAGTTCGCTAAAGGAAACCCTAAGAATTTTATGGAGTTATATGACAGCCCTGTTGTACAGATTAAGGCTGACGTATTGACTGCTATTGATTTCCAAATCTTAGTAGCTAAGGCTGACGGAATGTATTGGGGAGACAATAACGCTCTAATCTGTCCTACACCTATGGGTCAAAACTCAGTAGAAGTGTTTACTCGCTTCTTAATGACTGACCGTGGAAATGCGGTACGCGATGAATTACAACGTCAAATTGACAGTCTATAGGACTATTTGACATACGATTATATACGGAGGGCTGCACATTGTGCGGCTCTTCTTTTTTTTCGTATATTTGCAGTATAATAATATATGCAAGATGGCTTCAGTTTACGAGGTATATAACATAATCAAGGATTTAACGAATAAGGACGAGCGTGGTATGATTACACCTGCTCAGTTCAACTCTTTCGCAAGCGTTGCACAGACTAAGGTCTACAACTCATTATTCGCAGAGTTTCAAGATAATAAGCGTTTCGCTCAGCGTAACGTTACTGCAGGGCGTGATAAAAATAGAGTAAAGCAACTTCAAGAAGACTTGTCTGTATTCTCTAAAACAGAAACGTTAAGTAGCCCTTCTAATGCTTTGGGTACTTTTGCTAAGCCTGATGACCTAGCACGTATTATATCCCTTACTACATTTGGAGATTGGTTCTTAGACCAAACTACTAGTAACAGAATCCAAGTAGTATACGATGAGGAAAAAATAGACATGATACTTCAGTCTACATTGTCAGTACCCACAGAGGAGACTCCTGTAGCTCTTGTATCAAGCGATATCCAAGTATTCCCTACGACCATACGTAAAGTAAAGTTACGCTATTACAAGCAGCCTGAAGGCCTTACAGCGGCAGGTGTTAAAACTGCAGCTTTACCTAAGTTCGGATACACTGTTGATTCTAATGGTGTAGAGTCTTGGGATGTATCGACAACAATAGACTTTGAATTACCTGACCATTATGTTGCTGACCTCGTTGTGGAGATAGCTAAGATGATTGGAATTAACATGCGTCAAGCGGATGTTTATTCGTACGCTACAGGTGAACAACAAAAAAACCTTAGATAATGGCACGTAATACTGTATCAGTTAGCGAGGTAGTTAATGACTTTCTTTTGACTCTGTCAGAAGATGACTATGTTTCAAACGTAGCAGACTATCACGTACACCAATTAGCTCTTCGCGGTATCCGTGAGATGGGCTTCGATGTAATGAAACGAGTAAAAAGTTTATCACTACCTGTTTCAGACAACAACACTGTTGCACTACCCGATGATTTCGTAGACTTTTTAAGAGTTGGAATCGCAGGCCCGAGTGGAGCTATATCAGTATTAAAAGAAAACAAAAATATAAACATCTCTAGAGAGTACTTATTGGATGCTTTTAATAGCCCCATAGACTCAGACGCAGATGGAGTAAATGACAGAGTAGACTCTACTAAGACTACCGTCACAGGAACTAATAACCTAGACAACTACAGAGACCGTACGTATTTATACGAGTCATCTGAAGGCCGTAACTACGGAGCAGGTGGTGGAAAGGGAGTAGGATACTTCCGTATGAATTATGAGCAAAATAGAATCGAGCTTAACTCCGAGGTAGATGTAACTGATTTAGTTATCGAATACATTGCTGACGAGGCTCGTAGCTCTAACCCTAGCGTTCATCTATACGCTGAGGAAGCGTTACGTCAGTACATCTATTACAAGCTAGTACAGCGTAAGTCTAACGTCCCTATGGGCGAGAAGCAGATTGCACGTCAGAACTATTACAACGAACTTAGAATAGCGAAAGCTCGCATGAACTCGTTCAGCAAAGAAGAAGCTCTGAACGTAATTCGCAAGAACTTCCGCCAATCTCCTAAATACTAACACCTATGGGCATCAATACCCTTACACCTCGCTATCTTAACTTAGATAACGATAGTCGTATAATTGCGGCTCAAGAGATGATAGACGCTCTTAACGTACGTGTATCTGCCGATGAAGGTGGAAACCAAGGTGTTGTGAAAAACATCAAGGGTAATACCAACCTTACAGGTACAGGCCTTGTTCCTTCTAATGTGCTTGGCACTAACACTATTGTTGGTTGTTATGAGCACGAGGCTACTAATAGGTTTTTTGTATTTGTACATAACAGTTTAGGTTACAATACAGTTCACGAATTAGAGCAAGGCAGTAACTCATTTACTAGAATTATCGAGTCTACAAAAATTATACTAACAACAACTGATGCATTGCACATTGATGGTATGTTAGTTGATGGAAGCCTACACTTGTACTTCACAAACGGTACTGATGAGCCGCAAAAAGTTAATGTAGACCACGATGTTGCGTTGCTAGGGACTTACCCTGCTTCTCAAAATGAAGCACAAGTCATGAAGGTAGCGCCGTTTGCACCTGTCGTGTCTATATCTACAGACTCATCTAAGAAAAGTAACGAGCTTTACGGCAAGGCGTTTCAGTTCGCTATGCAGTGGGTATACAGAGATGGAGAGGTTTCTGCTATCGGGGAGTACAGCACGCCAATTGCAGGATTGAATACTCTAGACTACCTATCAACATCTTTACACTACAAGCGTCAAGACAATAAAATAAGCCTAGGAACTCCCTTTGGTACTTTGGGGCTAGGACTTGGGACTACAATTCCTTTTGTTAGAATCTTCTACAAGAAGCCCGAAGATAACACAATGTACTACATAGGTGAGTTTGAGCCTTCTGAATTGATTAGTGGTATAGACTTCTATAATGACAAGTCTTACCCTGCTGTTTCTGACTCTGAATACAACAAGACTACAGATAATGTGCCTAAGTCCGCAAAGGCTCAGGTTATAGCTGCAAACAGACTATTCTACGCCAACTACAAAGAAGGTTTTGATAAAGCTACTGTAAGCGCCACGCTTTCTGTTAATTACGCAGAAGAGGGGCTAAATGATGAATTAGAGGTAACTGTAGTTCGCTCAGGCAGCTCTGCAGTACAGGAAGAAAATATAGGTCTAAATATAGATACATCTGCAGTTCAAACCCTTGTAGGTGGTTCGTCTATATCTACGACTATAGACTTTATTTTTGGATACTTGGCAGTTAGAGAAAATACTCAAAGAGGTATTACTTTCTTTAAGTCTGATGGAACTACAGTAAAGAAAACTTTTGTTGCTTCTGATAATGATGCAAGCAACTCACCCTCCGCCGTTTACAATAGAAATTTATATATAACTAATAAGAATTTTTCTAGTTCTAATTCTATCTCTGCGCCTACGTACTCTGATTACAATACTAATCTAGCAGCAGCACTAGACGGACAGACTTTCTCACTTGATATAAGTGGTGGTTCGTCAGCCTACGATAATGGAATATCACCGAATACTTGGGGTCTATGGTCAGCACAGTTTGATAATGGTTCTGTATCATTTTCAATTACCGCAGTAGCAACAGCAACAGGTGTAGACTTATCTATAAGACCCACCTCATTTGCTGTATCGGGCACTAGAGCTATTCTTAGCGATGGGCTCTTGATTACCTCTTACAGGGATTACGTTACATCTTTAAGCGGTGTATACGGAACAACCGCAGGGGATAGATTCGCTTTGGTACAATTGGCTGAAAACTTTAGCTCGGTAGGAGCGGGCTCTGCTCAGAACAGAACTTTTAAAAGCGGTGAAAGCCACTCTATAGGTGTTGTGTTTGAAGACGGCTTAGGAAGAACCTCGGGCGTTTATGAATTAGGCTCTGTAGACGTTGATAGAAAATCTGAGAGAGTTAACAAGGGAAGTGCATCTATTGACGTTACTCTTTCTGCATCTAACTTAGACACTGACTTTACGAGATACTTTTATGTCTACAGCGGTGGTAATAACATAGCCGACTATGTTCAATACTCAGTACCTTCAGCATTTGTCAAGAGTGCTACAAAGGTAGACGAGTCTATTGGAGACACAATATACGTATCACTAAGAGCTCTTCAAGGGGCTGAAAACTCTTATGGAAGTGCTAGCGATTTACAGTATAGTTATACTGAAGGAGATAGATTAAGAATTATCTCTTACGAAGAATTAGAGTCTAGACAATATCCGTCAGACTTTGAGTTTGAGGTAAAGGGCGTAGAGACTATAGAAGCTGACAGCTTTGAGTTAGGGACAGCTCAATACGAAGAAAAAATACACAATGGTCAGTTCCTTGTATTAGAGGCAAACCTTTCCGCAGCAGGATTTACCTACACGGATGTATTTGCATCAAACTCAGATTGGGGCAAGGATGTGATAGTTGAGATATACTCTCCGTCTAAAGAGTCAGATGTTAAGGTATACTACGCTATTGAAGGGAAGTACGATATAAGCGGAGTCTTTGGAGCGTTAGGACAAATACAAAACCTAACAGAGGGTAATGCTTGGTACAAGAAAAGAGCGTTAAAGTTTGCTGTTAGCAGCACAAGCGAAGAATTTGCAGAAGAAACATATAGCGTTGAGTCTAGTCAATACTTTGATGGAGACGATGCAACTAAAGGAAAGCTAGGAGGAAAGCCTTATGCTGTGCTTCCTAATGAAAGAGAGCACCAAAGAATTTCTAGTTTGACGTATTCAGAGCCGCAGGCCGCAGATGCTGCTCAATTATTCTTCTCTTCGTTTAATGCTAGTCTAGCAAACTTCCAAGACTACGAATTAAGCTACGGTGGGATATTCGGCCTTGTTGACTTGTCTGACAGTATCACGTTACTTCAGTCTGACAAGGTGTCTAGAATACCCGTTGGCAGAAACATTCTATCTACGGGTTCAGGTAGTGGATTTGTAACACAGACTAGCGAAGTCTTAGGTCTGCAACAACACTATCCAATTGAGGCAGGAATCAACGAAGACAGAGAGGCTTTCTTAAAGTCTAACGGAACTGTCTATGCTGTTGATGCTGTTAGAGGTAAGATAATATCTTTAGGAGCGGGTGGAATTAAAGTTCTGTCTGACGAAGGTGTTTCTTCTTGGGTTGAAGGACGTAGCGACGACATGTTGGCTGCTGCTAGCTACTCGGTTAAGATAGGGCAAGATAAAAGAAACGGAGAAATTATATTCTCTTTGACAGACAGCGATAACGCTTACGAAAAATCAATAGTATACTCTGAGGGTCTAGGTAAGTTTACTTCTTTTGCAGACTACACTAGTGACTTCTACGGAACTCTAGGTAATAGATTCTTGCAGATTAGAGGCAATCTTGTATACGAGGCCGACACCAACGCACTATATAGTAACTTTTTTGGGACTCAGGGTGAGGCATACATCAAGGGCGTATTCAACCAAGCTCCGACTTCTAGAAAGGTATTCAATAGCATTGGCGTAGACGCTACTCAGAGCCCTTCTGCGGCACTATCTACTATTGACCAAGAGGTTGCTATACCTGCAGGGGCTTTTGCTCTTAAAGAGGGTGTATACTATTCTTCCGTTCCAAGAGAAGAGGGTACTTCTCAGTTTATCTCGCTAGGCGAGGTAGCTTCTGAGACTGACCCAAGTATCACATTTGTAAACAAAGTAAACAGACTACCATTTAGAATGGGTGGTGATGTATATAAACTAGTAGGCGGTACTCTTACAAGCTTAGCAGGAGTAACTGTTGACTCTGTAAGTAGTGCAAGAGTTCTCACAGTCACGAACGGTGGAGCTGTAACAGCGGGGGATGTCTTAGCTGTGAAAGGAGAGGCTGTTGATGGAGACCCATTAAGAGGTGCTTATGCTGAGGTTAAAGTTGTATTCGATACAACAAGCGCCCTAGAGCTTTTTGCTTTATCGGCACACACTTCTGAGAGTGGGTTACACAACAATAGTCAACAATAATTCGTATATTTGCATTTAGTATGAAGTTAAGAGGAAAAGACGGTAAGGTAAAGAGATTCGCTATTGGTGGCGTTATCGGTGGTGGTGTTCAAGCTATCGCAGGTGTAGGCCAAGCAATCTATGGTGCACAGCAACTAAGAAAAGCAAATGCACAAATGGACGAACTCTTAGCAGGAGCACCTAAGTTAGGTCTCCCTTCTGCTTACGAGCAGTACGCTGCAAAGGCGTTAGACCAATCTGCTTTACGCCAACAGACTGAGGCTATCAATCGTCGTCTAGCCACTTCCACTGATGCTTTAGGCAAGGCGGGTGGCCGTGCCTTATTAGGCGGGCTACAATCACAGGTTACTGCTGCTAACACGTCAGAGCTACAGGCTCAAGACGCACAGCGTCAACGTGAGATGCAAGGACTACAGGTTCTAGGTAACGCACAGGCTCAGAACCAACAAATGAAAGAGAATAGATTCCGTATGCAGTATGGAGCGGCTGATGCTGCTAAGCAAGCTGCACTAGGAAACATTGCAGGCGGGGTAGGTTCTACAGCGGGCGGAGCTATGCAGGCAGGTCTCGAGTTTGAGAAGGGAATGTTTAAAAAAGAACAAGGCGGTAAGGTTGACAATAGTGGTAAGCTAGATGGAGAGTTCTCTCACGGCTCTAACCCTATAACAATGACTAATAAGCAAGGCAAAGTAGTAGGGGAAGCTACAGGTAGTGAATATATCATTAACCCAAAGCAAGCTGCTGCTATAAAAAAAGAGTCTAAGTATTTCCGTAATTTACTTAGTCAAAAAAGATTTAAATAATGGCTAACGGTACAGCAGGTTTAGGACAGGGCAATCAAGTGTTTGACTTTAGTAATCTAGGGCAGGCAGGCTTGGCTTATGACGCACGTCAGTACGCAAAGAAGCAAGAGTTTGTAAAGCAGAACGCTAGTCTATATGACGCTGTTGATGCCTCGGGTATCCGCGACGTAGACTCTCCGTACATCAACCAAGAGTTGGAAAGAGCTATGGATTTATCTGCAACAGCTCAGAAGACTATGAATCCCGAGGATGCTCAAAGAGCTAAGAACGCTATGGCTGTTGTGTCTCAGTTGGCTGCAACATCGAAAGCTGCACTAACACAAGAGACAGAGGCGTACGGAGCGCTGCGTGAAACTCCTGAGTATGCACGTAACTCAACCCTCTATACAGACCACTTAAATCAACACAGACAAAGCACAGCTATGACTAGTGCTAATCAAGGTCAAGTAGGTCAGGGTATACTATATCAAGCTCCCGTAATGTATGATACAGAAAAGTCTGTGGCTCAGTTTGCGGCGGTTGATGCAGAAAAAGTATTACGTGGTGCGCTAGAGTCTTCAGGAAGAAGTGTAACCAACGCTGACGGAACAAGCAAAGGATATAGCCTAGCTGACGTAGATGAGGATTTAAAGGCAGAGCTTATAGCTCAGACCTACGGAACTCAGATGGAGTCTAACAAGGAGTTTAGACTAGCTATTGAAGCTCAGTTTATGGGCGATATGTTCGGTAAGGAAGATTTAACTGATGGTGATGTTCAAGCATTTACTCAATTGCGCGAGTACGGAAACGAAATACGTTCTAAGTACAGAAGCATAGAAGACCTACAGGAAGCTCCTGAGTTTGCAAACGACCCATTTGCAAGACGTAGAGCTGTTCAGGCATTCAACCTAGAAAACGAACTAGACCAATACGGTCAAAGAGTATACACTGAAGCTGTAGACCCACGTGCTACAAAAGGTAAGCAGTCTAAGTCTAGCAAGGACTTATCTGTAAAGGGTGGCGGAAACGACGGTGGAAGTGCTCTAGACGACTTAGCATTAAACAGTGGTACATCCTTGACGGGAGTCTTGGGTAACGTAAAAATCAAGGGGTCTGTTCCTAATCTTGCTAATCAACAAGTTGGATACGCTTCCGCTCCAAAGATGAAATCATACTCTAGCGGTAGCGGAGAACAACGCATCGTAACAGGTGGTGTAATAGCTCAGAAGCAAGGTAATAAAGTTACATACTTTGCAGTGGAGTACAAGCCTAGCGCGGATATCATGACTAAAGTTAGAGAAATGGAAACTGCAGGTGCTAGCGATGCCGCTATTTCTGCCTTGCTACGGAAGACTGACGCTACTCTAACCGAGATAAAAGGCGGATACTCTCGTATACCTAGCGGAGACTTGAAGATAATGAAAACAGCATCTCTTAGAGAGGCTAATTTAGTGGACATCTCATCAGAAGGTAACACTGAAGAAGCTGCTGAAGAAGGCTCTGAAGGCGGTGGTGTAGGCTCTAAATACAACTAAGATAACCTTGTAAAAGTCATAGTTTTTTTGTATATTTGCACTATCATATAATCAATGATAGACATTATGAACGAAGAAGCTCTACAGGACTCGTATAAGTTATTTAAAGAAACAGGCTACAATGGTAGCTTGGAAGACTATAAAACACTCTTGTCAGAGAACGAAGAGGCTCGTTCTGATGCACACAATCTATTTACAAATACAGGATACAACGGGAGTCTAGAAGACTTTAATACACTAGTAGGTGTTGACGTTGAAAAAAAAAACGAAGTCGGTTCTACGGAATTGTCTTGGGACGATTCAGACTCGGACTTACAATCTCTTGACGTTCAACCTGTTGCGTTTCAGCAAGGTATTGGCGAAATTAACGAAGGTGCTGAAGCAGAAGATAAAACAGACCAAGTAGAAAAAGGAGAGATAAGTGTAAACAAAGGTCGTGAGACTAACGCTTTAGGTGTTGCTCTAGGTGAGATGCACCAAAAAGAAGAAGAAGCCGTAGGTTGGTGGGCAGGCTTATTGGGCGGTAAGGACGAAGAGTTTAGAGACGCTCAGACTGAAACACCGAGAGGTGAAGTCGGAAGAAGCGCATTATCAGCTTTGATAACAGGTGAAGAGCGAACTAGCGAGAATCTTATATTCAACGAACTAAAACGTAGCGAACAGCCATCCCCATTTCTCAAGACTCTAGAGAGAGTTGCGGATAAAAACACAGAAGAACTTATTAGAAATGCTAAGACCGAGGACGAAGTTCGCGCTATTATTCGTGGTCAAGAAGCAATCAAAGTCAATGCTGCGTATGATGACGCAATGCTTGACAACACTAAAGCAACACAAACAGAAAATGAATTTGAAATGCCTGCCGCACCATCTAAGGGTGGGTTAATAGAGGTAGACGAGAATGGTATTGCTGTATTCAATGAGAAGAACTTAGGTTTGACTATGATGGATATGGATGCTGTGGCTGCTAAAGAGTTGGCTGACCAAGCTAGAGAGAACGCTAAGGTGGAAGGTCGTAGTATAGTGGGTTTAGCCGTACACGATATGGCTACGGGTATCATGGATATAAGTAACTCTGTACAAGCATTATACGACAGAGAAGGCGCTCAAGATGACATATATCAAAACACATTTAGAACAAATGCATCATACAATGAGTATGGTTTAACAGAAGAGGAGATATCAAAGGGTATTGCTGCAAACCTAGAAGAAGGTAATCTTAAAGCCGCAGGTGCTGTATTTGCAGTGCAGGCCGCACAGACTGTACCACAGTTGCTGTCTCAAGTTGCTATTGCTTATGCCACAGGTGGATTAGGAGCAAGTGCCTCAGCGTCTCTTTGGGCATCTTCTGCATTTATGGGGGGAACTACCTTTGGACGTACATGGGCTGATACATATGGTCAAGTAGACGATGGTAAAGCGTTCATGATGGCTTTAGGCGATGCTGCAGTAGAGACATTGTCTGAAAGGATATTTGCTAGCGATGTTAAAGCATTGTCGGGTGTTGGCGCAGTCAAAGGTTTAAGTAAAAAAGAACTAAAACAGCAGTTGTTCGGTAAGGGTCTACTCTCTAAGGAGATGAAGAAGTTTGCTACAGCGACGGGTAAGGGAATACTAAAGGACGGAGCTGAGGAAGGCTTAGAAGAAATCATAGCTACCGTAGGTTCGGGTATAGTGCATGCCGCCATCAACGACGAGGAGATGAACATGTACGAGGTAATCGACGCAGCTATACTAGGTTTTGGTATGGGTGCAGGCGCTCGTATCTCAGGTTCTGCATTCAAGGGGACTAGCTTGCTTACGGCAGGTGTATCCGCTTTAGGCTATGGTGGTATCCGTAGTGAGATGATTAAAATCAGAAGCAACAAGCAGGCATTAGCTAACGAGTTAAGAAACACTAGCGACACCGCAAAGCGTGCTGTTATTAAGAGTAAGCTTAAGTCACTAGAGAAGTTACAACAGACTCTTAATGAAGAGCAGGAAATGGCTTATGACCAATACTCTGACGAAGATGCTAAAAACACAATAGAAGCTAACCAAAAGCTGTCTAACGTTTTAGGTAAGTTGCGTGGTAAGTTAAAGTTAACAAAAGAGCAACGCGCAGAGCTAAGAGCAGAGGCTAAAGCTCAATACGGAATTATACAAAGCATTGAGTCTAAGTATGAGTCTACTATAAACGATATCAAAACTCAAAGAACTACCAACACTAAGTTCATGAATGGACTAGATGGTAGTATTGAGGTAAACGAAGAAACAAAATTACCCGATACCCCGTTAATGAAAGGTATCAAGAACGTTGCTAAAGCATTAGCTAGCAAAGGTCAAAAGGTAATGATTCACAGAAACCTTGATGAGGCTGCAGAAGCGGCAGGTGTAGACAAGCTAGAGATAGCAGGTTCTAACGGATTCTACAAGGCTGCTGACGGTACGGTTCACATCATGGCTAGTATAGCTCAGAACAACACTGCATACCACGAAGGATTCCACGCTATACTACGTGAGGTTGACCCTAGTTATGCTAAGCGTTTTGTAGATGCTGCATTCCGTGGTATGGACTTAGAGACTGCTACAAAGTACAGAAACATATATAACGCTAACTTCAAGAAGGGTGGCGTAGACTTAGCTGTTGAAGAGGTATTCGCTGAAATGAATGCTGATATCGCAACAGGTGCAATAAGCCAAGAGGGAGCAGGTACTTCAATTGTACGTGCCGCTATGGGTTCTTTGGCTAAGTCGTTGAACGCTGCAGGTATTCCCGTAAAGGCTAGCCCTAGCTTCAAGGAGTTTGCTACCTACGTATCTAATGTAACTACAGACTTCCAATTAGGAGAAGCGTTGACTGAGTCTAAAGGAGCGTTTGGAAACAACCCCGTATCTACTGATAACTTCCTTCAAATGAACGAGGAAGAGGTAAACAAGCTAAATGCAGCAAAGGAAGCAACCATAAAGGTAGCTAAAGGTAAGAAGTTTGCAGGTTCGTTTATCAACGGTGAAACAAACTTTACTAACCTTGCTGAGGTTGTTGAGAACTTCAAGAAAGAAAACGGTGGTCGTGCTCCAAAGATTTTGTTTTGGATGGGTGACCAATCGGCTCGTGGTACTTACAAGACATTAGACGGAACTGAGATTGAGTTAGAGGGTGGTATATCTTTCTCTCAAGACTCATCTAATACTGACAATGGTGTAGTATGGGCAACAAACAAAAACAACAACGAGGTACAAGGTCTAGTCAAAGATGCAGACATAGTTGCTATCGTATCGGGTCACCCTAAGACGGGACACAGATTCTACAAAGGTACGTCGCAAGTCGTCTACACCGAGTTGATGGAAGCACTTAACAGAAATAAAGGTAAGTCTGTTGAGTACCCTATGCGTGGAAACCCGTTCAGCATAGAAGTTCCTGCGGAAGGATTCACAGACCCATTACAAGCAGTTAAGTTTTTCTACAATGCGCTAGCAGAAAACGGAAAGAAACCTGTTGCAATTTACAAGGAGTCTAAAGAAGACAAGAAAGAAGGCCGTGGTAGCTTCATGACTGAGGTTGCAAAGCACGAAACCCTTGAAGCGTACCTAGCAGATTCTAAAGGAGACAGAATGAGTGGTCTCAATATGTTCTTAGAACCTAGTGGAGAGATGGCTAGCTTCATGTCTAATGCAGGTATGAAGTCTGCGGACGACTACCAAAACGATATGCGTGATGGATACCTAACTGAAAACGGATTTAACACGGGTGATATCTACGCTTTCTACGAGTTTGAGAGAGGTGAAGATGGAAAGGTACTTACTCAAGACGGTAAGCACTCTACATACTCTACAGACATCAAGGGTAAAGCATTAGGTATTGCTAATAGAAAAGATAACATATATCAAGTAGCAGACTTAGCGGCATCTACGACTAGTGAAAAAGAACTGTCGGGAGAATCTAAAGTTGAAATGGCTTTGGCTGAAGGTCTCTTAAACAAGGAAGAGGTTGCAGAGATGCAGACCCTAGAAAAAGACAGCAAAGAGCGTCAAAATGCTAAGAAAACACTAATAGCGAAAGCTGCTGTTGAAGCTAGAAGACAAGGTAACTTTACATTCGCAAACAGAATTAAAGCACCAACCAAGAAAGATATAGAAGAGTTTGGTATTAGTGGTATCTCTACACTTAAGAGTGGTTATGTTTCTGTTGAAAAAGCAGGAGACAAGTCATTAAAAAGAGTTGTATCTGATGCAGGTACTTCATACGATGGAGATGTACTTTTAGAATCTCTTATCGCGGGACAGACTATGGATGGCCGTCAAGACGCTTTGAATAAGGCTGCTGCAGAGTTAGTCGAGGAAGGCAAGGCAAAAGAGGTAGAGTTTAAGGATGGTAAGAAAAAATTCATAAACACTGTACTTCCTGTAGGGTTGGTTCTAGAAAGAGCTGCTCGTAACGAAGGAGTTTCCTTTGAGGCAATGGCAGAGTCTGTTAACCCCGAGACAAAGCGTAAGGCTGCTATCTTCCACCAAGCTACTATCGTCGACGAGACTGCTCAACGTATCCTAATGGGAGAGAAGAAGGCTGACATCATCGCTAGCTTGCGTGCTAAAGGCATGAGCCGTGCTGATGCTAACTTGGTTTATGCTAAGTCTTCTCAGTTCGCTAAGGGTGCTAAGAAAGGTTGGAGTGAAGGAACTAAAGAGCGTAGTGCTCAGTTGGCTGCTAAGCGTAAAGCAGAGCGCAAAGCTGAGAGTGCTAAAGCTAAGGACTTCCGTAAGAAGGCTGCAGCTATTCTAAAACAAGAAAAGAAAACGGGGGATGTTATCCTTCGTGAAATGATGAATCTCATCAAAGAGGCAGGAGTTGATATCAAAGCATCTCAAGTTCAAACATTAATTCGTATTGCTAAGAAAGTTTCTAGAGCAAAAGGTCGTGGTGTTTTAGATACTGATGCTAGATATGAATTACTCAATTCTGTTATAGATAAAGTAGTTAAAATTATAGATAAACAATTAACTTCTCAAGGATTAGATGAGTATACTAACAGATTAAGAAAAGTAGAGAAAGAACAAAAGAAACTAAGAGATAGATTAACTAAATTAAAAGCTACATCTAGAAGCCCATTAATTAGTTATGCAGAACAGATTCTAGACATGACTAGCCTTAACCCTGCTATGTTGTCTGCTGAGTCGTTGATACTCCTAGAAAGTGCTATAAAAGACCTTAACATCAGTACCAAGTCTGTATCCGTCAGAGGAAGCAAACTAGGTCAACCATACGTTGAAGTTGAAGGCTTAGGATACGTTGATATCCGTCGTGCTAAATTGTTCTTCAATGAGATATTCGAAAACCTTAAAACTGAGGAAGTTGCACTACAGGAGAAAGCCTTAGTAGAGCAAGCAACAGACTTAGCATTTGAGAACGAGACAGATTGGGTTACAGAGTACGAAGGACTAATGCAAAAGATTGCAGAGAAAGACCTTAAAGGTGTACAAAAGAAACTTAAAGCTATTGCTGATGAAATGGGTCTTGACCTTAATGACATCAACGACTTCGAAGTTGCGTCTCAGTTATACAGTGAAGAGAAGGCAGAAAAGTTAAATGCACAGAAGCAGACTATCATCAATCAGGCTATACTTCCAACCTACCTGAACTTCCGCAGACTACTAGAGTCTAACGAGGCTTTGGCTCAGATATTCGGCGTTCCTACTAACACAGAGGATGCTGTCGCTGCAGAGATTGTTAAGTCGCGTATGCAGAAGCTAACACCACTAGAACTCAAGCGTTTAGAGTTTGCTATGTATGACTTTGCTGTTAATGGTAGAGCGTTAGGTATGCAGGCATTGGCTGCTGTTGCGGTTGCTAAGAACGATAACAACCCTAGATTGGCTGCATTGAACATGAAGTCTAGAGAGAAAGAGGGAGCAGGTAAAGGGGTATTCGGACGTTTCGAAAACACTCCATCTTACTTCCGTAGACTATTCCTAGCTAGTGAAGCAAAGACAGCACAATTCCTAGAGGTAATTGGATTCTCTGAGTTGCGCTCCGCTGTAAGTCAAGCAGATAGTATATCTAACGTGTTTGATGAGAACATGATAGAGGTAGCTAAAGAGCTCGGTGTAACTTCATTAACTAGTCAAATCAAGATGCAGATTCTATCTGTGCTCTCTCAAGTTCCTGAAGGTAAGAACACAACACAGCATTTAGCTCAGGTAGTAGCTAGTCTAGAGTTGTCATTGGTTAGTGATAAGCGATTTACAGAGAGTCAACGCCAAGATATTAGAGCGGCATTTGACGAGGTTCTATACACTAGCAACAACAAAAAGAAGAACTACGACGAGATTATGGAATCCTTCGAAGGGACTAAGGAAGCTCAGTTTGTTGAGGCTATGCGTAGCTCATTCGGAGTACAGGGCATCAGAACAAAGACCTATGCTGAAGAGTTCCTAGGAATGAACTTCAAAGAAGAGAATAACTACCTTCCTATTAAGTTCCGTTCTGTTGGTTCTAATAACGATAATATAAACGCTCTACAAGAGAATATAGAGAACGTACAAGCTGCATTTAGAAGCTATGGAATGTCTAAGGCTACAGAGCAAGCGTCATCTACGTATGAGCGTAACGATGAGGCGATGGGTAGCAAGACTAGATATCTAGACCTTAACTTCCTAGACGGATTATCTAAGTCATACAGACAGAACGAAGTGAAGGCTCGTACAGCTCCTGCAGTTGCTAAGATATCTACTATGACATCTGAGGCCAACGAAGAGTTTAAAGCTACTGTATTGCAGCCCGAGCAGCGTCAAAAGGTGCGTAAGAAGGTTATGTTATTCCTTACTGAGAATGCTGTGGCCGCTGAGCAACAAGACGAGTTGTTGGGACAGACTCTCAAGAAAGTAACAAAAGAGTTGAACAATCTTACCGTCTTATACTATTTCGGTACAGCCGTTACACAGATTGCTAAGCAGTCGGGTGCTATCATGAATACCGTTTTAGAGGGTGGTAACCCACTTTCTTTGATTGGATATGTACTACAGACTCTAACGGGTAAATACCCTAAAGGAGTTAAGGCTATACTAAGCAAGTCTGACATCGGTCAGAGAGACTACATCAAAGAGACTGTAAGCGCCACAGTTAAGGGTAACGCAGTTACAGAGAATGGTAAATGGGCTAAAGTACGCAAGAAGGGCTTTGATATCTCTACGTTCGGTCTTAGAAAGACTGACCAAGTTGTAGCTACTGCATCATGGTTGATGTACTTCGAGCAATACCAAAGAAAAGAGAATGGATTTACAGGCAATGTAACTGAAGAGACTTGGTTAGATTGGAATAAAAACTTCGATGCAGCCGCTGCAGACTACGCTAGTCTCATGGTTACAAAAGACCAAAACATATCTACTAGTCGCGACAAGTCTGAGTTCCGTAATTTGAACTCGGGGCAGATTGCCTCTGTTATGCAGATGTTGGTTATGCCGTTCGCTAACTTCCTCATTAACAAGAAGTTGAACCTTATGTTAGACTTCCAAAAAGTAGGAAAGAAAGGAACTACTGTAGAGGGTTTGCGTTCTATTGGTGGTACTGCTTTAGAAGTTGCAGCGTTCCACGGAATGAGTCAGTTTGTTATAGCTCCTTTAATCATGTCTCTAGCTCGTGCTATCGGCGGTGGTGAAGAGGAAGAAGAGGATTCTTGGTTCGATAAAGAGTTCCGTTGGGGCTTGTTCAAGAAAGGTATGCTAAGCGATATGAACCCGTTAATTATGCCTGTAGGGGCAATGGAAGCGTGGGCTACAACAGCCTACAACATGCTAGACTTCATGGCTACAGACGAATCTAAGAAGAATAACTTTGAGGATAGAAGTTGGTATGAGAATTTCCAAGCATGGGAGAGAGTTAATGGTATGCCTAAGTTCAACGGGCAAGGACGTGGAGATATGTCGTTTATCACTATGCTGAAGGCAGGTGGTGTATACGGAGACGTTGGCGTTGAGTTGGTTCTAGCTATGAGTAACGTAAGGTCTTTGACCTTAGAGAAGAATCCTTACTACGTCACAACGTTCGGAACTAAGAAGTTCTTGTCTACGGCTGACGCTAGGAAGATGGCTAAACTAGAGGGTTCTAAATTAGTACTCATGGTAACGGGTGGATTCACGGGGTACTTCGCTAAGGAATCCGTAGCGGCTATTAAGATGCGTGAGCGTCAAATAGGTAAGCGTGGTATCACTAACGAAAACGAAGCTATCGGTAGAATGATTATCAACGAGCAGAAAGGAACAGACTTAATGATTGATAAGGTCAAGTCTAAGGTTAAGGATAATCCATTAGCGGTTGAGGGTACTGTTAACTCTATCATGGGCGATAAAGTAGTCAAGTCTGTTGAAGCTGACAAACTACCTAGTAACAAGTACATCAACACGATACGTGACATCCACGTTAAAGCACCCGATGCTCGTGATGCTGCAATGGCTGCTAAGGTCATAATGAATACAATGACTCCACAAGAGGCCAAAGCGTTCAAAGCAGACTTCCTTAAATACTACGCTCTAAAGGATGGTGAGAACGCACTAGTTAAGATAGTAATGATATTAAATAAATAGAAACAATGAATAAGTTAGGAAGTTTACTAAGACTCCTCGCAGGGGGAGCAAAAGATGCAGTCGCTAGCGGCAACCTAGGAAAGGTCGCTGAACTAATCGACGAGTACAAACTCACTGAAGAAGAAATTGCAAACGCTGAGGTTGAGTATGAAAAAGAATTAACCAAGCGTTTAGAAGCTGACATGGGTAGCGATAATTGGCTAGCCAAGTCTGTACGCCCATTAGGGTTTATGATATGGACTATCATGATTCTGCTAATCATCCTTACAGATGGTAACATCGGAACGTTCACAATCAACAAAGCGTATCTCCCTTTAATCGAAACAACCTACACAGCATTCATCACATTCTACATTGGTAGTCGTGGTATCGAGAAAGCTATGAGAGTTTGGAAGAAGAAAGAAGAGTAAAAAGAAATGGGGGCAATTAAGCCCCCTTTCTATTATCCCATTCCCGTGGGTGCTGTTACAATTTATAGACTTGTAATCGTCTCTTGAACTATGCCCGAGTCATGAACTCGCACAGCCTCTATAGCTGCGACATAGTTATAGTGAACACTATCGTACACCACGTCCGTCACCGAACGCTTTCTTCATTTTGATAGACGAGTAGTCTCCTGCCGCTTCTTCAGCTATGTAATTTTCTAAGATGTTCTCGTTGGTGTCTAGACAGACTTCAGACTTCTCGCCCGTTTCTGAGTCCCAAGAGATTCTTACTGATGGGAAACGTTTAAGTTCTCCCGTTTCTTTATGAATATAATTAGGCATAATTAAATTGTTTATTCGTCTACTTCTATATTAAGAAGTCGGTTACCTTTTTCCAAGTCTACCTTACGAATTTGTTCAAGCAAAAGTTTTTCTTTAGCGTAAGCGTACTCCCTTTCAGCAGGGGTTGAGTCAATTCCCAAGTTCGCAAACAGACTAGCGCATCTTTGGAGTCGTGTGTTGATGTACTCAGCCTTACAAGACTCGCACATCCCTTTACATTGCATACACATTTAAGAGCCACAGCTATCGCAATCAGACCCGTCTAGGCCGCATACTGCATTCTCGTTTGCTTTGTCTTCTGTTAGGTCGTTAACGAAGTCCGCAAAGTCTCCGTCCATTTCAAATTCTCCCATATTTTCTTTTAGTCTTTAATGATTTCTACTGCAGGAATACTCGTGTAATCCCCTTCATACATGTCACATACTTTACCTATGTACGTATATCTTCCTTTGCTTACTTGGTACATCTTATCATCTATCATGTAAAGGTTTCCGTCCCTTGTGGTTAATGATGTCCAAGTTCTAATTAGTCTATGTTGTATTTTCTTGGTATTGCGCTTAACGTAGCGATTGGGGTCTATTACGAATTTTCCCATAATAAGTGATTTAGTTAAACATAGAGACAACAAAGGGGACGCTTTCGCATCCCCCTAGTTAATCTCAAGAGCCTTCAAATATACGAAATTATTCTGTATATCGGAAGTACTTATTGATAAACATATAACCCACTAAGGCTATTGCTATGCCGCCCAATAAGGCTGATAATATGTTGACTCCGCCATAGAGTACAGAGGCCGCAAAAGTGCCCGAAAATACCATGTAGAGTAAAATCCAAACCCACTCGGGGACAGACTTAATGGTGTCGGCTTTCTTCTGTTTAAGAATAGTGTCTAGCGCTGACTTCATGTTGTGTCCTCTAGCTGTGTCTAGATGCTTCTTTCCGTGTCCGTCATACCAAATGACTTCATAGAGTTTGATGCCGTCTCCGTCGGCCATCAGTGTTGCTTTTTCTGCGAATGCTTTCATTTTTCTTCTGCTGAATTAGGGTTAATTGTAAAATGCTCTCCAAATGGGTCACGAGGAATGATTAGTCTTTCCTCTGTGTCCTCGTTGTAAAAATCCTCAATCTCTTTGTTGATGATTTCAGTCTGCCATGATTGCAGGTTGTCTGCAGTCTCGACTCCTTCGACTGACGTGTCGACACGCTTTGTGCCCGACAGCCAATCGTAAACTTCCAAGCCGTTTTCCATGTTGGCTTTTTTGTTTAGTGCATCGGCATACCCCTTTAGATATGCGTCATGTAGGTTTTCAATTGATACTTTGTACATTCTCTTTGGTGTTAAAGGTTGTGTTTATGCATATGATTTGATGGAATTTCCCATCTTTATATGCTTGAACTCTTGTTAGTGGTGCTTATTTACCTCTTTTCATTTTCCATATTAGGTATGCGTTCCATAGTCCTACGACTACCGCACCTATGATAAAATCAGCTATCATGTTTCCAATACTTTTCTATGTACCACAGCGTAGCGCCCATGAGAACACCCACGGCTGCTACTACTGAGTAATAAATTAAGATAAGCATTACTTACCGCCTAGTCTCATTGGAACTGCGATTGCTGTAGTCCCGTCAAGAACAACACCACAACCGATAGCAGACTTCTTACCGCCTTTAGCGTAGCCCATAGCGTAAGACTTGTCATCAATACCACAACCAACAGCCATACCGAACACACGAGTGTTAGCACCGACGTGGTAGTTTACATAGAAATCCGTGTGGTAGTGTCCCGTTACCGTAGACTGCATATCACGAACACAAGCAGTCTTAGCTTTACCCGAGCCGTCTCCGTGAGTGTAGCGCACTCCATCAAGGTAGTAGTCCATCATGAACTCCCACTTAGGTGTCTGCAATACTTCTGAGATGTCGCGTAGCCATTCAGCAGGAAGACCGCTAGTCTGTGCTTTACGCATGATTAGTCTATCGTGGTTACCCCACAACACAACAGCTTCGGGGAATGCCTTGTAGTAAGGCGCAAGTCTCTTGATAGCGAACTTTAGTTCGTCGCCACCGCCCATGCCGTTAGCATCAGTCTCGTGGTATGAAGAGTAGTGGTTGTCAATGACATCGCCAATGAACACAACCTTGTTACAATTGTAGCGCTCATAAGTTTCTTTACAATGGTCTAGATAGCCGTCTAAGTCGAATGGTGCGTGGATATCTCCAATAACTAAGACTCTGTTGTCTCCGCTGTTGAAGTATTCAAAGTTAGTCTTCTTAGCACCGCTCAAACGTGGACGTGATTGTTTAGACTTTTTCATAATAGATTAAATTAAGATAGGATTAGATTAGTATGTTTTGATTGTAAATGCTGTGCCCTCATCCTCGAACATGAGTTCGTGGTCGTTGACAGAGCCTGCACGAGGCTTGAACTGCCCACCCCAACGGATGCTGCCTTTCAAGTCTGTAACCTTAGCGTACTTGATGCCGTCGCTGTATGCCCACGCTATATAAACGTTAGGGCACTTCTTTTCGTTGACGTACTTCTGCAATGATGTTAGTTTCTTTATTGCTACTACGGGTACATGCTCATCGAAGACAGACTTAACTTTCTTCACTCCCTTTACCTCGATGTACGCAACGTCTGCTCCATCCTTTCGGATACTGAAGTCAATCTCGTGCGGACTGAGTTTGTTGTGAGACAAGTCTCCTCTACCCGATATAAATAGGTTGACCGCTTTTATTTCACGGGCAATATCCTCGGGTCTTTCGAATCGCTTAGCCATAGTTTCTAAAATTTAATCAACCAATATATTGAGATAAAGAACCACGACAAAACCACAATATGTACAAGGTTTTGCTGCGCGTCAGTTCTATTATCTTCTCTCATCAAGGCTGTGTAGTACGTAGCCATATAGGTGTAGGCCATAAACAGCCACACACCCGTTAGTATTTTAAGTATTGTCTCCATTACAATCCGTGAAACTCTTCTACAATTGCTACAATACCTTCGAGTTCTACCTCGATTGCCTTACGAAGCCATGCGGCTTCCTTCTTGGTTGCTGCTAAGTCTGTGCCCAATTCAGCAAGAGTGTCTTCTAGGTCGTACACATAGTCTGCAATACGAGATATCGTTTTCTTTTGGAACTCGAACACCTCTTGCTTATTCAAATAAATCGGATTGTCTTCCATCTTCTGTTAGGATTTTGATTAGGTCATCTACTTGACCTTGATTTTTAGGTAAGAATACTTGGTAATCCTGCATGCCGTTATCATTTAGGTATGCTAGGAACAATTTCCAACGAAGTGGAAACGAGTGATTGCTAGGTACAAAGCCCTTGGTCTCTATTATAAACTTGTTATCATGGCTGACGAAGTCGGGGGTATACGTGATAGCACGAACAGCCTTACCCGTCTTGTCTGTTAACTCTTTCTTCTTAGGCGAAGATGCAAGGTAACGTCCTAGATACTTGAACGAGGGTAGAACCACGAATGATTCGCCCTCGTATTCAAAGTCTATATTATTTTCCTTTAGCTTAGTGTAGCAGTAGGCTTCAAGGCTCGAAGCGAATGTGATTCCGTCTATGACTTTCTTCTTAGACTTAACCGCACCCGTCTTCTTTTTTCTTGTGAACTTTCTCATAATCTAAATATACAAGATTAGAATACGTTCTGCAAGTCACCTTGAGGGATAACAGCCTCAGTCTGTGTACCTTGCTGCATAGTGAACAAGTCATCAAACAAAGGCTTTCCACCGATAGAGAACGCTGTCATAGAACTATTGAGTTCGAAACACAACGGCTCTAGGAAACCCGTAGGCTTACCACCCGTCTCTACTTCACGAACCTTACGAACGTGGAACTCCATTGTTCTACGCATTGCAGGCTCGGGATGCTGAATTTTTCTGTGAAATGTAGCGAACGCATCTGCGCGATTCACGAAAAGACCACCGCCTTCAGTATCCTCAGCGAAAGGCGCAACGGGTAATCCGTCCGAACCTTTGCGTCTTTGGGCCTCTGTAACAGCGTGAGTGTTTAGCCATAACGCAATGTTATGCTTGTTAGCAAACGTTAGGAACTCACTAGCTGCCTCGTAGTGGTATTGGTGAACACCGATTTGGCTACGGCCACTCAAGTCAATCTTCAACGAGTTGTAAGGGTCAATGAAGAAAGCGTCTATGCCGCCATTCTTTATCATCTTCTCAGCAAAGATAATCAAGTCGTAGTACGTGTAGACTTGCTTGTTGCTAACTACTACGAAGTGTTTGTTGACCCACTCGTACAAGAACTTACGCTCATGGTAAGACATCTTGTTCAACGGCTTGTTGCCTGCGAAAGACATTAGCTTAGCCTTGATAGATGCTGTCTTATTCTCTGCGGAATAGATTAGCCACTTCCAATCATGACGCATGGAAGCGTTTACCATCATGTACAAAGCCATCGTAGTCTTACCTACGTTTGAGTGACCATTGAAGATGAAGAACTCTTTCTTGTATAAGAAGTGCTCGTCTAGTCTAGCGTTACCCGTAGTGAGTCCTAGTTCTAGCTTGCCTTCTGCAAGAGCGTTAATCCAAGCCATGTCCTCGTCATCACTAGATACAAACGACATGTCTGTAGTCTCGATTAACTCGTCCCGCTTGATTTCGTTCTCCACATCCATGACCTCACGGATAGGCAACAGCTTACCCTGCTCGATACCATCACGGATAGTATTACGTGCCGTATCCAATGAGTCTACGTCGTGCTTCTCAATCTCACGCTCTAATACTCTAAGAACCTCGGACTCTTCCATACGTCCTGCGCCAATGTAACCACCACAAAGGATAGCTGCCTTGAGCAATGTCGCATGCTTCTCCCCGTCTTGAGCAGTACGAATCATACGTGCTGCAACGTTGAGTTTTTGGTAGTCTGTAAAGTTCCCCTCTAGTAGAGGCGCATTCTCGTTACGCTTAGCACCCTCATCGGAAAGCATACCGCCAAAGGTAGTTGCGTCTTCCTTGATGCATATGTGCTCGTCATAAGATTCGAAACATGCACGAGACTCGTTAGCACCCGATTGGTCGAGTTCCAAGTTGTACTGCTTGTCGAAGTAAGCGATGAGCGCACGGAAGTGGTCTCTGTGGCGCTCGGGGTTGCTGATACGAACTAAAGCTTTTAGGCCATCACCACTAGGCGATATCCAACAAGCTAGGATGTGGTCATCAGTACAGAGGATGTTCTTGTAAGCCTCTACATCAATGTGGTCGAAGTCTAGGACAATCAGTCCGCTGTGAGAGATGAGTTGGTCATCTTCACGAGCAGTAAACTCTCCCGAAAATAATACTACGGGTAGCTGAGTCTTAGCTTTCTTGTCTCCATCACGTACGGCTTGAATCGTATCCTTGGATGACCCCTCCGCTATGCGTTGTAGCGCAGTCGTAAGGGTTATATGATACGGCTTGTCCGTCTTGAACACTGACTGAAACATCGTTACTCTCGGTTCTTTCTTCGCCATGTTGTGGTTGTTTTAATTCTTTATAAAAGTTTTCATTCTCAAAGGACTCATCGCCCGTTAGGTGACGCTCTAGTGCGCCAAGGGCTCGCCATGCAATCTTTGCAATGTTTAGCGTGCCGTCCTCATCGTATTCCTCTCCCGAAGCTAAGTCTACTAGGTGACGCGTTAGACTGCCTAACTCATCCTTAGACTTGTCCATGTCCCAATAGAGTGGTGCATCCTCTCCGTTGTGCTGTGCGTTACTGCGAGCGCTGCATCGTGCAACCTCGGACAAAGCATTTGGAAAGTACATGAGCACACCTTGAAATATCTTGGTTGCTTTTCTTTCTTTATCTGTCATTGCGCAATGTGTTTACTACGTTATATAATATATCAAGTGATGTGGTTGTGTCAAACTTGGTTAGAAACTTAATTATACTAGCCTCAGCACTGACAGCCTCATCCTCTTTGATTTGAGCCTTGACCTTGATGATTCCGTCTAAGGCAGTGAAGACTAATGCCCACTTGTTAATCTCATCGGTGTACTCTGCAGACTTAATATCTAGCCCGTTGTTGACCTGCTCAACGCTGTGGTAGCCAATGCTTCTATCCCAACCCGTCCAATCACTCAATGTTTGGAAGTGAATATGGAATTTCGTATTGAGTATGTAGAAAAGCGTTTGCCTCGGCACTAGCACGTTCCGTTGCCTTGTTTTCTGCAATGGGTTTACGTCGTATTCTGTCACGTATCTTTCTACGATTCTCTCGAAAACTTTCTTTGTCATTCTCATCTCTGTCGTATTTTAGTTTTAGTTTTTTAACGTTGCTCTTTTGTCTTTGGCGAATAGCTTCGGGCGATATACCCAATGTCTCAGCCATATCCTTTCTTGCAACGTCGGATAAAGTCATTTTGTAAACGGCATAGCCGATATCGTCTAGCACCTCTTGAGCGTACTCCTCGATGATAGCCATTGTGTTGTCGTATGGTTTGTCATCCGACTCAGCTAACTCGATATACGTAGAGAATCCGTCATCATCACTTCCGATGAACTCAGACTCGCTGCGTATGTCTTGTGAGTTTTTCTTAGCGCTATTCCATTCTATCATGCGATAGATAGCACGCAGGACATTCATCTGCACTACGCTCTGCAAGTGCTTCTCGTCCTCGTACTCTACTTCCTTACTGACTAGCCGCATAACAGCCTCGATAGCAAAGAACCTCGCAGACTCCACATCGTCATCGTTGATGAAGAACAGACCGTTCTTTCGAGCAACGTAATGCAGGTAGCGATTGTCCGATGGAAAGAACTCCACCATTCTATTCTTAGTTAGAATCATAATTTATAATTTTCGTCCGTGTAGTAAAAAGATTTACCGACCTCTATACTAGATATTATCTTAGTGACCCATAAGTTCTTAGCGTTACTCTTGTAGGCCGCAGACTTATGTCCGAATATCTCCGCTTGAAGAGCCCGTACTACTCGTGGTATGTTGTTCATCTCCATGGCTGTCTTAGCCACCGAGACTATTGACATTTGCTTGTTGACGAATGCTTTACCCTTTTTGTATTTGACTTCAATAACGTACGAGTATATTGTGCGCTTGTCCATATTAAAGGTTTTTTCTTCTTGATTAGTTGTAGATTCCTTGGTGTCATACCTAGTGCCTTGGCTGCATCTTTTTGCGTCTCGGAATGTATGAGAGCCTTAAAGATTAACAAGTCTGTAGCAGCCTCTAGGTTAAGCGACACTAGCAGGTAGGAACTCTACAGCCCAACGATAGATTATGAACTCAGCCATATCTACTAGAGATACGTTGTTGTCTGTCATAACGGCCTTGAGTTTATCAGTAGGCAACAGAATCACATTGTCGCCCGTCTTGTCTAACAGACTGAGCAGAACGAAGTCGCAACATAAGCAGCAGGCGCTGAAGTCAATCTTGTTTCCAAGCATAGCCGAGTGAACCTCAACCTTGTTCTTGCGCTGCCCCTCAATCCAAAACGTAGTCTCCGTAATGTCGGAAACCTCGCCCATACCCTCGCTATACAAATGCATAGCAAGGACTTGTGTAAGTGCTTTATCTGTTATCATAGTTCTGTAAGGATTAGAGTTGTTACTTGACTACCCATGCCGTGGTAGTCTGTGAGTCTGTTGAGCGTGTGTTTACCGCCAATCTTATCGTATCCCCAAGCCTCGCCGCCGATGACAAGAGAGTCGATGTTGTTTTGAATTGCGAACTGAATGTTCCCCGTCCATTGGTTACCTAGGATTGGGAAGTCTATAATATACATCCCCGTATCTAACGTAGTCATAACTCCATTGTCGAATGCGAATAAGCAAAGGTCTTCGATGCACGTGTCGCCATCCCAACCGCCTGCCCATCCCGAATACTGAACATCCTTGAGTGTGACGCTGTACCAAACCTCACCCTCAGTAGGTAAGCCTTGTTCCTCGATGCAGAAGAATGTTTCAGCCCAAACAGAATCAGCGTTATAGTGAACACCAATGCTGTCTACTAGACTATTCTTTTGACTGAGTGTAATAGCGTTGATTTCGCCCGATGCTACCTCGACGTTGTTAGTCCATGCCTCGTAGCGTAAACAGATTGCGTCAGTAGTATTGATTTCTATTGGCTCACAAGCGAGCAGGGCTGCCGCAGCAGCACCTAAGATTAGATTTTTCATATGTTGTTTAATTAAATTAGTGAGGGAGGGAAGAGTCGAACTTCCGCAACACCCAAAGACTTACACAATTGTTTTAGGTATCACCCACCATACACCCCCGTAAAAATGCCCCCACTATTTCTAGCAGGGGCACAAATGTAATACATTAAATTAAGATATCCTAATTTAGAATGGTAAATCTCCACCTGCCGTTGCGTTAGCTTGGCTAGGTGCAGGAGCGCCTTGCTTTTGAGCGTAAGACTGAGACGCTTGCGAACCTTGTTGGTTAGCGCTAGGGTCATAGACTGATGCGATTTGGTATGTACCGCTCTTGTCTTTCTTCTCGCCCGTTTTGATTGTCAAGTAAACACGCTTAGTGTCTTTACCCGTTAAGTACTGACGCATGTCGTTTAACTCTGCCTCGGTGAATGATACACGGATTTCTACACGTGGTGCATTAACGAATCCTACTAGTGGGTTGTTGTTTTGATAGTTACTCATAATTGATTATTTATTAAATTAAAATTAAAGTACTGAATTAACATTCTTCTTAAACTCACGATAGACATTTAAGTCTGTAATCTCTTTTCCTAGAGTATTAATCATGTGAGTGACATTACGTCGGCTAAAGCCTCTTGATGCAACACCTGCACTTACTAGTGCGTTGGTCATCTCTGTGTCTGTCTTGTACTCACCGCTCTCATCTAGGAAAGCTACTAGCGCTTGTTTAACTTGAGCCTGCTTATGTCCATGTTGTGGTGACGATAAGTCGATGCCGTATATACTATTAACGGATTCAACAATGAATTGCAAGTCGGACTTAGAAAAACTTTTTGTGCCCGTGAATAATCTGCGTATATAACGCATTGCTAATTGAAGTCTGTACATGTTCATTATAAAGTGTATTGTAGAGCGAATGTCTCAGTTGCCTTGGGCTCTGTAATTAACCATTGCTCAATGTTACTAACAGCAGTCTCGAACTTATCCTTGCCTCTCGCAAGAGTTTCTTCGGACGCTTTAATCAATGCACATGTATAAGGCTTGTCCTTAACTTGCGCCAACCAATAGAAGTCTTTGATGTTGAATACCTCGCAGTAGATGTAAGCCTGCAAGTCGTAGTTCAAATCGAACACATCGTACTTGAATGCCTTCATGCTACGGGTAGTCTTTACATCAGTAATGAATCCGTCCCCTAGAACGTCTAGGAAGCCTCGTACGGGCACATCTCCTATCCAAGAGTTGAACTCCTTCTGCGGCTCACCTTGAATGAACTGAGACAGACTCACAACCTCACCCGTGCTGTAGTCTACAACCTCGCTGTCGCGTAGTCTCTTGACCATCACCTTAGCTGTATTGTATTCTACCCATGAGATTAGTTCCTTGTCTCCTTGCTGCTCGGCTGCCCACTCTTTGTACCTTTTCGTAGCACGTGGGTTCTTACCGCCAATCTCAGCGCAAATCTCTTCGTCCTTTAGAACGACGTACTTGTCCCAAACATTCTCGGGCTCAAGTAAGAGCATGTCATACAGACCACCAAACGTGAAGTGCTTACCCGTCTTCTTGAGTTCACCTTTCATGTTCAGTTCCCAAGCCATCATGTCGAAGTCTTTGGAAGTAGGTACTGCATATTTAAGAGAAGAGGCACTTACGTACCCCTTCCCCGTTTTCTCTTGTAGTGCAGATGCAAACTGCATTAACCTAAGAACTTTTGAAGTGCTGCAATCTGCTTCTCGGACGCAGACGTGCCGTACTTACTGATTACCATCTCGTATGCTTGACCTTTGTCGCTAGCAGACTTGATGTAGTCGATAGACTTGCTGAACCAATCGCTGTCCTTTGCTGCACTCGGTGCTGATGTAGCACGAGGCGCAGGTGTGGATTTAATTGCTGAGTTGTTACCATGTGTGTTGGTAGCGTCAGCATCCTTGGTATCGTCGATTAGGAACATGCCGTTCATTGCGTACTTACGAGCGTAAGAACTAGATGAGCCGAAAGACTGAGCGATGTCCATACCCTTGCGATTCGGGTCAACCCCTGCTTGTGCAGATGCTGTTACTGAATCCGTACCATCCGTAACTACAACCGAAGATGTGATTACGACCATGCCGCCTAGTTCCTCTACTGAGTCGCTGATTGTCATTGATAGTCCGTTAGCAGATAGTAAAGGCTTGACAGCCTCTAGGATATCCTCGGCACTACGATAGTTGTACTTGCCGAAGTTGTTGCGCTGATTCTTTGGCGCTTTCAGTTGGGATTGCACTGCGATGAGTGCTGAATTTAATTTACTCATATGTTGTTGTTGTTGGTTACTACTAATATACAAAGTGGCGGCAGGATTTACAAGACGGCCATGCCTTGAAATGTTAAAGATTCTACTATTGCCGTGGCGCGCTGCCTAGTGAATCCTACGCTGTCATCCTCAGCATTCTGTAGTATTACACCACGTCCTGCATACATGACCTGCCCTAGTCTCTCGCCATCTGCATCTTGAACTTGGAAACAGCCTACACGCTGTGCAGCCCCGTTAACCAATCCTTCCTCGTCTACAAATAGGTCTAGCTCATCAGTAAGAACTGATAGCTCAACATAGTCGCAGTCGATAATAGAATACAATTCGTTTAGACTAGCACGACCATTCGGCAAGTGTCTAATTGATACTCCCTCAATAGGGTCTACCACGATTCCATACAATCCAATTAAGTCTGTCATAGGTATTAATTTAAGTTATTATCTTGAGTAATCTCTTCTTCTCCCCTATAAGGGAGAAGAGATTACATATATATATTCATAGTGCGTATACGTACACGTGTGAGTTACTAAGTAACTACTCGTCATCAAAATCTTCGAAGTTAATATCTCCGTTCTCTAAGAGTTTCCCGACCATGAACTCAGCGTACTGAGCCTGCGCCTCTTCACTCATGTTTTCAAGTGCCTCACGAGTCCAATCTAGTAGTCTAGCAGACTCATCTGCGGTAGACATTATCTCACTCATGGTAGCCTTCAACACCAAGTGTTGCAAGACAGCTAGTTCCTCTTTAGTCTCCGTGACAGCCATAGCTGCTATCACGATGTCGGTATCGAGAACGTCTTCTTGTCTGCTGAGTTTTACAACGTCCTTGACCCATGATACCATCTTGTCGGTATCGACCCCAAAGAAGTCTGTAATTGTTGTTCCCTCAGTACTTTCTTGAGGGCTAAAGATGTCATCAAATTTCATAGGCTAAATTATTATCGATTAGTATTTCAGTTGATTTAATTAAGTCTTCTGCGGTTGAGTTAGACGAGTCTGTAAAGTACATGCCTCTAATACTCGTAATCACACCCATGTCTCTAGCAGCAT
>Ga0209602_1000177_pt1 | contig 61076 bp, 78 predicted proteins | sample COGITO_mtgs_1205_3_FD_184810 | JGI IMG/M metagenome (GOLD analysis project Ga0209602, IMG submission 184810) | Pelagic marine microbial communities from North Sea - COGITO_mtgs_120524 (SPAdes) (version 2) | ecosystem: Environmental > Aquatic > Marine > Epipelagic ...
GACACTATTTTTGTCTAGTGTTTACTTCTCTATTGTGTATTGGAAGTAATAAAAGACAATCGCCCGTTAATGGCAGCGCGTTTAGTAGTCAGAGTGAAATAGGAGGGCGAAAGAGAGGTATGGACTGTTGAAATTCGGCATTAAGATCATGGCTTGTGTAACGAGTTGTATCATTTTGATTAATGCCAACCCCATCAGATGATGGTGCAAGGGCAAAACTACTAGAAGCAGTACCATGGCAATGAACCTGATCGACGCACTGGTCACATTTATTACTACTCTGCTCATGGTGACAGCTACTCATGTCCATTTCAGAAACAGAATAAATTTGTTCTGGTATAGAAATATCGGGCACAGCGTAGACAACCGTCATAGGCAAGTACGCCATAATGATCAATAAAACCAGCAATAGTCGTTTAGTCATGCTTCTCATATGTGTATTTTTATCATAGTACTGTCTGAACAAGAAGTTCAACGATATGAAATATTACTCTAGTGGTGTAAAGCTTCGTCTAACCCACCGTCCGCTTTGGGTCGGGAGCTGCCGTTTGAGTAAGGCAGAGAAAAAATTCTTGTTAAACCCCGTTTAACAAAATAATGGTATCGGACTATTAATCAACAACCGGCTCCCTCATAGTCACAAACTCTTCTGCTGCCGTTGGGTGAATGCCAACCGTTAAGTCAAAGTCCGCTTTAGTTTCACCCATTCGCATGGCCACTGCAAACCCTTGCATAATCTCACCGGTATCAGCACCGACCATATGCATTCCCACCATTTTATCGGCATCGCCATCGACCAATAGCTTCATCATCGAGCGTTCATCGCTGCCGCCCAAGTTATGACGCATAGCACGGTAATGACTGCGATATTTCACTACATTGGGGTGATGCGCTTTAGCCTGTTCTTCTGTCATCCCGATTGTGCCAATATTCGGCTGACAAAAAACGGTGGTCGCAATATTATTGTAATCCAGCTCGCACGGCTCGTTGCTATATAAATTTTTTGCTAACGCGATACCCTCTTCCAGTACCACAGGCGTTAAGGCCATACCGCCAATCACATCACCTAAAGCATAAAATACTAGGCTTACTGGTCATTCACATCAACAAAGCCTTTATCCGTCAAAGCGACATTAACATTGTCTAGACCTAAATCAGTAAATTTTGGTTTGCGACCCGTGGCATACAACACAGTATCCACTATCAAGGCCTCGCCAGTCGATAAGTGCACTATTAATGAGCCATTAGACAATTTTTCTATTGAGATAACATCGGTTTCAAATCATAAATCGACGCCCTTCTCTGCAATCTCTGTTGCTGCGACATCACGGACTTCATTATCAAAACCACGTAAGATCAGCTCACCACGATAAAGTTGGGTTACCTCGGCACCTAAACCATTAAAGATACCGGCAAACTCAAATGCAATATAACCACCACCGACCACGGCTAATCGTTTGGGGAACTGGTCCAAATCAAAAACCTCATTAGATCTCACCGCATATTCACTACCGGAAAAAATCAGGAATAAACGGCCAACCACCGACGGCAATAATGATTCGCTCAGCACTATAGTGATGGCCATTGACATCAACCGTATGGGCATCGACAAAACGACCCCGGCCCTTGATGATTTCAACATTAGCAGCGCCTAAGATCTCACCATAAATGCCATTCAAGCGACTAATTTCAGCCTTTTTATTATCACGTAATGTTGGTCAATCAAATTCAGGATCAGGTGCTTGCCAACCAAAGCCTCTCGCGTCACGAAAGTGCCCGGCATATTCGGAAGCATAGACTTAGAGTTTCTTGGGAACACACCCGACATTAACGCAGGTACCACCCATATATAAATCTCCACAGATGGCCACTTTAGCACCCAATGAACCCGAAATACGGCTGACTCTAACACCACCAGAACCCGCACCAATGACAAACAGATCATAATCGTAATTCATATTCCTCCTTACAAAGTCCCAACCGAAAAACTTACAACGTTTTCACTAAATTATCCGCTAATAACGCAACCAACCGGCGCATCTTAACTACAGCATGACCGTAGCCATCTTGAGTCAAACTGTCTGTGAACAAGAAATCGCGCGCCACTGTTTCGCCACCCTCAGCGGTCGTCAACCAATAGCGACCAGATAACACCACTTGCTGCTGTGCATCCGGATAAAACTGATCGATTTGAATTTTCAAACGATAGCGTTCTTTACCAAACCACTCCGTCGACCCACGCTCAAAATTAAAGTTGTTACTGCGTTGACGTAAATCTTTCAACAATGCCTTGGGTATCGCCTCTTCCAACGGCTCCGCCCAGACATGTTGCAAGGCATAATGCATTTGGTGATCTTCCAGCTGAACTAATAAACTCGATTGTCGCAAAAACTCGCTCAATGTGACATCGCCCAACAACAGCAACGGTCTTTTCTCACTCACGCGTTCAGGCCCGGCAAGTGCACTGCCACCTGAATCCAACAGATAATAATTTAAGCGCGATGACGACGAAGACGCACACCCAACCAGCACCAAAACACACCATACTACTATCAATCGTTTCATTATTGCCCTTTCTTCGGTTCCATTTTCTCACCCGCTTGACCACTAAAAATCAAGCTATTCGGTTTATTTCTCATGTGCAACACCAGTGGCTTTAAATCCAATAACACGGCATTGACTGACTGTAGTGTTTTTGCCATTTCATCCGATAATTGCGTCTGCTCAAAATCAACGATAATACCCTATAATGCGTTGACGGATTGTTGTAAACCATCCAGCATCTTACTCGTCTTTTCTAATGTGTCATTCGCATTATCTGCCATCGATGCCAAAGGCAGTTTTTGTAATTTCATCAACGTTTGCTTCACTTCAGCTAATACCCCTTGGGTATTCGTTACCACTGACTCTAACGGTAAATTATTTAATTTATTCACCAACTCGACGACTTCAGTGCCAATTCGTGAAAATTGGTTAGGTACAACGGGAATGACAGCGTAGCCATGAAATTGAGCAGCAGTATTGCTATCAGCCTTTGCAACATCAAAATACTGTAATTCGACCAATTGACTACCCGTTAGTAAGTTGCCGTTGACTAAGGATGCCTTTAAACCTGTGCCAAGCCATTTGGCTATATCCGCTTTCGCTTCTTCAACACCGGCATCATCATCGCTTAGCCCCATCCTACCGGGCTCAAGACGAATCAATACTGGAATCTTTGAAGACGCCTCCAGTAAATTAGCCATTTGACTATAGACCACATCCGTCCGTACTACACGACCGATTTTGACGCCACGAAACTCGACTGGTGCCCCTACATTCAGGCCTCTAATCGAATCCTCAACCAATAGAATATAGTCAATTGAATGCTTATAACGTTCATCGATAATGGCTTGTTCATCGGCATAAATATCAAAATAAGCGCGTCCTTCAACCTGCTCACCCATCACTTCATCAGCAGTTAAGTCAAACGTCACACCATGGGGGGCAATTGTTTCTAACGTCCCCGCTTGGACATTCAGTCCATCCGCAGATAACTCAATCTCAAATCCACTGATTTTCCAAAACCGAGTATTACGACGAATTAGCGTGTGGTATGGCACTTCAATAAACGCGTTGTAATACATTTTGTTTTCATCACTATTAAAGTAAATATCGTCAATCTTCCCGACGGCCAGACTTCAAAAGATGTCCTTTATGGCCAACTTCCGCGCCAAAAATTAGATATTATGTACCCAATATTGAACAAGAAACGTTTCCCGTTGTGGTGTTTTTTTTCATGGCGGTCGCTGGATAGATAGCTCTAAAGACCAGTACAAATTTGTAGGTACGACACTATCAAATGTTAGTGTCAAAAACCTCGACTGAAACCTCGGTTATCACCACATTAAATCATCGGGAATATCATAGTCGGCATAGGGGTCATCGCTTTCTGTTTCTGGCGTTGTATTCGGCTTGCCTTGATGTAATACGACGTATGTCGGGTTAATCGTATTGATTTTATTCACCGTTGCGTTTGGCACAATAAAGATGATGTTATCGACCTGACAGAGTCCAATACTCCCTGTCACTAATGCATCGTAGTTTTCTTTATTAAGATACAGGGTTTTAATTTTTTTATTGAATTGAAAATTGAAGGCGGTCTCGCCGTCATAGTCTTTGATTTTCACTTGGTCAATAATTTGCTTGATACGTGCTTTTTCTTCGTTTTGTTTTATTTGCTGTTGTTGCTGCTGATTTCGTTTTTGGTCATCTTGCTTTTTTTGTAATTTAGCTTGTTGTACTTTTTCTGCAATCTCATTATTACTCTTCAGGCCTTTATTTTTAGCCTTTATTTTTTTACGTTTTTCAACATCTAATTGTTGCGACTTTTTCTTACTGACGAGACCGGATTTTTTGAGTTGATCTTGTAATGAGCCTGCCATGATTTTTCCTTGCTAAAGCGATGCTATAGATAAAGTCGTTTAATGAGTTAGCGTGTTGATGTGTTCAATTAGTCTTTAATTGTCTCGTTAATGTAGCTGTTTTGCAAAGCTTGTTTTAAAAGGTAGAAATCAAAATAGTGAGAAAAATGGTTGTGAGGTTCGCCTTAAATTACCCTTGAATTAGTTGATGTGATATGGATAATTTAGCGAGAAGCCCGAAACAGGCCAAAAGCAGTTCGTCTCGAGGTATTGTGGCCCCTAGATTATTTTACTCCCTGTATTAAACTGCAAAAAATAGGGTTATAGTCAACGACGATGGCGTAATAAACAGAATAAACGTCTTGTTTATCGCTAACTTTTATCATAAAAATGTGTCTTACAAACGTAGGAGATTGCTAAACATTCTGTTAGGAATAATCTTGATTTAATTTTTAGGGATAAAACGATGGGTTCCATAAAAAAAGTTGCCGACAATATTTATTACCTCAAACTGGATAAGGTTGGAAGCTGTTCACTGTGCGACCAGGAGCTACTAGCCTATATAGAGCAGCTCAAAATTCCCACTGGCAGTCGGTTAATACTTAACACCAGCGCCAATAATTGTTTTACATTCTGTGATGATACTTTCTTGGCTGGCATGATTAATTTCAAATCTATTGCCTATGTCGTAAAAGAAGAAAGGCGACACATGCTCCTTGGGCTCACGCTATGTTAGTTCACCAGAAAAATATGAATACCCATTATTGCGACAGCTACGATGAGGCCTATAACTGGAGTATTTCTCAACAGAAAAATGACGCATAACCAACCCATTAGCGTGGGATTGCTCAAATGTTAGTGTTAGGCCCAAAGGAGTAAGTCGATAGTTTCTTAGGTTCTTACCCCGAAGAAATTATCAATCATAATTGATAAAAAACGTGAATGCTGAAACTTTTATATTAAGAAGACAAACAAGGAGAAAGTCATGAAAAAATCGTTATTGGTTGTTGGTTTATTACTTTTAGGGTTAATTTCTTTCCCATCCCATTCTTACAAAGTTTATAACCAGACAGGTGAAATATCTTGTGATACATGGCTTAAAGGGACGATAGCAGAAGAGTCCCTTAGCTATCATCAGCTCACTTCTTGGGTACTTGGTTTTGTGTCTGGTGTGGGCGCTGCTGGCATTAATCTCACTGAGACTGACTATAATAGCCTTCGGGCGTTTGTAACTCAGCATTGTCAGCGCTACCCAACAGACCGTGTAGCAGATGCAGCAGAGCAGCTTGTCGCTACGCTTGATAAGATAAAGTCGAAAGGGGATTGTCAGCTTCCCTTTCAAATAAAAGACTGATCGCGAAGGGTTCACAATAGCACGTCAGCAATGGGTTGCTCAAATATTGGTATTCGTCCCGAAGCGGATCTCTAAGACCTTGGTTCTGAGTTAAAAGAGCCTATTAATGAACCCGTTAATTTGAACTAAAAAAAAGGCCAGACTAATAAAGAAACCAAGGATGGGTATCCATATTGGAAATACCTTCACACCATTTGGAGTCGGATCCCGTCGTTTAATGCGCCATAAGGCAAGGTTTACTAGCGAAAAGATAGTTAACATAATTAATGAGGTCGTTTCAGCCAGTGAGCCAAGGCGGCCCATGAGTGCAAGGACGAGTGCGATTACCGTGACCACGACTGTTGCAATCAGCGGTGTGCGTGTACGGTTATATACCTGACTTAATATCTTAGGTAGCTGTCCGCGCGAACTTAAGCCATATATAACCCTAGATGCCATGATCATTTGAATTAAAGCACCGTTGATAATCGCAAACATGCCGATAAAACCGATAACGATAGCTTTTTCTCCGGTATGGTGTTCATAGAGTAGTGCAAGGGGGGCTTTACTGTCAGCAAGCTGTGTCGGTGTTAGCGACAATAGCGCTGTCACCATCAGCAGCATATAGAGAAGGGTCGTAATACCGAGTGTCAGCAAAATCGCAAGGGGAAGGTTACGTTTTACATCCTTCACTTCTTCGGCGACATCGACCATATCCTCAAAACCAATAAAGGCATAGAAAGCCAGAATTGCCCCAAAGTAAATACCACTCCAACTGATGATATCAGCAGGCGGAATAAATTCAGTCCAGTTAGCTGAGAAAGTGGCTAAGCCTTTGCCACTGGAAGCAATGACGAGCAGTATACCGCCGATTTCAACGAGGGTAATGAGACTGGCAACGGCGACAGATTCGGCAATACCCCATATGGCAATTCCGCCAAGCACTATCGTCACTAGCACGATAACAAGCGTACGTTCTACGCCGATGAAATGATGTAAGTAACCTACAAAGCCATTGATCAACGCTGCGGCCGACACCAGACCGGCTAAGATGACTAGTAGGCCAACAAGGGTAGATATGCGTTCAGAGCTAAAACCTTGTTTGACATATAAAGCCGCACCGGCAGCGCGAGGGAAACGACTGCACAATTCGGCAAAAGATATTGCAGTGAAACCCGCTGTGAAGGATGCGAGAAGGAAAGACATTGGGGCGAAATAACCCGCTACATTAGCTATTTCACCAACTAAAGCATAAATACCCGCACCGATGGTTGTGCCGAGGCCATAAAGTAGGATCATTGGCAGCGAAAGTGTTCGACTTAAGGTAACTTGCTTAGTCATAGACGAAAGGCCTTACAGAAAAAGATGAGCCAGAAGAATGATCCAGTGGCAATAATACCCGAGATACTTAAAGAATAGCCTTTATTCTTGATGCTATCTTAAATGGTTAATTTATTTGTCAAACAATCGGACAAAACAGACCAAAAGCGGAGTAGATTGAACCTGCTACATTTTAACCACGCAACCTATTACAGACTGTCGGTTATTCGCCGTGTTTCCCTAGATTATTTTATCCTGCGTATTAACATGTAGAAATTGGGGTTATAGTGAAATAGGTTGAATTAATAAATAGAAAAGCCCGACGATTATTGCTTACCACCATTACATAAGGTATTTAACAAACGCAAGGGCACAAGCATATCGTTAGATTTCACAGGAGCACTTTATGAGAATTGAACTATCAGTAATAAAACTAGGACTGGCATTAGCCCTCCTTGGGCTTACTTTCGGCATTGCGTTAGGCGTTGCGTTTGGTGTGAATGAAGATGTCTTTAAGGATTTTGTGGCTCAAGGGATTGCTGCACATCCTGGTATTCACGATGTCAAAAGCCAAGATAAGATTTGGCGCTATGCACAACGGGCACATTTTCACTCTACGGGTATAGCCGCGTTCTCAATTGGCTTATTGCTACTGGCTTCACTCTCAACGATAAACCACAAACTTAAAAAAACGACTTCCGTGCTTATAGGCCTAGGAGCTCTTTTATCCCTTTGCATGGTTGACTATGTTTTTGCTCGCCCCTTCGATCGGTCGCAGCGCATTCGCACATTGTTACAGAGCTACTAACTTATGTCGGCGTCGGGGGGTTAGTCATAGGCTTTCTTATTTTGGTTGGCAATAAATTTTTCAATTTTCTAGCAGAAGCAAGTGAAGCCTGACAAGGAAAATTCGTTCAGATATCCAAAGCTACTGCGGAGATATAAAATCAGGAGTGATTGTGAAAAATGGAATTGTGCTGCTAACGCTAAAGCGTGTTTAACGGATAACAGAGCTATAATTCAATGGAACCACTAATGAAAACCACCGTCACAACAAAGAGTGTGGCGCCAAAGAAGCAGTTGCTCTACAAGTTCCTTTTGCTATGCGCATTACTAATAGCTTACTTTTCTTACCTTAGTATTCAATACGATATTATGACGGGAGGGATAACCTCCATTCTAACGTGGAGCTTTTTTGTTCTCTGTACGCCAATTGCAGATGCTGGGTTTCTATTGGACTTCCCTCTCCGCTTAATATTGGGTGTTCGTATGTTAATGTCAGAAATTGCTGTTTGGGCAATAGCCATTACGATTAACATTATTTCACTACTCTATTTCGCTGAATATTATGAGACAACAACACTAACAAGGTTCCTGTATCAAATTCTAACAATGCCATATCCGTATTGGAGCGTGATTTTACTCTCCGGAGTTGGGACGTTTCTGTCTATTCGGTTTGCTGACGAGCTCATGGATGTCGTTCATCATCGGGATAGGGACTTCTTCCATCGTCACGGTTATAAGCATGAGTTGATCATTATTACGTTTTTTATAGCAGTATTTATTGGATACTATAAACTTATCACTTTGCTTGGCATTGAAGTGAACTTCTGACACGTAGGTGTAGTTGATTAAACCAAGAATAAAGGGATCAGCCCGTTAGGCTTGTATATGAAAATGGCATTAACAACTCCTAATCTCACTATGCCAGTTAATGGCGGCCAATGTAGTAAAAGCTTAAACGCACTACTTTATGAAAGGAAAAGTAATGAAATCAATGAAATATAAAGAAATGGGCGGTGCTTGTGATGCAACATTTCAGGCCGAAACCTTCGAAGATATGGCGATACTCAGCAAGGAACATGGTATGGAGATGTTTCAGGCACAGGATCAAGCACATTTAAAAGTGATGGGAGAAGTGATGACCTTAATGCAAGCGCCTCAAGAATTAGTGATTGGATGGATTCGAAGCGGAAGTTATTTGATTCTATAGTTGAAGATTAGTCTTTCGAAATTATGAAGCCGGCCAACTTTATTTTGCAATCGTGACCCCACTGGAAGCCCCACAAATAGGGCTCAAGCACAAAGTATTCTTATCCATTTGAAATTTTAAAGCGTATTTATTACATGCAAAAAATACTAACGATACTCTTCCTTACGACGTTTCTTGTTGCCTGTACACCTCTGCAGTTTGCAGCAGTCAATGTGCCTACGCTGACCTACGACGGCCAGATTTCAAAAGATGTCCTTTATGGCCAACTTCCGCGCCAAAAATTAGATATTTATGTACCCAATATTGAACAAGAAACGTTTCCTGTTGTGGTATTTTTTCATGGCGGTCGCTGGATAGATGGATCTAAAGATCAGTACAAATTTGTGGGTACGACACTATCAAATATGGGTTATGTTGCGGTATTACCCAATACTCGCCTATATCCCGATGTGAAATTCCCAATGTTTGCAGAAGATGCCGCAAAGTCAGTTGCTTGGGTTCACAAAAACATAGCCCGCTACAAAGGCAATCAAAATTTGTTTATATCGGGTCATTCATCAGGTGCACATATAGGGGCATTGATTATTGCTGATAATTCTTATTTAGCAACGCACAAGCTCAAGCCTAATATTGTAAACGCTTTTGCTGGTCTGGCTGGTCCTTATGATTTTGTGCCAAAAGCCGCTGACATAAAAGAGATTTTCGGCCCGCCTGACAACTTTCCAAATATGGTGGTAACCAATTTTATCGATGGCGATGAGCCCCCGATGCTATTGATATACACTGGCGAAGATGACACTGTCTACCCTAGAAACTTAGCGGTACTTAAGGCAGGTATAGAAAAGGCGAATGGCGATGTAGAGACGATCATCTATGAAACAGGTGGACATGTTGCAACCGTTGCAGCTTTTAGTTGGGCAAACCCGTCCGATTTGCCAGTACCTAAAGATATGGATGATTTCTTTAAGAAATTCCTCCAATGAAACTCGCTGAATTCTTAATACGGCGCTAGGACATTAAGCTAGTCGGACAATTGAAAAGGCTAATATCTAGACTTGATGCCAGTGCTTCTAACGGTCCGATTTATTTTTCCAATTCGCCCATGGATCGCTGTCACTCTGATCAGAGGTACTTGCTGATTCCTCTAACGCCTGGCCGTCCTGCTTACTGTGCTTATTCTCTCTTATGCTCTCACTCTCACTGGAAGGCTTTTTTCGTTGGGTGCTATAGCGCTTGCCAGAACGTTGTTCTGCTTCCCGTTCCCAGGCAGCTGATTTTTCTTCTCGCTTCTCACGCAATTGATCAGCATCTTCAAGGGTCAGTTCGGCAGGCGTACCTGGCTTATGATCATCTGGAACAATGCGACTTCTGGGAGGCAGTGAAAACTGCTCTGACGATGCTTTAGGTAAGTTCTTAAATTCGTACAAATAGAAAGCCTCGACCTTTTCACGTGCCCAATCTGTTTTCTTAAGAAACTTCGCACTAGATTCAATGCTCGGGTTAGTCTTAAAGCAATTGATGTTTAAATAGGCAAAGAGAATCTCAAAACCATAGTGATCCACTATTTCGATCAACAAGCTTTTTAAACCAACCCCATTTAATGGGTTATTCTCATAATTGGTCTCAGTGCTCATACTAATGTCCAGTTGAAAGTGCAAAATGCATCATTATACCTGTCACGAGACGAATTAGAGGGGACGCTACCGGGATAATCGGGGTAGTTCAGTGTAAAAGCTATTGGTTTCAAAATCGACATATTTAGGTTCCTTGACCGGTTTAGGCCACCACACAAAGCAGACATGCCATTTCAATTTATTCAACCAAGTGACATAAACCGAGTGATTAATCATCTCATTTTGAGTTATTATCACCCCCCAAAAAACCGACTGCCAAAGGCAAAACTGTGACCCCAATGGGCCTACCTGTTGAAGATATTTTAGAGAGTCTTAAGCAGCAATTGTCTGAGCGGCATGAGGTTGTACTGGAAGCCCCACCGGGTGCGGGTAAAACCACTTTAGTCCCGCTCGCGCTGATGGATGAACCTTGGCTAAAGCACAGAAAGATCCTGATGTTAGAGCCACGCAGAATCGCCACCCGATCTGCTGCGCATCGCATGGCAAGCCTGTTGAATGAAAGTGCTGGCCAAACGATTGGTTATCGTATGCGGTTAGAGTCGAAGGTTGGCAAAAATACAAAAGTGGAAGTAATCACTGAGGGTATTCTTACCCGAATGTTGCAGCAAGACCCATCGTTAAATGACGTTGGGTTGGTGATATTTGACGAATTCCACGAACGCAATCTAGATTCTGATCTGGCGCTCAGTCTGTGCCTGAAAGGCCGTGATTTATTTAGGGATGATCAGGACCCCTTAAAAATTTTGGTCATGTCGGCCACACTAGATAGTCAGGCCACCTCAGAATTACTCGGTGATGCACCCGTCGTAAAAAGTGAAGGCAAGGCTTATCCTATCGATATCATTTACGGTCAGGCCAGACAAGCCAAGGAGCGCATCATTGATCGCATGGTTGCGACGATTAAGCGTGCGATTGATGAGAATCCAACGAGTAGCGTGCTGGCTTTTTTACCTGGACAAGGAGAAATTCGACGCACAGCAGATGAACTGTCGAACTGGGTTTTCGATAGAAAAATACAGGGTGTTCATCTGCATCCACTCTATGGAAATTTATCGATTGAAGATCAACAACAAGCCATGTCACCACTATCAGGACAACAATTAAACGATCAGAAAATTGTGCTCGCCACCAATATTGCCGAAACGAGCCTCACCATTGATGGGGTTGATGTCGTGGTCGATTGTGGCCTAGTACGGGAGGCAAAATTTAACCCTGCGATTGGCATGACAGGGTTGCATACCGTCAAAATTTCGAAAGCCTCCAGTGACCAAAGAGCCGGGCGTGCCGGGCGGCTAAGACCTGGAAAGTGTTACCGGCTCTGGTCGGCCGATCAGCAGGGTCAACTGGCAGCACACAGCACCGCCGAAATTCTAAATGCTGACCTGGCACCATTGGTACTGCAATTATTACAATGGGGCGTAGGAGATCCAAAGCAATTAAGCTGGATCGACCCACCGCCAAAAGGGTTATGGCAAAAGGCCATAGATTTACTCAGATCGCTCGGTGCGATTAAACGTAAAACCAATGGCTGGGGTCTGACAAAACATGGTCAGGCCATGACATCTTTACCGGTACACCCACGGCTCGCACATCTATTACTGTGCGGTAGCGCGATCGGTTGTATTAAACCCGCGGCCTTATTAGCAAGTATGCTATCTGACCGTGACCCTTTTAGTCGTGATAATGTAGATATTAGCGACCGCCTTGAACTATTGAACGGCAAGTCGCATTGTCCACCAATGCATAAAGGCTGGTTACATCGCACGCGTCAGTTAGCACAAAAATTCGAACAACAGACCTTGAAGGTAAAACGGCCCGGTAAAATAAGCCATTTGATAACCGCAGAACAATTGCCCGGTTATTTGCTTGCCTGCGCCTATCCAGACCGCATCGCGCGTCAAAGGCACTCTGGGGGCTATCAACTCGCCAATGGCCGTAGTGCCAAGTTGATGGGCGATCATCACCTTGCGAATAATGGTTGGCTCGCTATCGCTGAAGTGTCCAGCATGCAGGGCGGCAAAGGCGATATTATTCGCTCTGCGGTGAAGCTGGATGCAGGCTTGTTTGAGTTAGCCCTTAGCAACGCGGTTGAGCTAGACACCATTGCCGAGTGGGATACGAAAACCAATCGCTTTGTCGCCGAACAACAACAAAAAATCGGCGTCCTCATTGTCCAACGCACTCGCCTAAACACTGTACCAGCCGAGGCCAAAAGCGCAGCATTGATTCAACAACTTCGTAAACAGGGGTTAGGTCTTCTCCCTTGGACGGCAGAGCTTACACAATGGTGTGCCAGAGTGACATTATTGCGTTCGATTGAAGGGGCCAATTTAGATAATGGCAACTGGCCCGATGTGAGTGAGGAAGGCTTACTTGCTACACTTGAGGAGTGGTTAGCGCCTTATCTTGACACGGTGAATTTATTAAACGACTTTAAAAAGATTAGGTTAACTAACATCCTGCACGCGCGCCTGCCTTGGGAGAAGCAACAGACACTCAACAAACTAGCACCAACCCATTTGAAAGTACCGTCTGGATCTAGTATCCGTATCGACTACGCAGAATCCCCGCCCGTGTTGGCGGTGAAATTACAGGAGATGTTTGGCTGCGAGCAAAGCCCTGCTGTTATTGCAGGCAAGGTACCTCTGCTGATTCACCTCTTGTCACCCGCAGGCAAACCGCTGCAAATCACGCAAGACCTAGCCAGTTTCTGGCGCACCTCATATCACGAGGTGAAAAAAGAAATGAGAGGTCGCTATCCCAAGCACCCCTGGCCCGATAACCCGCAGGTTGAAATGGCGACATGGAAGACTAAAAAGCGTATTTGATTGGGTGTGGGTTTGGAATAAAGAGAATGCGCTTTAAACCGCCCTTGCTTGGGAACAGGTCTTTGGTTATCGTTATGCTATCCATACTAATCGCCGCCTTAGGCACGTTGTCAAAGCATTATCCAAAGATCACTCTCAACTCAAAGCTGTCTTTATCAAAATGGCTTATAGATACTCATCCGTCATTAGCTCAAGGCTTATTTGAATGCCGTTCTATTACAGCTTCTTATAATGACTCTTCACCAAGCCACCCTCAAAGACTTCTGTTGAACAGTGTTCAAACTTAAGCGTTTGGTCTTGCGGTGAAAATAAGGGAATCCCCTCACCTAAAATAAGTGGGAGTTTAGAAATGATCAGTTCATCAACCAGGTTCTTTCTGAGAAATGCCTGAATGGTCTGGCCACCATCAATATAAAGGTTGTGATAACCCAGTTTATTCAGCTTTTTAACCACCGTGCTGATATCGCCATTTACAATCTCAACTTGGTCGACTAATACCGCCGGCACTTCCTTCAAACTGCCACTCAATACAAAGACTTTTTTTGTATAAGGCCAAGGGGTAAAAGCCGACACAATGTCGAACGTCATACGTCCCATCACCAGCGCATCAACCCTATCCATAAACTCATGGTAGCCATAATCACTATCAGAAGGATTAGGGAAGCTATTAAGCCACTCCAAGCCGCCATTGGTAGTCGCTATATAGCCATCCAAGCTCGTCGCAATATAAACACTATTCGTCATCAACCAATCTCAATTTAGACAAACAACATCGAACTAGTAAGCAGTAAAGGCGTGTGTTTGTCCTGCTTTATCAAACGCCAATACATCATACCCTTGTGGTGTATCGCCTTCTGGCTGCATACCCGGTGATTTTTGGGGCATACCTGGTGCTGTTAAACCCAATACTGGCGGTTTCTCGGTAAGTAAACGTTTAATATCATCGGCAGGTACATGACCTTCAATCACATAACCATCAACAAAGGCGGTATGACAAGACGCTAGTTCAGGCTTTAGGCCCGCTTCTATCTTAATCGATGTCATATCATCTTTATTATGTGAAACGACCTTAAACCCTTCATTTTCCAAATGGGTAATCCACTTGCTGCAACAGCCACACGTTGCTGATTTATACACCGTCACTTCGGGTAAAACAGCCGCAGGAACCGTTGATGAGATATCCATTTCATAAGCGGCTTTAGGGGGCGACTTGATCTTAAAAAACAACACGCCTGCTGATGCCGACAAAATAATAATTGCCAGCACCACATAAATAATGCTTGAGCCCCGTTGTTTTAAACCTGTTGCGTAATGTGATTTCATTGCGATCCCTAATATTGATAGTAATGTCTGCAAGGAGACTGATAATGCCGTTTATTATAGCTAATTAATGGACAATAACGTGAGGTCAATAATTCGTTCGACCACGTAAAATATCAAAATCGCAAGCGCTCAAACTCCCGAAGGTGACGCCTTACCTCATCTTCCAAGGCATCAGCCACACCCGCTTGTGCTGCATAAGTTGGCCACGCATTAACCACTTCTAACACCTGCTCAACGATCTGTTTTGACTCACGGCCAAAGTTACCAATCAACGACGCCACTTGTTGTAAATCACTGGCTACGAAATCCTCGCGCTTGCCATTCAATGACATCTGATGTGAGTTCACCCACGGTGAGTCTTTTTTATAACTATAAGCAACATCAAACGCGGGGGATAAACGCCAATCGCTGTCTGCATCATCCAACATAAAACTCATATTCTTCGTGTGATCATCATGATTACGCGCCACCACGTTAAACACCATACGTCGAAAAATTTCGATGGCATCAGGTCGCGGTAATTTTAATTGCCTTGCCACCGTGAATAACTGCTCATAACTATACTGACCCGGCTGCTTATAATCCGCATGGTCCATCGCACATAATGAGACTATATGGCGCTTGCGATTACCCACCCGATCAAAACGTTGCGTCATAAAATGAGCTCGGCCACCTTCCAGTAATAGTTCACAGGGAGACATATCAATACCGGCTTCTTTCGCCATTAAATAATAGGCATATTCCATCCGGCCAAACCCCTTAGGATCACCAAAGGTTTCATTGTTCGTCTTATGTTCTTCGACGCCATCCAGCTTTAATAAATAGTGTTCAAAACCTTCTGGCACATCGACCTGGCCCGAGCGAATTTGCGTTCGATCTGCATTCACAGCCACCACAGCCTTAGCCCTCGCGCCCCCAGCCGACGTCCCGACCTGCAAAATCGCTTTCATCGCAGTTTGCTGGTTTGCATTATCAAATAATTCAGCCTGCATCGCCTGGCGCATCTGAACCCGCTCGTCCAATACTTGTTGGGCCATCATCACCAAAGAATCGATGGCTATTTCACTATTCGCCGTGTCGTCTCGCTCGACCGCAGGCATAAACGTTAATGCCCCCATGCCAAGCATTCCGGTATACAACAAGCGCTCTACTGCCGTAAATGAATCCGCACTCCGTCCATTACGTGCCAACCACGCATTAATCACCGCATTACCAAAATCGTCAGGCAACATATCGGCAAACACCGCTGGCAAGCCACGAAAAGTATCCGGGTTTAATCCTTGAAACTGATATTTCGTCTTAGCCAAAGGCATATGGATCGGGGCAATCTCAATGCCTTTTTTCAACCAACTCGATGCATATTCAAACGTACTAAATTGGCTAGCATCATCATAAGCCAATGCCCCGACTTGCTCGCCCCAAAGTCTGACTTCGGCCAAATTATCCATTACCAGTCCGTCCCCTCAGCATCTTGTTCGGTTTTAACCTCACGCGATCCAGACGCACGCTGACGTTGCTTACCTTTTAATTTGAGTTGTTCCATCGGACTAAAGGTGGTTTCAGGCACAAACTGCTCAACCAAGGCTAATTGATCCAGTACCCGTAACACTGCAATGAAATTGATGAATTTACCTTGACCTGCAACCAAGCTACGGTAACTAACGCGAGATAATCCAACACGATCTGCCAGTTGCTGTTGTGTCAAATTACGTTCTAAACGCATCTGCTCAATACGGCCACCTATCTCTGCCGCTATGGCCTTATCTGTCATCGAATTAAATTTCATAATGTAGTCTTATTTTATCTTTAAATGACAATTAACCCTATATTGGTTAATTTATTAATCATTAAAATACAACCAATCAATCAAGTTGTCAAATAGATTAATGATAAAAATAATATACATAATAAACTTAAAATCACATTAATGATGAAATAGTTGTTCATTAATTAGATTGATTAGGCTGAAATCCCTATTCGATAGGCCCTAACCAAAGCACACCACCTAAAATCGCTTGTTGCTCAATATTCCATCGCGCCCTGTAACTGAGATGTTGTGCTGGTCTGGCAGGATCATATTTCAATGGGCTCGGTAAAGCAGAAGCCAGTAACGCAATTTGCATCGGGTTCAAACGTTTGGCCGATTTGCCAAAGTGATGAAGGCTCGCCGCCTCGACGCCAAAAATACCATGTCCCCACTCAGCAACATTCAAATACACTTCTAATATCCGCTGCTTACCCCAAGTTAACTCAATCAACAAAGTAAACCAGACCTCTAAGCCTTTACGAAACCAGCTTCGTCCTGTCCATAAGTAAACATTACGGGCCACCTGCTGACTAATCGTACTAGCCCCACGTAACTGACCGCCACCATTCCCAACTGATTTCAACACACCCAATATGGCCTTAAAATCAAAACCTGAATGAAGTGGAAACAATTGATCTTCAGACGTCACCACCGCCAGCGCCGCTTGTTTTGGCAGCTTATCCCACCGTAGCCAACGCTGCTTCAGTTCAAAATTATCATCTGATCCCAACCAACGGTCGGCCATAACCATCGTGATCGGCGGGTTTAACCAACGAAATGGCAACACGATCAACAAACTCAAGACAACAAAAGCAAAAACAGCACGTAATCCCATTTTAATCAAAATCTGACGATATTTTTTCATGACTTGATTCTACCAGAAGGCCTAATAGCATTTAGTACCATTACTTTAACCTGTGTTATTTAACAGGCAAAAAGACACTTAATAAATAATTAAAACTGATACAATAGTTTTATATTTCAACATGATAAATCAATAAATTAAAGTTAATTAAATATTTCAGTGATTCTTTAATTTAGTACTGAAGCTATCTGGCCCAATCCCACCAGCTGCCGCCTTATCTAATAAATAAGCTAAACGAACTGACGCCTTCATAAACTGCTTAATAATCGCTGGACTCGCCTTCTCATAATAAGCTTCGGTTAACCGTGTTTTATTCACCACAGGTGAACCACCGGGCATCACATAGACAACACCTTTTGACATCTCATGTGATGCCCGTGCCCAAAAAATCACATCAAATCCTTGCCAAGAACTGCGATCATGCTTTCTAATCTTTTCAAGCAAAACCCATTGTGAAGATGACCGCCCTAAGCCTGCTTTATACGGCACTTCTCTATCCCATAAAGCATGCAGATTAATATCTGGCTTTTTGTGTTTAGCCGAGCGAAATACCTTGATAGTATTGCCACCGAGATCTTCACGATAACCAACGTGCAATGCCTGATGTAAATCTGCTACAGAATGCCCAAGGAAAAACAACGCTTCTTTCCGGTTACGCCGACTCACATTCGAGTCAGCCAAATTTAGGGCAAAACGTTGAATTGCTTGGATCACACAATCATAAGCCGCACAGTCACACTGGTGATTAAAAACCAGCCCTTTGGGCACATTCATATAATGGTATTCATCGGTCTCGCGATGCGTCGTCTTATGCACCACATCGGGCCAAGTACAACCTTTAACGAAGTCATAGCCCTTCGCGACACCCTTCGTCTTAACTAACTTATCGATAAACACTTTGGTTTTCGGTGCAGTCAATTCATACGCCGTGGCACAAATTAATTGATGGCCAAAGTGTGAAAATGCAAAGCTCGCTTGGGGGCTTAACAATAACGACATCAAGATCCATTTTGATAATAGCTATTCCAACATCTTTGCCTAGTCTTTAATCTCTATTAACTCAATATCAAAAATCAATGTCGAGCCCGGTGGTATATTGCCCACCCAACGGTTGCCATAAGCCAGCTTGGCAGGAATGAAAAAACGTCGCTTCTCACCAACCACCATCAACTGTAGCCCTTCACGCCAGCCTTTTATCACCCTATTCAAACCGAACTGAGCCGGCCGACCCCGTCTAATTGAACTATCAAAAACCCGACCGTCAGAAAACGTGCCTTCATAATGCACCTTAACCTGATCGCTCACGCCCGGATGTGCTGTTCCTGTACCCGCCACCAAGACCGTATGTTGCAGCCCAGACTCCGCCACTGCCACACCGTCTTTAAAACGGTTGAGCGCCAAAAAGTCCTGACCTTCCTGCTTACTCTCACCACTGAGTTTCGACACGCCAGAAGAAATATAAGCGCGGTAAAAGCTGACGGAAACCAAAATAACACCAATCGTAATAAAGAGAAGCACATCTTCCATACACAATTCCTAAAAACAAATTAAAAGATGACACACTAAGCCATCAAACAAAGTTAACGCAGCAAACACACTCTCGCAGTATCCAAACACCGAGACTAAAGTCTATAATCAACATAATACCGAAAATAACTAGAAACGAGGAAACATTCATGACCACATTAGACCTACTAGACAAAGATGCTATCCCAGCAGAGAGTCAACCACTGTTAGACCAAATGCAAAAAAGCATCGGTATGGTACCTAACTTTCACACGATACTCTCTGTGTCGCCACAAGCGCTAAAAGGCTATATGACATTGCATCAACTCGTCACAGAAAGCGCCTTTACCGCAGAAGAGATGACGGTCGCATGGCAAACCATCAATCACGAGCATGACTGCCATTACTGCTTTCCAGCACATATCGTTGTCGCTGTCGGCATGGGTGTCGACAAAAGTATTTGTGATGACATTAAAAATGAAACCGCATTACCTACCGCTAAACTAGAAGCGCTACGCACCTTTATATTACAAGTCGTCCGCAATCGCGGTAATGTCGATCCTGCCGGTGTTGAAACATTCAAACAAGCCGGTTACACCGATCGCTCTATCGCCGAAGTGTTATTAGTGCTCGCCCAAAAAACCATGAGTAACTACCTCAACCACATCGCCAATACCCCGCTTGATGATGCCTTCGCGCCATTTGCTTAATCTGAGAAATAGACTTAAATATTATGCTTAAAATATTACTCGCAGAATGGGCTCGCGCCGGAATAACAGCAAAACATGTTCGCCATGCCGTTTTCATTAACGAGCAAAATATAGCCGAAGAAGATGAGTGGGACGAGTATGATGAAAATGCCTTACACCTTATCGCTTCACTAGATGGCAACCCCATTGGCACAGCCCGATTAACCTCTGATGGTATTGTTGGTCGCATGGCGGTTTTAGATAGCTTCAGAAACCAAGGGACCGGGTCAGCCATGATGGTTCAAATAATTAAAACGGCTAAAAAAAGTCGAATGAAATCCTTAAAACTGCATGCCCAACGTCCTGCAGAAGGCTTTTATACCAAACACGGTTTTATCGCCGAGGGGGATGAGTTTATGGAGGCAGGCATTCCCCACATCGCCATGAAGCTCGAATTAATGTGGTCATAACACGCCATAAAAAAGCCACCTAACAAGGTTAAGCCCAATGCTTAAACTCTTACTTGCCGACTGGCTTCATGCCGATGTCACTGCGATCCCCATTCGTGAAGCCGTCTTTATAAAAGAACAAAATGTGCCCGAAGTAGATGAATGGGATGATGACGATGAACATGCACTGCACCTCATCGCCTCGCTTAATGGCAACGCCATTGGCACAGCCCGATTAACGCCAAAAGGCACTATTGGACGGATGGCTGTTTTAAAGGATTTCCGACATCAAGGTGTCGGCTCAGCGATGTTAAGTCGATTAATAGAGGCTGCAAAAAAAAGTAAATTAGAAAGTGTGACATTAAATGCCCAACGCATTGCCGAGGGCTTTTATGCCCAGCACGGTTTTACCGCCAAAGGGGAAGAGTTTATGGAAGCCGGCATTCCTCATATAACAATGCAACTGACCTTAAGCTAAATCCACCAACAAAAAAGCCACCTTTGAGGTGACTTTTTTACATTCAAATCTAGCATCAAACGTTTAATTAATGTCTAGCAACTCAACATCAAAGATCAACGCCGAATTAGGTGGAATATCACCGGCCCATTGTTCGCCATAAGCCAGCGAAGGCGGAATAAAGAAACGCGTTTTATCCCCCACCACCATCAACTGTAAACCTTCTTTCCAACCCACGATGACGCGCTCTAAACCAAATGTAATCGGCTCGCCGCGCTTAACAGAACTATCAAACACAGTCCCATCCGCCAGCATACCTTCATAATGCACTTTCACCATATCGGCCACTTTAGGATGCACAGTCCCTGTCCCTGCCTGCAATTGCTTATATTGCAAGCCAGACTCAGTAACCATTATGCCTTCCATCACTTTATTTGCTTCAAGGTACGCCAGGCTCGCCTGCTTATTGGCAGCTAACTCTTCATCGTTTAATGACGGCGTATAGGTTTGAAAAATATAAAAGCCCACCAAAACCGCTGCTATAAAAAAATAGATATTCTTTGACACGATCTTTTCCTGAAAATATTAATAAAGGTTTTAAAAAGAAAACTTAATGCTTTGTTTGCCATTGTACAACGAGCTGCTTCGCTTCTCGAATTTGTGCTGCCGACATCTTGTTCGCCAAGTCCGTTATATTATGCTCAACATCATTAGCACCATTTTGTTCTGCCAATGTCCACCACAGATACGCCATTGCATAATCCTGCATCACGCCCAAACCTTGGTAATACAAATTACCCAAATTAGACTGTGCTTCCACATAGCTTTGGTTCGCAGAGGCCTGCATCCACTTAATCGATTCAGGGTGGCTTTGCTCAACACCTTGACCTAGCTTATACATCACAGCCAAATTGTATTGTGCGGCCGCATAGCCATCATGGGCGGCACGTCGAAACCACGTTACAGCCTCTTCATCATTCTGCTCAATCCCTTGACCATTTAAATACAAAAACCCCAGCGTATTCTGAGCAACCACATTGCCATCATCCGCAGCAGCTTGGCAGCGTTTTAAATATTCTTCTTGAGACAATTGTTCCGTTTTACTCACCGTGTTCTTCCACTTAGCTTCAATAGATCGCTATTCTACATTTTTGTACTAAAAATATCCGCTAAGCCTTATCTAATAAACAAAAAAACCACTCGAAAAGTGGTTTATGTATTGTGGCAATCAATTCGATCCTAGGAGCCTAACGCCTCTATATATCGCTCAAATATTAAACTTTAAGCCTGTTTTTACGTATCGTTCCAAGATGCATGGCATTCACAGTTTTCTTCATGCTGGCATAAACGATAGTTCCTATAATGACCAAAAGCCATAATGCCAGCACCGATACACGTCAGTACCTTTTCCCATACCCCACCTAAAACAACAGCTGAAACTAAGAAAAGCAAGCCCACTAAACGCACGGCAAGTAAGCGATAATGTTTATGTTGTTTACAGCCCATCGTCAAGGAGTAGAGACTGATCGGTATCACCGCCACCAACATCCATAGATGAAAAGCCTCATCGTTGAGCTGCAATGCTGCAACGGTCGGCAATAGCAAAATCACTACCGGAAAAGCCAAACAGTGAATAGCACATAATACAGAGAGGCTAATCGCCATTTTATCGGTGAAGTTTTGTATCGTTCTCATTGTTATCTCATATGGGTAATTCTAAACTGCATTGACCATGCAGGCTTCGCAAACACAGTTCATCTCTAATTGTGGACTAACAAGGTGAAAACCTGCATGTTCCACACTTTTCTCAAGGACATCTATCGTCGATTTGCTAATACTTATCTCTTCTACCTTTTTACATTGACCACAAATTAAGAATTGCGGGACAGCATGGGAATCGGCACAGGTAATGTGGGCACAAGCAACATACTTGTTGGCTAAATTCAGCTTGTGAGCCAAGTATTCGCCCTGGAGAAAGTCCAAAATCCGATACACCGACATCGCAGGTATCGACGCACCAAATTTGGTTTTACAAAAATCCACTAGCTCGTAGGCAGACAAGGCTTTTTCAGACTGTAACAAACCTGATAGAACTTGCTTTCTCTTACTCGTTAAGCGCGCCCCATGGGCTTTACAATGCTGTTCGGCATGTTCAAGTATCGTCTCTAATTTTTCCACATCCTCACCTGATAAGGTGCACTTTTCTTTCACACTCAATATCTCCGCTCCTTTACTTTTGTCCATCATCACCTCAGCGGATTGAACGCATATTTAAAACATCGAGGGCCGTTTCAGAAAAAAGATATGTTAAAACATGTCTAGCATTGTCACAATGAAAATCATCACCGTGACTGAACACCAACGCTAAAATAGGATTTAACACGCTTTATCCTCAATTACAGTAAGCCAATGTTTGCTATGATCAATGGCATAAATTCTTATTCTGTTGAGCCTCCATGTTTAAAGCCCTCTTTCTTGATCTTGATGAAACCCTCTGTGATACAACAGGCGCCAATGAACAGGCCAAGCAATTAATGGCACACAGCATTGAAACACAGTTTGGTGCCAGCATGAACGGCGACGCTTTTTCTAATGGCTATGTCACAGGTATTTACCGTGACTGGACTGACGAACAACGGGCCCGTTACATGCCCATTATCGAACAACAAAGTGAAAATGCCTTCCGAGTGCAATTGATTCATGACTTATTGGCCAAAAGTAACATCGATCATGTTAACGATGAAACGGCCCAAGCCATTCAAGACAAGTTTGATAATGACCGCATTGAGGCATTCGACTTCTACCCTGGTATCCTCACCTTCTTAGCGGAAGCACGTGCCCTTTTCACCCTCATCGTCATCACCAATGGCCCCGCCTTTTCACAAATCCCAAAAATAGAATCAACAAACCTCGCGAAACATGTCGACCACATCATTATCGGTGGTGAAGAGCCAGAAGAAAAACCCGCTGCATCCATCTTTCACAAAGCCCTCAAACTCGCCAACTGTGAAGCCCATGAAGTCATTCATATCGGCGACAGTCTTAAAACAGATATTGCCGGCGCACTCAATATGGGTATAACATCACTGTGGGTACAACATCAACAACCCTTAGATGCAGAACTGGGTATCAACCCACATCATACCGTCATACATCCATCTGAAATACCTGAACTAATTCGACGGTTACACCCAACCCAAACCAACCAGAATAAGTGTAAAAACATTAATTCGGGATAAAATCACAACCGCCGTTGTCTAGTTTCATTAGCGCCAATAATTTATACCCTCAAAATAAACTTTATTAGGAGTATCAAAATGAAAAAAATTATATCTGGGTTAGCAACAGTAATGATTGCAGGAATCGCTTTTAACACCACTGCCTATGCAGGACAAGCCATGAGTGAAGCTCATGCTCATATCGGGCATGTCATGACAAGTTGGACTGACACACCATCCCAACACGGCCTCCTACCAGTGGCAATGAAAGAGGGTGAAATTGCAGCCGCTCACGCTGCGCTTTCTGCTAAAATGCCAGACAACCTAGCAGCAATGAAATTGCATGCAAGACATGTGCGTCATGCCATCGACACCTCATATGAAGGAGCAGGACCAGGTACGGGATACGGACTCATTAGGGCCGCCAGTGGCGGAATTGGACACGCCACACTCGCCAGTAAAAGCGAAGGTGCATCCGACGCAGTCAAAGTCCACACAGAACACGCAGTAACATCGTTAAACAATGCAATCGCACGTAGTAGAATGGCCTTATATGCAGCTCAAGCCGTGCTTATTTCAACCAGTGCAAGTCAAGCCGCGCCACATGCTGCCAAAATGGCAGAACTGACGCAAGCAGTAGTTGACGGTGTTGACCATAATGGCGACGGTAGTATCAGCTGGCATGCACATGAAGGTGGTCTTAAAGTTGCAAACCAACACATGGGTATCATGATGGATGCCGAAGGTATGAAACGCTAAAGGTTCTCAAACACCCGAGTTCATAACTTTAATATCAGACAAACCCGCTTCGGCGGGTTTTGTTTTTTATGGAATACGCTTTCCCATTCATAATGACGGTTTCGAAGAAAGTCTAAAACACTTTGCTTTAGCCATCTGAAATCGATTCGCTAAATGGGGTCATCGTAGGTAAAATCAGACCTTTCGATTGACTTGAGTTAAACATGGCCCAGTACGTATATAGCATGAACCGCGTTGGCAAAATTGTGCCGCCAAAACGTGAAATCCTTAAAGACATTTCGCTGTCATTTTTCCCAGGTGCAAAAATCGGCATGTTGGGCTTAAATGGCTCGGGTAAATCGACCTTACTCAGAATCATGGCCGGGTTAGATAATGACTATATCGGTGAAGCCATTCCGATGCCGAATATTAAAGTCGGCTATCTTCCCCAAGAACCCGAACTTGATGACAGTAAAACGGTACGAGAAATTGTTGAAGAATCGGTGTCTGATGTTAAACAAGCCATGGATGACTTAGAAGCTATCTATACCGCGTATTCTGAACCCGATGCGGATTTCGATGCCTTGGCCACCAAACAAGCCGAATTAGAAAACTTAATTCAAGCCAAAGATGGCCATAACCTAGACAATGCCCTTGAACGGGCAGCCGATGCCTTACGCCTACCTGCATGGGATGCCAGCGTTGCCGTCTTATCCGGTGGTGAACGCCGTCGTGTCGCACTGTGTCGCTTATTACTCGATAACCCAGACATGTTATTGCTCGATGAGCCAACCAACCATCTTGATGCCGAATCCATTGCATGGATAGAACGCTTCTTACAAGACTTCCCAGGTACCGTTGTCGCCATTACCCATGATCGTTACTTCCTTGATAATGCCGCAGGTTGGATTTTAGAACTCGATCGCGGTCGCGGTATCCCTTATGAAGGTAACTACTCGTCTTGGTTAGAACAAAAAGACGCACGCCTACAACAAGAAGCCAAAGCAGAAGCCTCGCATAACAAAGCGATTCACGCTGAATTAGAGTGGGTACGACAAGGCGCTAAAGGCCGTCAAGCCAAATCAAAATCACGCTTAAAGGCATTTGAAGAAATGAACTCGCGTGAATTCCAAAAGCGCAATGAAACCCAAGAAATCTACATTCCGCCTGGCCCACGCCTAGGTGACAAAGTGATTGAACTCAACAATGTCACTAAATCCTATGGTGATAAATTATTAACCGAAGACCTAAATCTCTCCATTCCTGCTGGTGCCATTGTCGGCATCATCGGCCCCAATGGTGCTGGTAAATCGACCCTATTCCGCATGATTGCAGGCCAAGAGCAGCCCGATTCAGGTTCGATAGAACTCGGCAGCACAGTGCAACTGGCCTATGTCGATCAATCACGTGATCTCAATGGAAAAAACACCGTGTTTGAAGAAATCTCTGAAGGTAATGACATGATTACCGTCGGCACCTACACCACCCCTTCTCGTGCCTATTGTGGTCGTTTTAACTTTAAAGGCTCTGACCAACAAAAATTTGTCAAAGACCTGTCAGGTGGTGAACGCAATCGCCTCCATATGGCCAAGCTATTAAAAGAAGGTGGCAATGTCTTGCTACTCGATGAACCGACCAATGATCTTGATATTGAAACCTTACGTGCACTCGAAGAAGCCATTTTAGCCTTCCCAGGTTCCGCCGTGGTTATCTCGCATGATCGCTGGTTCCTAGATCGTGTCTGTACCCATATGATTGCCTATGAAGGTGAATCCAACGTCGTGTTCTTTGAAGGCAACTACACCGAATATGCCAAAGACTACAAACAACGTTTTGGTAAAGACCACCAGCCAGAACGGATTAAGTATCGCAAGATGAGCTAGCAAACCAGCACCATCATCAACACTCAAAACGGGATAAGCCAGCACGGGCTTATCCCGTTTTATTTTAAAGCTGCCAGCGACTATTCAGCTTATAATAACGTTCACTCTCTAAACCTTCTGACTCACCACCGTGACCACACGCCAACGACAAAGCAATAAGCAAACACCCAAACGTCGTAAAAGCTTGCACCCCAGAAATAGCCATCAAGTAGGTTATGACTTCCCAGCTCTTGTCGCTAGCTCTCCAGCACTTTCAACCCATGTCAAAACCAATGAGCATGGAAACCTGTCTATCGACTTTGCCAACCCGCTGGCTGTTAATGCCCTCAATACCGCATTATTAAAACACCACTACAATATTGTTGACTGGCAAGTTCCACAAGGCGCCCTTTGCCCGCCCATCCCCGGTAGAGCAGATTACATCCACCATATCGCCGAATTACTCGGTATTGGTAAAACACCGACGGGCAAAACCCCAGACAAATCAAACATCACCCTGCTCGATATAGGCACAGGCGCCAATGGCATCTACCCACTACTAGCCCATCAACTATACGACTGGCAGTGTGTTGGCAGCGATATTAACCAGCAATCATTGGATAACGTAGCAACTATCATCACCAGCAACCCATCACTTAAAAATGCGGTTAAGCTGCGTTTGCAAACAGATAAGAACCAGATGTTTAAAGGCATCATTCAAGCAGATGATTATTTTGATGTCACCGTCTGCAACCCACCCTTCCATGCTTCACAAGAAGAAGCCTCAAGGGAGAGCCAACGCAAAGTCGACAAGCTGGCACGCAATCGTGGTGAACAAAGCAATACAACATCAGGCCCTAAAAAACCAGCGCCTCCCACCCTTAATTTTGGCGGCCAACAAGCAGAGTTATGGTGTAATGGCGGCGAACGACTATTCCTTAAAAAAATGATAAAAGAAAGTAAGGGCTTTGCCACGCAATGTCACTGGTTCACCAGCCTCGTGTCAAAAAGTGACAATATAAAGCCATCAACAAAACTGCTTCGTAAGCTCGGTGCCACTGATATAAGGGAAATAGAAATGGCACAAGGCAATAAAATCACGCGAATATTAGCTTGGACATATAGTTAATGGATTAAAGGAGCACGCCCCTTTTATTTTGAACAAAGACAAGATTTACAAGTTAAAGCGTACAGTTATAGATAAAGCTCCAAGGTTTTATCCGGTACGTTTCCATTAGAAATGATAGATTGGTTTTTAATAATACACAGTCACAAAAAAAACCACACGAAAGTCGTTTCTTAGTGACGGCGGGAATCAAATCCTGGCCCGCAATTCCTCTGCCCTCAGCTCTATAGAACGAATCAAGGAACCAACCACTGCCACTAAATTTTTCAAATAACAAATTACGATCAACCTCACCTTAGCAAACAACCCCCTCTTTCTATTACCCCTCTTTTAGTGCATTGCGTTAAAATTTGATTAAAACTATTTTAAGAAATAACAATTTATGGAATATGAGTTTCAACGTAATACCTTAACAGGTGCCTTGGTGGCTGATTTTAGTGTGGGTCAAGAAGTATTAGGGTTTTGGTTTGTCGAGGAATTAGGGGAATGTTCAGACAAGTATGGCGCTATCTGTCAAAGCATCGCACAATTGCAGTTAAATCAGCTGAAAAACTGGCAGCTGGTTGGTAAAGCACTATCGATTGAACTCGATGGTGAAGAAGTGAGGGTGTTTGCCAATGATATTGAAAATGGCGAAGACGTTGAGCTTGAAGAGGCATTGTCGATCTACGATGGTGAATCGGAAGCGTTTTGTGGTTTGGAGGATTTGCGCGTTGCACTTGAAAGTTGGCGTGTGTTTTTGACTGATTAAAGATCACTCGTATGAGCCAATTAAAATACTTATCCGCTTACTCTGAAGATATACAGTCGCAAGTACAATCTCTTATCGCGGATCAAAAACTCGGTGACTTTTTATTAAATAAATATCCTGTGACCCATGAGATTAAGTCCAATAAAGCGCTGTATGCTTATGTGATTGAGTTAAAAAACCAATATATGCGTCAATCCAACTCTCTGAGTAAAGTTATTTATGATGATAAGCTTGATGTACTCCATCAGGCACTCGGTTTACATACTTTTGTTTCCAGAGTTCAGGGTGGACAATTAAGAGCCAAAAATGAAATCCGTATTGGCTCGGTGTTTAAACAGGCACCTAGTCAGTTTTTAAACATGATCGTGGTGCATGAGTTAGCCCATTTAAAAGAGAAAGAGCACAATAAAGCCTTTTATAAATTATGTGTGCACATGGAACCGGACTATCATCAGTTAGAATTTGAACTACGCCTTTATCTCACTTATTTAGATCGTGTTGGGACATTGTATTAACCATCACCCCACTCCTCATTGATTATATGGGCAAGGAACAAATGAAAAACCCTCAAGTGAGCCTCGGTTTAGTCAACCCTAAAAGCCCAGATAATGTGGGCTCGGTTTTACCTGCTGCCGCCAATTATGGTGTTGATAAGGTCTTTTATACTGGTGACCGTTATCCGCGAGCGATTGAGCGTAAAAATCGATCGGTCGATATGAGTCGTAAAGTGAGTAAAGACGTGCTGATAACGCAGCAGGACTCTTTAATAGACGTTGTCACTGACAACATGAAAATTGTCTGCGTTGAATTTGCTTTAAATGCCATTCCCTTCCCTGACCATGAGCACCCAGAAAATGCCCTGTATATCTTCGGCCCTGAGGATGGGGCTATAGACCAAGCGATTATCGATCAGGCTGATGATGTTGCTTATGTGCCAACCGTAGGTTGTATGAACTTATCAGCTTCGGTCAATGTGCTGCTTTATGATCGACTATGTAAAACAGGCAATTACGAGGCTGGCAATACACTGATTCGTGAAAACAGAGATACCAATAATCGTTTAAAAGTCGAGTGAAACTCACTTTCATACTATAAAATAAGAATCAGTGGCGTCAGAGTCATTAATTCTAGATTTATGTGAGCGTTATCCTATTTAATCCAAAGTAAGTAGCGCAATATATCTACAATAGACTCATCAACCACCACGCTTCAAAATACTAGGGAATCAACATGCGACACTTATTTTTTTCAATATTGTTATCTTTAGTCGCCCTGCCTGCATTTGCACAAGATCAACGCCCTTGGTGGGACTTTTGGCAATCGACCGACAGCGTTAAAAAAGTCATCAATGCCAATAATGGCAACTTCAGCCAAAAAGAGCGCGCTATTCTTAATGACTATCTACGCGATCGCGTGCTGGGCAGTCGTGATGCTGATGATGACAATAAGGGTAAATATAAAAACAAACATAAAGGTAAGAAGAAACCATTGCCGCCTGGTTTGAAAAAGAAATTGGAACGTGGCGGCGAACTCCCTCCCGGTTGGCAAAAAAAGGTCGCTAAAGGTCAAGTTCTAGGTCAAGACTTATACCGTTCATCACACCGTCTCCCTCGAGATATTATTGATATTTTACCCACTGGGCCTGACAACACATCAATCAGACGTATCGATGACAGAATTGTCAGAGTGAGGGATGCGACTAACGTTATTCTCGATGTCTTAGGTGGACATCAATAAAACCCATTAGCATTTCGGGTCACTGCTACGCTGGTTCTTTGATTCCACATTTCTAAATCACAAAAAGGCCACCCTAGTGAGTGACCTTTTTGTTTGGTGGAAATTAATCAAGGGTCAGCCAACTTATCCAATCATGTCTACTCTGTTTACCTTGAGTCGTTAGCTGTCATTTTTCCCACTATTCGCAGTGAGTCTCGCTATCAGCACCAGTGTGATAACAATCCAGCCGTAAGGATACGGAAAATGGCCACTGAAAAAGGCTAAAAATGTGGCTATCAATAGTGTCACTAGCAGCGTTGTAAGCCAATCAAATTTGATCATTATCTCCTAACACCACGCTTCATTTTGAGCATTACGTTTTTAACATTACCTTTTAAACGACGGCTGAATCGTGTTTAACATTTTTAATAAGGCATCTAGACGGTGTTGTGGGCGTCTCATTTCAAGTATGTCTTGTTTTAAGTTTCCTGGCATAGCGAATAAGCCGTTGACCATAAAGCTAAACTCGGTGGCGGATAGGTTTTGCCATTGTTCACTTGCCATCATTTTTTGAAATTCATCTTTGCCATGGGCAAGCGCTAATAAACGCTGCATCACCTTTTCATGGGTTTGTCTTAAATTGACTAAGTCGTCATCCTCAACAGGGTCATCTTCATACGACTCGCACGCCCATATATTAAAAGGTAATATCTGTCGCACTTGTTTGAGTTCTAATCGTGTTTCAAAATGCACCATGATGCCCAATCGGCCATCATCCAGTTCTTTAAGCAGCTCGACTTTACCGGCAGAAAAAACATCACAGGGCTTATAGGTCGATTGATTGCTGCTAAGCGCTTCTCCTGGGTTCTGCTCATGTTTAATGGCACGAACAACCCCCTGAGTATGACAAACACCCATCATCACATCGTTATCGATACAATATTTCACCATGTCTCGAAAACGGGGCTCGAACACATGCAACGGCGTCGGCACACCGGGAAAGTTAACGGAGTTAGGTATTGGGAAAAGGGCAACTTCTATCATAGGGTCAACAGCTTATAATTATTTTAGTAATGGTGCCAGAATAATTGACTTCATTTCAACTAAGAGTGAGGGTGTTTGCCAATGATCTTGAAAACGGTGAAGAAGTTTAACTTGAAGAGGCATTGTCGTTCTACGGTGGTGAACCGGAAGCGTTTTGTGGCTTAGAAAATTTCCGCCTTGCGCTGCCAAGTTGGCGTGTTTTTTTGACTGAATAAATTCGTCGTTTACTAAATTATAATGATTTTTCATTATCGTCGGAAAAAACAAGCTGTGCTTCGCCCAAATTCTTTTTCACTAACTGCCTGATGGATTGAGCCAGCTGTTGGTAAAAAACGCGGTTAGGTGATTTTTTTCTCCAAGCTAACACGTGGGTTCGATGGAGGTTTAGCTTTTCTACTTTTGTGACGACTAACGATTCCGGCTCATGTATTTCTGAGTGGACATAAAGCGAGGGTAAAAAGGCGAGGCCCATGCTCATCACAACCATTTGCCGTAAGGCATCTAAGCTCGTTCCTTCGTAGTCACGTAAAACATGCGCACCTAGTTCATCACAGGCTTTTTGGACTTGGTGATAATGGCTATATTGCGCTTCTAATGTCAGTACATCTTGATTACGTAAGTGACTAGGTTTAATGGTTTTAAGTTTTGCCAGTTTATGATCTGCCGGCACAATGAGTTGCAGGGGCTCATGAAATAAAACTTCAGTCGTCACTGTTGAGCCACTAAATGGCAATGGAATTAAGAGCAGATCAAGCCGACCCTCTAATAAATCGAGTTCTAATATATGAGGCATATTCTCTCGAACATACAGCTTTAGCGTTGAATATTCCTGATGCAGTTCGGACATGATATGCGGTAATAAATACGGCCCCACGGTGGGCGATACACCGATTCGGAAAGTCCCCCCTGGGCCGTGCCTAATCATCCCTGCCTGATCAACCAGACCTTTCATTTCTTCTAATACTTGTCGTGCATTATTCAGAAGATCACGCCCGACAGGGGTTAGCACTGCGCCTGTCCGAGATCGCTCAAACAGTGAGACTTGTAGGCTTTTTTCTAATATATACATCTGTGAGGTGAGCGTCGGCTGGCTAACCCCTATTTGCTCGGCAGCTCTGCGAAACGTTTTTGATTCTGCAATAGCAACAAAGTACTCCAGCTGCTTTAGTGTCGGTGTCTTGTTCGCCATATTCTTCGTTCCACGGGTCAAATCGATATTGATAGCTTTATACTATCAATAAAACTAGAAACCTTCTATTGCTTAATCATAGTTAGGTGGCCAAAATGTTAGTTCGTAAACTGATAACGCGGGTCGAATCACATGGACAAAATTATTGATGGTGTTTTAAAATTTCAAAAAGATATTTTCCCTACGCATGAAGAATTATTTGATTCCTTAGCCAACCAGCAAGATCCAGATGTGCTTTTTATCACCTGTTCTGACTCAAGGGTCGATCCCAACCTAGTGACGCAAAGTAAACCGGGGGATCTGTTCATCTGTCGTAATGCCGGTAATATTGTGCCTCCTCACAGCACAGCGACTGGTGGTATGACGGCCTCAATCGAATTCGCAGTTGCGGTGTTGAATGTGCGCCACATTGTGATTTGTGGCCACACTGATTGTGGTGCAATGAAGGGCGCGCTAAATATTGAAGCACTTGATAATTTACCCCATGTCAAAGAATGGTTAAGCCATTGCCGCTCAGCCCATGAGATTGTTAAGGCTCAAGCTGGCGACTCAGAAGAAAACCAATTACAGAAAATAACTGAAGAAAATGTATTACAACAATTACTACATTTAAAGACTCACCCCACAGTTGCTGCAAAGCTTGCAACAGGTGATCTGAAATTACATGCTTGGGTGTATGAAATTGAGTCGGGTGAAGTCAGGTGTTGTGATGGTGAAGACCGTTCATTTTCTCCTATTAATGAACATTATGATTCTGCAAATTAACGATTGAAAAGCCTATACAGTGTTTAGGCCCAGACACTGTTGAATATTAAAGTGTTAGAAGTAATTTAAGAAGAATTTAAAGAGAAAAATATGAAACTAAGTATGAATGATTTTCGAAATGACCTTTTCGGAGGTCTAACCGCAGGAATCGTTGCCTTACCCTTAGCGCTAGCACTCGGCGTAGCGTCAGGCTTAGGCGCCATGGCAGGACTCTATGGCGCCATCGTGCTCGGTTTTCTGGCCGCTTTATTTGGCGGTACGCCATCACAAATATCTGGGCCAACAGGTCCGATGGTTGTGGTCATTGCAGGTTTGTTTGCCAGCTTATCTGGCAGTGTTGAACTGGTATTGACAGCAATAATGCTAGCGGGCGTCATACAAATTATTTTTGGTTTAACCGGCATTGGCCAGTTTATTCGCATAGTGCCCTACTCTGTTGTATCCGGCTTTATGACGGGTATTGGTGTCATCATTATTATTATACAAATTGGACGGTTAATCGGCCACGAACCTCCTGGCGGAACAATACCGGCATTAACGTTTATTCCTACCGTTATCAATGACATCGACTTCAATGCTTTAATTGTTGGTTTAACCACGCTGCTTATTGCGTTGAAGTGGCCTGTTAGCTGGGGTAAGTACGTCCCTGGCCCTCTGGCTGCACTGACGATTGGCACGCTAATGGGTGTAAGCTTTTTCTACTCTCCAGTCTTAGGAGCGCTACCTTCAGGTTTTCCTGATTTACATATGCCTGTTTTTGATCAAGCTTCCTTCTTATTGGTCATTCAAGCGGCCATTATTTTAGCCGCTTTAGGGTCACTTGATACCTTATTAACATCACTGGTCGCCGACAATATGACCCGTAGCCGGCACGATTCAAACAAAGAACTTATTGGTCAAGGTATTGGTAATGCTGTTGTTGGTATGGTTGGGGGTGTCGCTGGGGCCGGAGCAACAATGCGAACCGTTGTTAATATTCGGGCTGGTGGTAAAACGCGCCTTTCAGGAATGATTCATGCCCTTGTATTACTGGCTATTGTCATGGCTTTTGCACCCTATGCAGCACAAATTCCTCACGCCGCCTTGGCTGGGTTACTGGTTAAAGTAGGTATTGATATTATCGACTGGAGCTACCTGAAAAAGGCACACCGTGGCCCCCGATGGGATCTAGTCTTGATGGCAATCGTATTAGTTTTAACTGTTTTTGTTGATTTAATTACGGCTGTCGCTGTTGGCGTGATGCTGGCATCATTGGTCTTTTTACAAAATATGGCCAAAGCACAGATCTCTTCAATCAAGCAACTTCCTGGCGATGTTGAGCGCCCTGAGGAAGCTAAGTTAATGAAACTAGCCAAAGGAAAGATCAACATCTTCGATTTTGGCGGTCCACTGAGTTTTGGCGCGGCAGCTGATCTGGGTCACCATGTTCGGCTACACGATAAAGAGGAGACAGAAGCTATTATTTTAGATTTTAGTAAAGTCCCCTTCATTGATATTTCTGCTATCAAAGCGATAGAGACTATAGCCGTTGATGCAGAGCACAATGGTAATAACCTTTATTTAACTGGCATAAATGATGAGGTGAAAACCACGCTTGAAAACTTTGGTTTACTAGCTGAATTAACCAGGCATGGTGTTTTTATTGAACGCTTAGAAGCAATGCAACAAGCTTTTGATGATCTTAAACAAGGTCACTAACTAAAACTCACACCAGCCTCATAGAAGGTTTGTTTATCAAAAATATAATTGAACAAAACAAAAAATCAGCAGCCTGATTTACTGAAAAGTAATTAAGGGGTCAGTAACTGACCCCTTAAGTTTTTCAAACAATACATTACGATCAACCCCGCCTTAGCAAACAACACCCTTTCTCTAGTCCATTGCGTTAAAATTTGATTAGCATCATTTTAAGGCGTGACCGTCGTGCATTAATTAGCCCATTTAAAAGAGAAAGAGCAAAATAAAGCCTTTTATAAATTATGCAGATACAACCCGACTACCATCAGTTAGAATTTGAACTACGGCTTTATCTCACTTATTTAGATCGTGTTGGGATAGTGTATTAACCATCACCTCACTCCTCATTGATTATCTGGGCAAGGAAAAAATGAAAAAACCTCAAGTCAGTATCGGTTTAGTCAACCCTAAAAGCCCAGATAATGTGGGCTCTGTTTTACGTGCTGCCGCCAATTATGGTGTTGATAAAGTCTTTTACACCGGTGACCGTTATCGGCGTGCGATTGAGCGTAAAGCAAGAACGGTCGATATGAGTCGAAAAGTGAGTAAAGACGTGCTGTTAACGCAACAGGATAGCCTGAGTGATGTTGTCACTAAGGACATGAAAATTGTTTGCGTTGAATTTGCTTTAAATGCCATTCCCTTACCTGACTATGTCCATCCAGAAAATGCCCTGTATATCTTTGGCCCTAAAGATGGCTCTATAGACCAAGCGATTATCGACAAGGCGGATGACGTTGTTTATGTGCCCACCGTGGGCTGTATGAACTTATCGGCTTCGGTCAATGTGCTGCTTTATGACCGGCTATGCAAAACAGGCAATTACGCCGCAGGCAATACACTCATTCGTGAAAACAGAGATACCAATAATCGTTTAGAAGTCCCAACAGCAACAACCAATAAGGTCAGAACAATTGATTAGTTTCATTGCGTTGGCCAATAGTCCGCTTCATCTAAATAACGGTTGTAGATAGTGTCAGTACGATGGGGTGACCTTCTTTATTCAGGTGTACACCTTCTAGCTTAAAAACACGACAAACAAAGTAAATAATCAGTCTATTGTGGGCTTCTCATCACTATAATAGAAACTAGTTCGCATTAGCTGGGTCAAACACGAAAATAGTTCAAGAGGTATAAAGAGGCAATGGCAGACCAACATAAAAAACTCGCTTGGATAACGGGAGGTGGTACCGGCATTGGTGAAGCATTAGCACTGGCTTTAGATAGGCAAGGCTGGCAAGTGGTGATTTCTGGTCGAACAGAGCAAAAGCTTCAGGCAGTTGTAGCAAAAAGCCAGCAGATAACCTATCTAACGCTTGATGTCACAGACCGAGAACAAAGTCAGCAGGTTTTTAATACTTTATGTGACACTTATGGCTTACCCGACTTAGTTGTTCTGAATGCAGGAGACTACACCCCGATGCCCTTAGAAGCGTTCAACCTTGACTTGATCTATAAGTTGAACCAGGTCAATTATTTGGGCGTGATGAATGGCCTAGCGCCTGTTTTACCCGCGATGCAAGCACGTGGGTCAGGACAAGTCTTACTCATGTCGAGTGTTGCAGGTTATCGCGGTTTACCAGACGCCGCGCCTTATGGCGCAAGCAAAGCTGCACTGATTAACTTTGCCGAAGCATTATATATGCCCTTAAAGCAACAAGGTGTTATGTTGAGAATAGTCAATCCTGGCTTTGTTACAACACAATTAACAGCACAAAACAGTTTCAAAATGCCAGCAGAAATAACGCCAATACAAGCGGCAGATAGAATAATGGATGCGCTGGATTCAACCAGTTTTGAAATCACATTTCCCAAACGGTTCACTTATATTCTGAAAATGCTACGCTGTTTACCATACCGACTTTATTTCTTTCTCATTAGCAAAATAACGGATAAATAGATGGCCTCACAACAAGACGTATTAGATGCTTACATCGTGTTTTATGAACAGATGACAAGGGAAGATTTAGCTAGGCTACCAGCGTTTTTTGCTAAACAAGCCCATTTTAAGGACCCCTTTAATGATGTTGTGGGTGTCGAACGGATTAACACCATTTTTCATCATATGTTTGACACATTGGCATCACCTAAATTCATCATTGAAGAAGCGGTTCCCAGTGGAGATGTTGCTTATATAAAATGGCAATTCACGGCTGAACTAAAAGCAAAACCATTGAAATTAGTCGGTGTCAGTCGAGTGGTATTTGATAGCGATGGTTTAGTGACTGAACATATCGATTATTGGGATGCCAGCGAGCAGTTTTATATGAAATTACCTGTTATTGGTAGCTTATTACGTTTTATTCGCCGCCAAGCTGCCAGTTGATTACCAGTCCAACAATCCTCGTCTCACACGGTCTGACAACGGGTTCTCTGCTAGCCATAAGCCGACATAGTAACGCGCAAAATCAATGCTGGCATTTTGGTAAACTAATTCATCATTAAAAAACAGTGATAAGCCCTCAGTTGGGGCAATATCAAGGCGGAAGCGGTCACCTTCAGAGACATCTTGGTAAAAAGTATGCAAGGCATCGACATCGCTTTGATACAAGGCACGTTGTTGCTCGCTATGTTGCCGTCCGAGGGCAACATCTGCTCCTTCGATCAATTGAGACTTTGACAGAGAAACCTTATAAAGAATCTCAAGAGAAAAAGGCCCATTACCATTTAAAACTTGCTCTGCCTGTGCATCTGGCTGAGCATATAAAGCGGCATCATAAACGCTTATAAAAGCCAGCCACGTTGCTGTCGCAGTCGATTTTAACTCAATGTCATTGCGGGTCGGTTGAAAGTCAGGGTGAGAATGCGGTTCAGCCCAACAGACATTAAGTAATAAAGAGTAGCAGAGTAAAACAAAGACAATGGACTTTATCATCATTTATGGCCTCTGAAAGACAAGCGTTACTTCGCCTAAAAAAACACCAAATTTGCTCATCTTAGCCCGGTTAATGAGCACGCCGTCTTCTTGTAAAAACATCCAGTCATCAAACTGCACTTTCACCGTTCCGTCTTTATAAGGTAAGTCTAGAGTGTAGGCCCAGCTCAAGGCATTACCGTAGGCTTTCCCCGTCGCATGGCCAATCACGTCTGAGGCACGACCTTCATAGTTGTGTTCATCAATTTTAGTAATGGTCCAAACACGGCGATCTAACGTGCCATCGGCATAGATAAAATCTTCCTCGAGTACAAGTTTTCCATCGACCATTTTGCCCTGGATATCGACGGTAAATTGGCGTTCAACTTCGCCGCTACGGTTCTGAAATATACCCCAAGCGCGAGTTTGCCCAAGGAAGTAATCTTCCAACACGAAATGGGGAGTACTGTTTTGGTGTTGTTCAATAGACATTTTGTTACAGCCCGTCATCATGAAAATAAAGAGTGAGAGTGTGAGTAAAATTGAGCCACTTTTCTTCATCATAAGGTTCCTCAGTTGAGTCGTTGTTGTACGGTAAGAGTGGTAGTGAGAGTAAATTTGAGCCACTTTCCTTCATCAAAAGGTTCCTCAATTGAGTTGTTGTTGTACGGCTTGGTGTTGTTGACGACCTAGCGGAAAACGCCATATTGTCCAAGCGGCCAATAACTTAAATGGAATAGGTAGCAAGCCATAAAGTACAGACAGAGCCAATAAATTATTATCAACAGGTGCAGTTTGTGTGTCGAAGCCTAGGGCGTCTAGTAAAGGAAAAGCGATGCCAACAGCCAAAGCCAGTGATAATTTGGTCGCCATACCCCAAAGGCCAAAGAAGAAACCGCTTCTTTGGCCCCCGCCTTCAGCGCTATCGAGATCAATAACATCAGCCTGAATTGATGCTGGTAAGGCCATGTCAATGCCCAGACTCAGGCCAGATAAAATACAAATAATGAGGAAAGGAACAAAGTCCCCAGCACCCAAACTAGGCACCCAAGCAAAAATAACCACAGCCCACAGCATCGAGATTCCCCAAACGCGGTGTTTATTAAAACGTTGTGCGAGTTTGATACCAATGGGTAAGCCGATTAAGCCACTGACAAAGTAAGCAGAGAGTAATAATCCAAACTTTTCTGGTAGTACCAGAACATAACTAACAAAGAGTAAAAAGAGTGTGGCAGGCAACCCATTCGCAATGCCATTCATAAGATAGGCAAAGAGTAATCGAATAAATAAACGGTTTTGTTTCAACAAAGCCAAACCAGCTCGAAATCCGATAGGGTCAGAGCGGCGATTAGGTTCGGGGACTTTTAGTATACAAAGCAGAACAGTGACGGGAAGCAGAATGGCCAGAAATTGAGCAAGGACAGTCAAGGCTTCACCGGGTGCATCGCTGCCTATTCCCATCGCTAAAGGTAAGCCCGCGGCGACTAAAGTGCCAATTAAAACAAAGCTTTCACGGCTGGCTGTAATAGTACTTCGTTGGTCATAATCTCCTGACAGTTCAGCACCCCAAGCGGTATAGGGTAATGTCAGTAAGCTCCATGCCAAATAAACGAGCAAACTCCATGATAAAAGCCACCGGAAGCCAGCACCGTCAGGCGGAATAAAAAGCGCCCAAATGGCAAGAATTAATAACGGGGTCGCAATGGCCATCAGCCATTTACGCCGCGACGGTATAGGTAACCAGTCTGACAACATGCCAATCAATGGGTCAGTCAAGACATCGCTGACACGTGCGATCAACAGAGCCGTACCGACAGCCGCAAGCCCAATTCCAAGCTGTTGAGCATAAAAAGTAGGCAAATAAATATATAGGGGTAGTCCCAGAGCTGCCAAGGGTAAACCTGGCAACCCATAAAACCAATAACGACTAGCGCGAGACATGATTAGTGTGGTTTAACCATGAGATATTGATAAACCCCGGTGTGCTTGTCTCGAAAACCGGCTTCACAATAAGATAAATAATAGCGCCACATACGTATAAATTGATCGTCGTAGCCGAGCGCTTCAACTTGATGGACAACATCATTAAAGCGCTGGTGCCATACTAAAACGGTTCGCTCATAATCGGCGCCATAGTTAGTCGCTTGTTCGATAGTCAGCCCTGATTTCTCAGCATGTTGAGCGAAAATCTCTGGTGAAGGCAGCATGCCACCAGGAAAAATATAACGTTGAATAAAATCAACATTTTGTCGGTAGTGGTCAAAGTATTGATGATCAATCGTGATAGTTTGCAAGGCTATCTTGCCACCTGATTTAAGACGAGAAAACAGCGTATCAAAAAAACTGGGCCAGTACGATTCGCCAACAGCCTCAAACATTTCAATACTCACAATATGATCGAACTGTTCTTCTATATGGCGATAATCCTGTAAGCGTAAATCGACCAGGTCATCTAGGCCTGCATCCACGATTCGTTTTTGAGCCCAGGCTAATTGTTCTGTGGACAAGGTAACACCGGTAACCCGATAGCCCTGTCTCGCAGCATGCTCAGCAAAACCACCCCACCCACACCCCACTTCCAAAATATGTTGTCCGGGTGATGCACCGAGAGAAGCAAGTAATTGCTGATACTTTCGCGTTTGCGCCTGTTCAAGATCTTCTTCTGGATCCGCGAAGATAGCACTTGAATACGTCATAGTAGAGTCAAGCCATAACTCGTAGAAATCATTACCCAAATCATAATGGGCTGAAATGTTACGGCGGCTGCCCCGTTCACTATTGCGCCGTGTCAGGTGACGTAAGCGATTAAAGACGCGGACAAAAAAGTGTGCTTTAAGGTGGTCAGATAAAGCCCCTAGGTTCAGCGTGGCCCAATAGAGAAAATCAGATAAGTTGTCAGTATCCCAATCGCCTTGCATATAGGCTTCTGCAAAGCCAATGTCGCCATCATTACTTAATTTTTTTATAATTTTTAAGGCCTTGTGAATCGTGATGTTGGCATCAGGCCCAGTCTGTTTTCCTTCAACAAGATAAGTCTCATCATCTACTGTGATATGAAGTCGTCCTCGGTCGCAGCGCGATAGCACGCGATAAAGCAATTTAATTGCAATAGGTGCATTAGCATCGGGCAATAACCTTATTTGCGCGTTTTGACTATCCATTCGCTTTTGACCTCTTGCTGTTGTTTTTCGTCATAAGAATGAAATTTCCCACCCCGCACCCAAATTTTTATGGCGTGCCAGTGGATCAGAAACATAATTTTGAAAGACATCAGTGGCATCATAAAAAATGCCTTAATTAAGCCTCGATTATTCAGCGCTTTAATATCCGAGTTTTGCGAGGCTATAAGATGAAGTTCCTCATTTTGATATTCATTTATCAAAACACCGAAACTAGATTCTAGTTGGGTAAATTTAAAATGATATTCTTGGTCCATATCAATAAAGGGGGATACGTGAAAACGCTTGTCTGCAATACATTCGACTGGCCACTGCAAGCTTTCCCCTTCCATATGATGAACGTAGTGATAAACTCCCCCAAAGGTATTACTTACCTCACTAATAATTGCTACGGTTTCGCCATCTTTGTTATCACAGTACCAAACAGATATTGGGTTAAACCCATACCCTAAAACGCGTGGAAAACACGATAAACGAATACGGCCAACATCATATATTTCCGCTTCAGCAAGGGTCTTTTCAACCCAAGGTCTCCAGGCAGAGCCATCGCGTGGTCCGTGGTCTTGAGTACGGACACTGAGTAAATTGAACGTATTTAGACTAAGCCATTTTAGAGAGGCCGCTTCGTGTTCTATATGGTCTAGATCAATTAACAATCCAAAGATACGATAAGCAAAGCGATAGGGCATTGTCATCATCCGTTGATGTATTACATTCCCAAAATAAAGTTTACTTGCCATTACTTAATGTCCTTTCCCATGGAATAGGAACATTAAAATGTTTTGCAATAGAAACAGCTGAAGACAGAGCGTCTTCATGAAAACCATAGCCGAAATAGCTTCCAGCAAACCAGGTTCTATTTTTACCCTGTAACTGGTGTAGCTTCTTTTGTGAAACCATCGCCTTCCTATCAAAAATAGGATGCATATACTGGATGCGTTTAATCAATTTTTCAGGATCTATATCCTGAATAGGGTTAAGGCTAACAAAATAATCTTGTGACGGGTCTAAACCCTGTAGTGCATTCATCCAATAGCTGACAGATACTGAGGAAGTGTCTTCACCGCTATTTTGTGCAAGGTAGTTCCAGCATGACCATACTTTGTGATGTCTTGGCATAAGGTTAGAATCGGTATGCAAGTAGGTATCATTTTCTTGATAACGGAATGACGACAACAAATGCTGTTCTTGCTCGGTTGCCTTTGTGAGTAAAGACAAAGCCTCATCTGCATGTGTAGCTATGACAACCTCATCGACCTCATGTTGCTGGCCATCTTCAAGTGTAATGGTCACCGAATCAGGGCTTCGATCTATTTTACTTGCACCATTATTAACAATAGTCTCCCCCGAAAAGGAGGCTAATAGCTTATCTACGTAACATTGACTACCACCGATAACCGTACGCCACTGCGGACGGTTAGTAACATTGAGTAAGCCATGATTATCAAAAAACTGACAAAAACTCTTAGCAGGAAAAGACTGCATCTGCTGCGGAGAACATGACCAAATAGCTGCAGCCATTGGAAGTAAATAATTATCTTGCATTACTTTACCAATACGGTGTCCCGATAGAAAATCACCTAAAGTGAAGCCAGGATCAGCCCCGTTACCCTTGATAAGCCTTTTGGCATGTCTATTAAAATTAAGAATGTCATAGACTAATTTAAGAAAACGAGGTGAAAATAGGTTTCTTCGCTGTGCGAATAGCGTATCCAGATTGTTACCGGCATATTCTAATCCTGTGTTTAAAATTGAAGCCGAGAAAGTCATGTCCGTCGCTCTCGTTGTGACTCCGAGTGTCTCAAATAAACCGACTAAATTTGGATAGTTAGGTTCGTTGTACACGATAAAGCCTGTATCAACATCCGTTTTATGGCCTGTTTTGTCATTGGTTACAGAAACTGTATTCGTATGGCCACCAACATAATTATTTTTGTCGATCAAAAGTATTTGATACCGCTGACTCAATAGCCACGCACTCGCCATACCAGCAATCCCTGTACCTATGACCGCTATTTTTTTAGTCAAAATATGAGCCTCGAGTGCATATCGTGGTTATATCTAATAAAGGCTTTACTACTCATCGTATTTTATTCGTTATCTAATATGTTTTTCAAAGCAGGCTTTAACTCTGGGTAAGTAAAACTAAAACCGTTTTCAATGGCCCGCTTTGGCAAGGCGCGTTGGCCTGTAAGTAATAACCGCGACACCTCGCCTAATACTATTTTCAAAGCCCACGCTGGTACAGAAAACAAGCTGTAACGATGCAATTGTTGAGTCAGTTCGAGGGTAAACTCTTGATTTGTAACTGGGTTTGGGGAGCAGGCATTAAAAACACCATTTACGCGCTTATCGGTAGTCAAAAAATATAATAATCTGAGCATATCTAAAATATGTATCCATGGCATATATTGCTCACCACTGCCTAGATTCCCTCCTAAACCAAGCTTGAAGGGCAAGAGCATTTTCTGTAACACCCCACCCGATGAGGAAAGGACCAACCCCGTCCTAACAATACAAACTCTTACACCCATTTCTGCTGCCAGTAAGGCTTCCTTTTCCCAAGCATCACAAAGCCGGTGGGTGTATTCATAACTAGAGGGTGACTGTTCTGTTAGGACTTGATCACCACCATTACCATACCAGCCAACGGCAGAGCCGCTGATTAGACACTCAGGTTTTTGTTTTCTAGAAGATATCCAGTCTACAATCTCTCTCGTTAAGTCAATACGACTAGACTCGAGTATTTTTTTTCGTTTATCTGTCCACCTGGCGTTAGCAATCGATTCACCTGCAAGGTTGATCACTGTATCAATAGTCGTGTCTGGCGTTATGTCAGTCAAAGACTGGACCGCTTTGATACCAACACCACATTTCTTTTCCACAGTACTTGGCTTTCTACTCAGAACGGTGACCTTATGACCAGCAGCTATTAGCTGCTGACATAATGCTGAACCAATTAAACCTGTTCCGCCTGAGATCAGATAGTGCTTCATAAAATAGCCATCTGGCTTAGATAGATTCAATCCCAACACCCAAGCTCAGACTAAAGGTTTTATTTAAACCACTCAAATGGACGTTCACCGGCAATTTTAAAATATAACGCCATGTTAATCATATGAATAGTAAGCAATGCAACGCCCACACCCACAGCCCACATTGGGTTTCTAAAGTGCTCCTGAGCACCAATAGTGAACAAACCAAATCCTGCAATAGCAGTCCAAATAACCATAACAATTACTGCTTTGAAAGAAGCCATATTAATCTCCAGTTTTCATTTAATTAAGTAATGTCACATATAAAACGTCAATTTTTTCGTCGTTATATGCGACCCATTATTACGCTTCGTTACTTGTTAGTAACTCGACTTCAACTTTAATATTCTTTTTCAATCGTGTCTGACAGGCTAGGATGTAACCATTTTGTAAGTCGTCCATTTCAAGTGTATAGGCGAAATCTGATGTCGGCGTTATTTTGCCTTCAACTAGCTTACATTTACATGTTCCGCAGCTACCAACCCTGCAATCATGTGGCCATGCCAAACCCGCATCAAGTGCAGTTTTCAATAAGTTATCACCCACCTTGACAGTTAAAGTGTCAGCCCCATTGATTACAGCTGTGTGGTCTTGATTCTTTTTAAAAAGGCCGAACATATTTATTTCCTTTGGCTTATTTGGTAAAAAATAGTTTTAATTAGATGGCTTGTATTGCCATCCTTTTTTATCTAAATATATGTAAAAACATCGTAATGGAGTTATGAAAAAATATGGGCCTGAAGTAATCCCCAGGCCCATACTCAATTCTCCTTAGATTCTAGCGTAAGAATCGTGATTCTCAGGCATTGTGTAACCAGCCTGCTCATTGATTCTAGCGGCGATTTCTAATTCACCTTCAGTCGCAAAATCTCTATCCCATGTTGCTAATTTTTTCTTCATCATCATGTGATATAGCGGTGGGATTAACGCGACAGTAAACTCTGTAAAGTAACCCCAACGAGCGTTTGGTGAACCAACTTCATCTAATTCCCAGAAGTGAGTTTCGCCACGGTCATGGTGGTCACCTTGACGACCGATTTCAATGAAGAACCAGCTTGTGAACAAGTTGCTGTTATCCCATGAATGACGGTAGTCAATTGGTTGACCTTTTTCACGAATCAGACCGTAATGTTCCATGTAGTTCAACGCTTCTAACTCAAAGTTAGAAATGGTTAATACTAAGAACATTGCTGCGATACCGACAAAACCACCAGCATAGGTGAATAAAACCAATGTCGGCAAGCTCATGAAGTAACCACGGATCCAACGGTTTTCAAGTGAAATGAAAGACTTGCCTAATTTAGCTAGGCGAGTTTGTTCCATTTTGTACAAGAATTTTGATTGACCAAAATGAGACAACCAAAAGTGGCGGTAGATAGAGCGACCGCGTGGTGAAGTTGCAGGATCATCTTCGTGTGCTAATTCTAAATGGTGGTTGTATACGTGAGCATACGCAAAGTGTGAAGAACCACTTAAACCCATCATTAGACGAGAAATAACAAAGCTGAAGCCTTTGGTATGAGATAACTCATGGCCGTAAATGATACCGATACCTGCGAAGATACCTGTAGAAATTGCAGCACCAACTAACTCAAGACCAGTAATACCACTTAATTGGAACGGTAGCATACCAACCATTGTTGCTTCACCAATTGCAGCACCATCGACATATTGCATGACACGCCATGCTAATGCGACTTGCAGTAAAGCGAATACGGGTAACATGACGTACATAACAGCATTTTGTAATGCTGGCATACCCATGGTATCGCCGTTTTCATCGAAGCCTGCACCCGGTGGGTGGAAAGGCATAGTGACAGTGTCAAGGATGATGCCGACTGCGAACAGTGCTACACCGACCCATACAAACATGCCACCCATTATGATGCTTAATAGAGTCACAAGGATTAGTACCGGCGCGAGCCAGTATCGGATGTTAACTAAAAGCTTTTTCATGATAAAACCCCTTTAAAATAGAGTATTGATATATTAACTACTAGAATTAGACATCTACGGTTTAAAAACTTTTACATGGTTAATTAACCCTAAATCTCTAACTACGGTGCTACTTTAATCAGGATGAGCCGTATTGAAAATACGTACTTATACAAATAATAAGTTTTGTATAAGTATTTATAAATTGCTATTCTGTTGAGACGTCAGCGTCTGGTAACAAAAATTATGAAATCAAAAGTATATACAAATATAAGCGAAGTATCTCAAGAAACAGGCGTGGCAGCAGTGACGCTACGCGCTTGGGAACGCCGTTATGGGCTGATAAAGCCACAAAGAACGCCCAAAGGTCATCGCCTATATAGCGAGGCTGATGTAGCAGAAATCAGGCAAATTGTTAGTTGGTTGAATCGCGGAGTAACGATTAGTAAGGTCGGAGCTCTGCTAAATACGATTGAAGCAACAGTGCAAGTGTGTGAAGATGATGAATCATGGCAGCAAGTGCAGCAAGAATTATTAAGCACGCTTATCGAGCTCAAGCAAAGAAGCCTAAACCCTTTACTCGATAAGCTCAATAAATCGATGCCTTTTATCAGCTTATGTGAAAAGGTATATCAACCACTTTCACGTCAATTAATAACGCGTTGGCAAAGCGAACCGCTAGGTCATCAATTGGAAAAACAACTTTGGCAACAATGCTGGCAACGACAGATAACCATCATGACCTTGCGTGCCGATAAGCAAAAACCGAGCGCTACTTACTGGTTAGTCAATCTCGATGATCAAGATATCGCTCTAGATTATTGGTTGTTTTATGGTTTATTATTACAATCTGGCATTCAAATAAATGCCGTCAACCAGTTAGACTATCTGAACGCCCTACCACGGCTAAAACAATCACTTGATCAACCGCTCATTATTTTTGGCAGTAACAGAATATCAGTACGGGAAATCGACCAGTTAAACAAAGCTAAAGCTTTGTGGCATGAAGATATGCTCGCTATTGGCTCTATCGCCGATATACATAAGGACACATTTTCCGACATGGCCCTTGAGCATATTGGTGGCGATGTTAGCAGTTGCTGGCAATCAGAAAATTATCAATCGTGGGCTAAAAGAATGACATCAGAACGAGATAATCAATAAGATCAAATACAATTAATTTTAACATGAACAGCCACAAAAAAACCATCAGAAGGTGGTTTCTTAGAATTTCGTGGAGGCGGGGGGAGTCGAACCTGAATCCTATCTAGACCCTTTATATAACGGTATATCGTAGTTTTAGTTATAAGTTTACCTACAAATTTACCTAAAGTCCCTTCTTAATTCTACTCACTGTACTTGGTGCTACATTAAATTTAGCAGCTGTTTTCCTAACAGATAAACCATCGGTTATAGCTTTTTTAATACCAGCCTGATCTATAACCTTAGATTGCTTTCTGTTCTTATACACACCTTTGGCTTTCGCTATGGCAATACCTTCAGCTTGCCTCTCATGAATCATCTCTCGTTCAAAGGTAGCAACAGCCCCCATAATAGATAACATTAGCTTTTGGTTCTTATCGTTGCTGTCATAAGTGATACCGTCTTTAACAAACTCTAACCTTACACCTGCACCATTGATAGATTCTATTAGCTGTAGTAGGTCAACAAGGTTACGAGCTAACCTAGATATCTCATGTACTATGATTGTGTCACCTGAACACATAACACCTAGCATACGTTGTAGCTGTGGTCTGTTGGTATCCTTACCACTGCACCTATCCTCAAAGGTTTTATCTACGGTAATGCCATCCAACTGTCTGGCTGTGTTTTGCTCAACTGTGCTAACTCTTATGTAACCTAGCTTCATATAATTAACCTATGTATTCGCATGTCTTGGGATAAAGAGTGTACGTGAGCCTGCTAGATAATACAACGGTTAAGGTGTATTCATTTACTGGTGGATTAGGTGTATCTCCATGTTTACCTGTGAATACAACTGATTAGATTTAACAGGCATCAGTACAGGGGCGGGGGGGGCTGTTTGTGTAATGTGCAATTAGTAGTACCACCCCACATACAAAAAAGAGTGAATTTGAAAAGGTCTTAGCTACTAAGAAAGTATAATAAAAAAGCAGAGTATCAGACCCTCTGTAAGCCTCTCTAAGACGTTAAAATAGCTCGCCCTACACACCATATCTCATGCCTAAAATAGGGTGATTTTTTCCACCTGAAAATTAGCAGCCTTGGTTGTTTAATATTTATTTAGTTACTGATTATTAAGGTGCGAAGAGGTGCTTCCTGCTCAACCATATCAACGGCTATGTATTATAAATAGTGTTTTTGCGTATTTTATGCAAGAGTGAGAAAAGCCTTTGTAAAACTCATTATTCCTCTTAATATTGCCTATTAACTGCCTCTGCTATCTTGTAATAATCGTCCTAAAAGTTAGATTAATACGCGATGTTTGTTCCGTCTTTGTAAGGGGTAAACAATGAAGCCAGTATTTCTGTGTATCGCCTTTCATCACTAACAAGCTGCCATGCTCGAGCACAGTTGAGATAGCTTGCTTTGTTGACTTGTGTTTAAACGAAAACTTTCTTTCTGCCCCAAGACTCAACGAAGCAATGGCACCATACTTTTTAAGTTCTTTTTCACCATCACTATGCCATGCCATGCCTTCACTGCCATTGTGATAAAGGTTAAGGAGGCAGCTGTTATATGTTTCAGCTGTGTGATGCTCAACTTGTTTTTTTAACTCCAGTAACACCGCAGCCCATGGCAAAGCGGTTTTAGTGACTTTTGAATATGTATAGGAAAAAGGTGCACTTGCATACCAAGCGACTTTGCGCTTTGTTATGATTTCTTTGCCAAAAATAATGGCCCGATCGTGTTGCCAAGCAATGTCATTCAGCAAGGCTTGGTAATAACGGTCAGCTTCTGATTGGCTTAATATCGTGCCGTGATAATTAACGATGCCATCACACGGCACTATGTTAATTGTGTGTTGTTCTGCTTGCCCGAACAGATCCATAACTTGTTTATGTCAGCCCTGACTGGTTTACGATCGTTTCGGTGGGTAATGTCATCATTTCAACATGATTACCATCAATGTCTTTAGTGTAGACTGAACTAGTGCCATCACGGTGTGGCACTGCATTGCCATAGCTTGAGATATCATCGCTGACAATCGCAAAGTGTTGTGGGTGTTGTTCTGGTAACACGAGTGCCAATGATATATTGGCAAAGTCTAACATCGCCCAGCTTTTATCTTGGTATTGTATTTCACAGGTGTAGTGCTTCGTATACCAATCTACTGCTTTGCTTACATCATTTACTTGAACAGCTATATGGTGGATTGTGTCTCTAGAGTCTACATTGCTATTTGTTGTTGTGTTGTCATTCATAAGTTTTTACCTGCATCTTCTAACATCGCTGTTTTCTTGGCTTTGCTCCAATATTTAAAGAAACGTTTTACATCAGAGTTTGGTGCCATAGAAAAGGGTTTGCTCCTTATTGTTTCGACTGCAACACCTTTTGCCAGTTGCTTGATGAGATGATTTATTTCGGTATCGGCTGTATAAGGTGTAATGATTTTTTGTGGTCGCATCTCCGTAAAGATTTCTAGAGTATTACCCTGCACTATCTGTATTGGCATTTCACACAGCGATTCGTATATAAATACCAGCCTTTTCAGACTGTAAGCACGCTGTTTGAAATAACCATCATCCCAGATAAAAAAACATGGGGTGCCAGCATTAGGAAGTTCAAATAATGGGTGACTTATACTCAACCCCTTATCGTGTAACCAAATAATTGTGTCAATCATGTCCATGTCTCTCAACTAGATTTGGAAATAAAAGTTCGGTTAATTGCTCATAGCTGGCATCTAAGATAGCATTATGTTCTGGTGACGTATCTATTTGCATACCAAAATACTTATCAACGTTTTCCCGATTAAAGATGTAAGGCTTATTACTAAAAGTGCTGGCAACCCATTGCCACGACAGGTTATTACTAGCTTCATCACCGTCGAGTAAATGACTGAGAAACCATTTAGCGCCTGCTTGCCATTTAATTCTTCGGAAGTGAACGATATAGCTTGCTATGTACATACGGGTATGGTTATGGAGATAACCTGTATTGATTAGATCTTCGATAAACCTGTCAATACAGGCAATACCCGTATTGGCTGACGTAATATCATCTGGCAATATCTCTGCATAATCTTGTGGCTTAAAGCCAGTTTTATAGGGCTCAACATCTTTCCAAACCCATTCTGGATGATGTTCTGCAACACGCTGCCAAAAGTCTCTCCAGGCTAGTTCCTGCACAAACTTTATGATTTGTTCTGGTTGACTACAGTGCCTTAATGCCTCATTTCTGATTTGATTTAGGTCAATGATGCCATGATGAACATAAGCTGAAAGTTGAGTAATTTTTCCATCAGCAAAATTTCTGGTATTGCCGTAATTAATGGGATCGATGGCTTGTAATTTTTCTAGCCCTTGACTGAGTCCACCCTCAATTTCAGATGCGTCACCTTCAGCCCATGGTGCCAGCTTTTGAACATAGTTTACTAATGCTTGTCTATTCTCAAATTGGTTTTGTAGGTTACGCATACCCATCCCAGCCTATTATTTCGAGAACTTTGACAACTTTTCTATCGTCTTGTTCAACATTAAATGACTTTAATGACTAACTTACTATAACTGATGAAGTTTTCATATCTTCTGTTTGTCTGACTAAAATACAAATTATTATGAGGTTTGGCATGGAAGTGAGAAATATTGCCGTTTTTGGGAGTTCGGTTTCTTTGGGTAACGCCTTTATAAAGCATTTCGCCGCGCAATATCCAGAAGCCGTTATCTATGCTTTTTCACGTTCAGAACAAGCGTTGGATAACGCAAACGTGTTATCACATAGCCTCAATTATCAAGACGAGGGCGCCATAGAAAAAGCCATTATCGCAGCAACTGCTAAGCAACCGTTTGATATCGTAATTGTTGCTACTGGTGTGTTACATGATGATGTTGTGACACCAGAAAAATCACTTAAACAGATGATTTCCTTCCAGAGAGTAGGGCAAAAATATTCACCTAAAACTAGTAGCTTGGATTGCTTACAGATATTACATATACCAACAGATATGGATATGGCAATGTTCTCTACTTTCACTTTTAGTTATATCTTTTTCTAATTACCAGCCATAGATCGATGAGCAAAAATACCTTTCTCTTCGAACTCACTTGTGAGACCTGAAACTAAGTGCTGTGCACTTTTGTATGCGGCTTCAATACGGCCGTGAATCAACGCATCACCACAGACAGCAATTGCTGATTGATAGTCTATGAGATGATTACTCCCAGAATATCTGGGAGCATTGGCAAATAGCCATCTTTTAACATCACTAGATTTTATTGATTCTTGTTTAATTCTAGTTATACCTTGTAAACACTCCAATAAATGATACTTTATTTGCTCTAAATCATCGTTGAGATGAAATTGTGCCCACTTGTTAGTGGAGTGGACGATTACTGACGGTTCAGCAGTCCTGTTGTGTTTGCTACTGTTTTTAGATATCCAGCTTATATCATGGTTGCGAACCAACGCTGCAATAAAGCCAAAATCTACATCCTCACTGAGTGCTACTCGAAGTGTAAAACAAGGCTGCATTTTTATATTGGATAAAGTGGTCTGGAATTGATGGCTGGGAGGTAATAATGCACGTGCTTGCTCGGGAGGGACAGCTATGACAAGCCAGTCAAAGAGCCCTAGTGTGGTTTTATTAGAGTGTAGCTGCCATCCTTTTGTTTTTTTTACAATCTTGGTCACTGGTGTTTCGTAATGGATTTTAAGAGGCTTAGCCAACCATTTTGGGATTGCAGCCATATTTGGTGTACCAACATAATGAGGATAGTTATCATCCCAATGTCGTTCTGAACAGACTGTCTTGTGATCAAACTCTATAAAGCGACCACACCAAGTATCAACGACTCTCTGCGCTCTCATTTCGTCAATTAATGCTTGTAACGATGGTGTCTTTACAGTGAAAAATTGTGCTCCATAATCAAAGTCAGCACCGTTAATTACTTTGCTTGCCATTCTGCCGCCGGGCCTATCTGCTTTTTCAAAAACTGTAACAGCGTTTTCGCCCAACCGCATAGCAATTTCACGAGCTACCGTCAGCCCGCTTATACCAGAGCCAATAACTGCGAGGCGGATTTTCTCTCTCACGTTTTTACCCCGCTAATGTGAACCCCGTACATTTGATAATGCAGTCTCAATAGCTGTTGTTAATTGGTCCGATTCCGGAGCAATATAGCTAGGGAAGTGGGTCACATTATTTCTATCATAACTCACTAAATACTTGTTGAAGTTCCAATTTGGCTCTTTAGTCTTCTTGTTGAGCTCTGCAAATACGGGGTTAGCGGTTTGTCCCCTGACAGAGCTTGGGGCAATCATCATGAAAGTTACACCATAGTTTAAGCGGCATACTCGAGATGCTTCTTTTTCAGTTGAGGCTTCCTGATTAAAATCGTTACTGGCAAATCCAACCATCAGTAACCCTTGATCATGATATTTCTGATGCACTGACTCTAGGCCTTCAAACTGTTTTGTGTAGCCACAGTAACTTGCTGTGTTAATGATTAACAGAGTTTTTCCAAAAGCTGCCTCACACAAATTGATGGTTTCATCTGAATGAAGCTTTTTAAGATTGTGCTCTAGAAAATCAGGGCAGTCTGCAACAGCGAGGGATGAAGATAATAAAAACAGTATTAGTAGTGTTGTCTGTTTGAACATGAATTTCTCGTTTTGAGTAATTGTGGTGTCTGGATACTAGTATAGTATTGTTCTAGAATATATGTCACATCAAAAGACTTGATGGAGAGTTATCATCAGGTTGTTTATACTTCTGTCTGATCATTATTTAGCTGTTCCGAAAAGTATATTACCTATTTTTACTTGGTTTGGCTTACAGCAAAAAATTTAGCAATCCAATGGCACCTATAGCCCTTTTAGTATTTATGTTTAGGGTGAAGACATCTTTGATGAATTAAGTGAGACAAGGGTGTCATTTTCAGCTGTCTTAACTACTTTGCTTTGAGTGTATTTGCTTGTAGTAATTGGCTTAGTAGAATACTAAGGGCAGAAATAATCTATGGATGCTTAGCAATCCACTCACGAGCCATATCCTGTGCTTTTTCTATTTGTGAAAGGGTCATTTTTTTAGCTATGATGTCTCTGTTTTTGACTGCATCTGAATCTCCATTTGCAGCTGCTATGTTGAACCACATGTGTGCGCTCTATAGACCGTATGTGATATTAGGTTTTTCGTGTCCTAGTATATCTGCTGCGATATTCTCCTGAAAGCCAGCCTGCTCTAGCTTTGTCGCTACAGTTTTGCGAATTGAATGGAATACGTACTCTCTGCCAAAACCGAGTTTTGTTTTAATTCTTCCGAACTTCTTACTAAGCGTATCACTCCTGATTCCATACTGGTTTTTTGCACCTCCTGAAAATAAATATTCTTCAGTATTACCCACCCTACTCCTGATGATATGACTAATCTGTCTGTTGATGGGCACCTGCCTTATACCCGCCTCAGTCTTTGAATCAGTAATGGAAGTCCAATATGTTTTATCCTGCTCATATACATTTGTATTTTTAGGGTTGCCAACTCCTCAATCCTTGCCCCAGTATACATTCCCAGTATTGTTAATGCCTTCAGCTCATTATCTTTAATAGCTACTAAAATTTCTTCCAGGTCTTTATCAGAGAAGGGTCTTCTGGGGGGGGGTAGAGACTGATAACAGTTTCTTGCTTGGGAGTTTTACCCCAGAAAATGTGTCTGCGATGTCAAGCAGCCCCACCTTCCTCAACCACTCAACATATAGTTTTGCAACCTGATAGTAGGCTCTCAATGTGCCGTGGGATGGTTTATTTTTCTTGTGAGTGTAGCTATCAATCCATCGTTGCAAATTCCGAGTAGATAAACTTTTTTCGCTTAACCATCTAAAATTAGGTAAGAACTCTTTTTCAAGGCGACTGATTCTTTGATTGATGCTCTTCGGAGTAAGGTGCTGAATTGATTCACGATGTTTTTCGACAAACATATCAGAGGGGACAGCTCCCCCTTGCATCACATCCTCACGCGCAGCAAGTTCTCCGCTGTAAAAACCCTCGTATACCGATTGTTGTACCGTATCAATTTCTTCATCCGTGACATTGTCAGCGTCTTTGGTTATCAGAATCTCTGCAACATTTACGGCTGGCTTATCATTAAGAGTTTCTTGGGCAGCCCTTATTTCTTTCCGCCACAGTTCAAGAGTTGGAACTGCCAGGCTCTCGGCTTTGGATTTTGATACGACCCCAAGACTCTTTTGAAGTTGAGTTTTACCAAAATGATTCCTTAATTCTTTAGCTATCACTCTTCTAACCCAGAAGCAGCCTCTGTCGTCTCTGTAAAGATATTTCATTAGTAGGTCACCTTAATAATTACCTACAAACTTACCTACAAAAAAGGGTTTAAGCAATCGCCTAAACCCTTTGATACCAATGGTTTTAAATAAATGGTGGAGGCGGGGGGAATCGAACCCCCGTCCGCAAGACCTCTGCTATCAGATCTACATGCTTATTTCATCTATTAGTTTAACGGCAAGCTACCCGATGAACAGGGAAAAAAAGTCGCGATCTTGATAAGATTTTTGTCCATCAACGCCAAGCACGTTTCAGGCTTTACTTATGAGAGTCGACGCCCGATACCAAACGCATAAGTACGGCTTTGGTCGGACGGCATTCACAGGGTATTAAGCTGCTAGTGCGTAGTTGTTATCGTTTGCAACTAAAATTTGTCAGTCTTTTTTACGAGAGAACTAACATACTCGGCATGCACCTCAAGTTTTGTACCCCACGTCGAAGCCAGGTCGCCCCCTTAAAGTGTTTTGGTCAATTATACAGCTATTTGTCATCAAAGATATTCAAAGGTTCTCTTTACGACAGAGATGATATTTGAACTAGCTATATTTGCTCGACATAATCCGAGACTTCTCACGTGACCAATCCCGATCTTTCTCCGTTGATCGTTTATCGTGATGTTGTTTACCTTTTGCGAGCGCAATTTCGAGTTTGGCTCTGCCCTTCTTCCAATACATTGAAACCGGCACAATCGTATAGCCCTTTCGGTCGACCGCACCAATCAAACGATTAAGTTCAAGTCGGTTCAGTAACAACTTACGACGGCGAATATCATCAGGATGGATATGAGTGGAGGCCGATAACATCGGTGAGATATGGCAACCATGTAACCACGCTTCACCTTGATGAAGCTGGACATAGCTTTCATTCAGCTGGCCACGACCATCGCGTAGGCTTTTGACTTCCCACCCTTCTAATACCAGACCTGCTTCAAAACTATCTTCTAAGAAGTAATCATGTCGGGCACGACGATTTTGGGCAATATTATTACCTGCACCTTTTTTCTTTGCACTTTTCTTTGTAGCCATGCCCCTATTATAAATGACGTAGCAGTTCATCGCTCGGCTAATCACATGCTGATTTATCAGACCCCTGTCTCATAAACGACACAATCCGCGAAAGTTGAGAAAGATAATCACAATTCACGGTATAAAAATTGCGCCATAATCGTTAATATAGGCACATAACAAATCACGAATAGCTGACAGTAACAACGTCGCTATTTCATCGTAATCTAGTTAGGTGAACCAGTATATTATGAGTAGACCTGCACTATCAATCCACGGTCAATGGTCTTCACGCTGGGCATTTATTCTAGCTGCAACGGGTTCTGCTGTTGGTCTTGGTAATATCTGGAAGTTTCCTTATATCACCGGCGAAAATGGTGGTGGCGCGTTTGTTCTTGTTTACTTAGCGTGTTTAGCGTTAATCGGCTTGCCAATTATGATGGCAGAAATCATGGTCGGCCGTCGTGGTCGCCAAAACCCGGTTAACAGCCTCTATAGCCTCGCAGTTGAAGAAGGCAAAAATACCGCCTGGCAATATTTAGGCTGGATGGGTGTTGTCGCGGGCTTCCTAATTTTATCGTATTACAGCGTCTTTGCTGGCCAAACACTAGCCTACGTCTTTCGCCTGTTCTCAGGTACATTTGAAGGTGTTACCGCCGATGGTGCGACCAGTATTTATAACGCCTTAGTACAAGATCCAGAGCGGCTACTGGCTTGGCATACTATCTTTATGACTATTACCGCAATCGTCGTCGCCCGTGGCGTACAAGGTGGCTTAGAAAAAAGCGTTAAATTCCTCATGCCTGCCCTATTATTCATCCTTATTTTATTAGTTGGATATGCAGCGAATACCGGTACTTATTTCCAACAAGCTATCGACTTTTTATTCAAACCTGACTTTTCAAAACTGACTAATGACGCGATTTTAACGGCAATGGGCCATGCTTTTTTCACTTTAAGTTTAGGGATGGGCGCCATTATGGTTTACGGTTCTTACCTGCCGAAAGAAGCCTCTATCTTAAAAATGTCCATCACCATTGCATTGGCTGATACAGGCGTCGCACTCTTAGCAGGACTGGCTATATTCCCACTCGTTTTTGCCAATGGTTTAGACACCAATGCAGGACCGGGCTTAATCTTCCATACTTTACCCATTGCATTTGGTCATATGGCCAATGGTGCCTTTTATGGTGGCTTATTCTTCCTACTCTTGGTCTTTGCGGCATGGAGTTCAGCCATTTCTCTGATTGAACCCGCTGTGGCATGGTTAGTAGAAAACAAAGACTTTAGCCGTCGCCGTGCCTCTGTCATGGTTGGACTCAGTACCTGGCTACTCGGCTTATTGACGGTGTTCTCTTTCAATATCGGCATTGATTGGACTTTGTTTGGCAAAACATTGTTTGATCTACTCGATTATCTCACGGCCAATATCTTGCTACCGCTGGGCGGATTGTATATCGCCATCTTCGCCGGTTGGGTAATGTCGAAAAAATCAACAGTGGATGAACTGGCAATAAAACCCAATTTCATCTATTACATCTGGCGTTTCCTGATTCGTTACATTTCACCCATCGCCATTATTATCATCTTCTTAAATATGATTGGCATAATTGATCTCACCTCATCTTAGGACACAATGACCACCATTTCGCGTAACTCCCTGGTGATGTATACACCGGAAAAAATGTATGACCTCGTCAACGATATAGAAGCTTACCCAAGCTTTTTACCTTGGTGTCGTGACAGTAAAATTATCAGCGCTGATGACCAAGTGATTTGTGCCACATTAGATCTGGCTAAAGGTGGGATTCGCCATGTGTTTTCTACCCGAAATAAGCTCACGCCCGGAAAAGCAATTGATATTGCCTTAATCGATGGCCCCTTCAAGCACTTAGAAGGCCATTGGCAATTTACGATGATTGGTGATAACCAAGGTTGTCGCGTTCAATTAGATATGGATTTTGAATTTTCAAACCGGCTGATTAGCATGGCGCTTGGCCCTATTTTTACCCAGATATCAGGGTCATTAGTGGATGCCTTTTGTAAACGGGCCAATGAGACTTATGGCAGATAACACACTACATATTGAAGTCGCTTATGCCTTGCCCAATGAACAGCGTATTTTTGAATTAGAAGTGCCAGCCGACTGTGATGTTGAACAAGCCATTAAGCATTCTGGCGTGTTAGATGCCTATCCACAAATTGATTTAGCCACCGATAAAGTCGGTATTTTTGGCAAAATGTGTAAGCTCACTGCCAGTTTGAGAAATAAAGATCGAATCGAAATTTACCGTAAGTTGATTGCCGATCCCAAAGAATCTCGCCGCCAAAAAGTCGAAATGGAACGTAAAAAAGCAGCACAAGACATACAAAAAGCCAATACGGCCAGTGCTACAGCGAAAGACTAATCCCGCTTAAGAACGGCCTTCTAGTAAGGCCATTTCTGCATCAGTAAACCCCGCTTTCTTTCGCGCCTCAGTATGAAACGGGCCACGTAACTGACCATCGAAGTAGTTATCAAGCAAGTCTTTAAATGTCGCTAATGAATCCACTCCACGCTGATCACACAAGTAATTAAACCAACGTGTGCCAATGGCGACATGGCCGATTTCTTCTTCTAGAATTAACTCTAAAATCTCTACCGCGCGTAGGTCTCCCGTACCACGTAATTTATCCATCATCTTCGGTGTGACATCTAAGCCCCGAGCTTCTAATACTCTTGGTACTAGCGCCATCCGTATCAACGGATCATGATGTGTCTTTTGGGCCATCTCCCACATGCCATTATGAGCTGGGAAGCTGCCATAGTCATAACCCAATGAAATCATGTGTTCACGTAATAAGGTAAAGTGTTTCGCCTCTTCAGAAGCGACTTTCATCCAATCAGCATAGTATGCTTCGGGCAGTCCTGAAAAACGGGCAATGGCATCTAACGCCAAGTTAATCGCATTAAACTCAATATGATTAACGGCATGAATTAACGGTGCTACGCCAGTTTCTGCACTATTACGTCGTCGCGGTAAATCTCGCGGTGCAACAAGCTCAGGTTTGTCGGGTTGCCCCGGTAGATCGGGTACATCAAATTCTGCCACATCAGATAGGGTTAATTCGCCCTGCAACCAACGTTGATAGAGTATCTGCGTTTGTTTGGCTTTTTCAACTGGGTCACGACTTAATAAACAGGCTAATACGGCGGCCCGCAATTCATTATTCTCTTCAGACATTAATTATCCATGCTGACGCGCGGGTCAACCAAAGTGTAAGACAAATCCGTTAAGACTAAACCAATTATATAGAGCACGGAACCTAAGAACACCATGGCACGCACGATGGCAAAATCCTGCGCCTGAATGGCATCAATGGTGTAACTGCCTAAACCGGGGATACCGAAGAATGATTCGATAATAAGACTACCCATAAATAAGGTCGGTAATACCACCACCACGCCCGTTAAGATAGGAATCATCGCGTTTTTAAGCACATGTTTAAATAACACTTGTAACTCAGAAAAGCCTTTCGCCCGGGCTGTCCTCACGTAATCTTTGGCCGCTTCTTCTAAGAATAAGGTTCGATACCAACGTGCCCCGCCGCCAATGCCGGCCACAACACCAATTAACACCGGCAAGATCACAAACTTAATCGCACTCAGTCCTTCACCATAGCCTGATATCGGGACTAACTGCATCAACTTACCGACTAAGAATTGTCCACCAATAATATAGAATAAACTCGATATCGACATAATGACGACGCATAGGATCACCCCGCCGAGGTCCACATAACTCGCCCTGAAAAACACCATTAATAAGGCAAAGGTAATATTGACCATCAGGCCAATAATCAATGTCGGCACTGCAATTGCCAAACTCGGCCACATGCGCGTTTTTATATCATGACCAATATCACGGCCATCATCGGCTTGCCCAAAGTCAAAAACAAATAAGCTTAATGACTTTTTAAAGAAAATAGTTTCTGTCGCTTTATCAACCAGTCCGTCTTCTTCGCTCGCCCACAATAATGGTTTGTCATAACCACGGGCTTCTTTCCATGAGTCCAATGACGACTGTGTAATATGTTTATTGCCGAGATGCATACGTGCAATGTCATCTGGCGTATTTAGCATAAAAAATAGCGCAAAGGTCAGTGCATTCACGCCAATTAAAATTGGAAATGCATATAAAATTCTTCTGACGATATAGGCAAACATAACAGGGAGAATTTAACTCGCTGGAGAAAAGAATCCATTATAATCGGATCACAGTGATTTTTGTTTAATCATTAAGTGATATACACTATAACTTATATTTATAAGCAACCTTAACGAGGAGATTCTCATGGCGATGACAGCGATGGAATTAGTACAAACAGCGAAGAAAACGATCAAAGAAGTCAGTGTTGACGAAGCTAATACCATGATTGCCAATGGCAGTATTGCATTGGATGTGCGCGAAACAGCTGAAAATGAAGCTGGCAACATCCCGGGTTCACACCATATTGCTCGTGGTGTTCTAGAATTCAAAATCGCTAGCAATGAAGCTTTCGAAGACAAAAATGCATCAATTGTTATTTACTGTAGAAGTGGTGGTCGCTCAGCGCTCGCAGCGCGCGCACTAGAACAAATGGGTTATATGAATGTCTGCTCTATGAAAGGCGGTTATGACCTCTGGAGCCAAAGCTAAGCCAGAACCAATGAAAAAGGGTGCTATGTCCCCCATAGCACGCTTTCTTTGCAACTTATTCTAGCTCAGCCCCACCCTTCATCATCATTCAAATCTAACAATCTTTGTAACATTTCCCTTAACAACTTGTCATAATGGCAACATAGACATTTTGGGAAATGACTGATGGACACAAAATCTTATCCTGTATCTGGTGCTGGACTCGGCCTTCGTCGCGACTTTATGGACGAGTTAACACAACGTGATGACCAACCCTTCGACTTTTTAGAAGTCGCCCCAGAAAACTGGATAGAAATGGGGGGGGCACTCGGTAAGAAATTCGCTCAATTCACCGAACGTTATCCGATGATGTGCCACGGCTTATCATTATCGCTTGGTAGCCCTGCCCCGTTGGACGAACATTTTATTACTCGCGTCAAAAAATTCTTAGATAAACATAATGTCAAAGCCTATAGCGAACACCTAAGCTACTGTGGCGACGATGGCCACCTTTATGACCTGATGCCTATCCCTTTCACTTCAGATGCCGTCAGCTATGTCGCACAACGCATTAAACGTGTTCAGGAAATCCTAGAACGTCCACTGATCATTGAAAACGTCTCTTACTATGCCGCCCCCGGCCAAGAAATGCCTGAGGTTGAATTTATTAATGCCGTTTTAAACGAGGCTGATTGTGGCTTATTACTCGATGTGAACAATATTTACGTTAACAGTATTAACCACCAATACGATCCAGAGGCGTATATGAAAGCGATGCCAACAGAACGTATCGAATATCTGCATATCGCCGGTCATTACAATGAAGCGGATGATCTTAAAGTCGACACCCACGGCAGTGATGTCATTGATCCTGTTTGGTCATTATTAGAAAAAACCTATCAGCATCACGGTGTCATCCCAACCCTATTAGAACGCGATTTTAATATTCCGTCATTAGCCACACTGACCAGCGAAGTCGATAAGATTCGTCACTATCAAGATCAAGCAGCTAAAGGACAAGATCGTCTTGCACACACAGCCTAAAAACCCATCGTTTAAAGGCGTTCAATATCAATTCTGTGGCTATCTTCGTGATCCCGACAATAATGACAAACCCGAAGGCATCGAACAACGCCGCTTAACTATCTATCGTGATTTGTTTTATAAAAATATAGAA